>Ga0334722_10000461_pt1 | contig 60629 bp, 63 predicted proteins | sample C3_bottom_MG_FD_207210 | JGI IMG/M metagenome (GOLD analysis project Ga0334722, IMG submission 207210) | Sediment microbial communities from Yellowstone Lake, YNP, Wyoming, USA - C3_bottom | ecosystem: Environmental > Aquatic > Freshwater > Lake > Sediment | place: USA: Wyoming | collected... | reverse complement strand
CTGAGTTGAAAGTGCTGAGTGCTAAGTTTTCTGACTCACTGTAACTCAACTCTCAGAACTCAGCACTCAGAACTTTCGAGTTTACTTTTTTGCGTCTGCATCCAGAATGCTCTGGATGATCATCTTGAGATTTTCCGGGTCTATACTCTCTGCCTTTATATTCCCGTCGATGAGCACGGTCGGGGTAGACTGAACCTTGATGCGCTCGCCCCACTTGCGCCCCTCTTCGAATATCTTGGCCGGCTTCCCGCTGGCCATTCCCTCCTCAAAAGCTTTCGGATCGAGTCCGACTTCCTTGATTAGGACTTCTCGCAGCGAGCGATCCAGCACTCCAGTGATCTTATCTTTATGGATGGTGCGAAAGAGGACAGCTTTCATTTCATTCCCCTTTCCCATCATCTTAGCCTGCTCGTACATATCGAACGGGGTCGGCAACTTCCCAGGAATTACCGGGAATCCCACCATCGTGGCCTCAAGCTTCTTCCCGAACTCTTTTTCCAGCAATGCCAGGCCTTCCCCATCAAACCGGTGACAATGCGGGCAGTAGAAGTCGGCGAACTCAATCAACTTCACCTTGCCGGGCGTATGCGTGGACACTTCACCCTTCAGGACTTCAAACTTGCCCTTCAACTCGGGGGGTGCTGCACTGGCTAGTGCGCCCCATAGGACGACACTCCCAACAACCATACAGACCGCCGAGGCCCATTGCGCATACCAGCTGTTCACCATATCGACTCCTTTCTTAGATCAACGCTCATGGCACATTATATCGAATGTGCCGCGAACTTACTTCTTACTCTTTGTTATACTGTGGCCATGGTGGCGCGTACGCTGCTCTCAATAATGGCCTTGTTCGTCACGCTCACAGGCTGTGCCTCGACGCAAGAAGCAGAGGACACACAGACACTCACCTTCCTCCAAGTCAAGGCAGCACCGGACTCCTTCAAAGGTCAATCGGTGAACTTCGGCGGCAAAGTGTTGACGGCCCGACGACAAAAAGACGGCACGAGGATCGAGATCTTACAGCTGCCGCTCGATCGATCGACGCGTCCCGGATACGACTTGACCCAATCACAAGGCCGCTTCATCGCCATCTACCAAGAATTCCTCGATCCCGCAACCGTCCCGCATGGAACCAGAATCACTGTGACCGGCAAGGTCTCAGGCTCCATCACGCTGCCTTTGGATGAAACGGACTATACCTATCCCGTCATCGACATCAAGCGTGTGCAAGTGTGGGCCGGATCGGAAGACGTTGCCCCCTGTATCCGCCCTTATTATATGGGGCCAGGTCCCTATTGGGGGCCCTACTGGAGCCCCTATTGGCGGCCTTGGCCCTACTGGTAAGCAGGATGCTGAAAAAGTTCGCCAGCAGCGTTTCCGCATCGTTTAGATCCTCAACGTACCAAAGGAGATTCTCGGAGGTCGGAATCGCTATAGGCGTTTTTCCGTTCGCCAAGATCTATTCTACGAGCGAACGGTTCACACGAAGTGCGGTATGTACCTCCTCGGGTCTTCACTCGCTGCGGCATTGCCTGGGACAAGGCGCGTCTTGCGCGCCAGGGTTGGGCGGGTGAGAAGGCCGCCTTTTTGAGCATCCTGCAAGACTGCTCTCCATTGCACACACATACTCACCATCGAAGTTCTCACGTGCCAAAATACCTTTTCCGCAGCCGACCTAAAACAGTAACGCCTCGGCTCCTCCTGGATTTCCGAGGCATTCGGGCGATCTCCACAACGGTCAGCTATTTCGTCTGTAGGCTCCTCACCTCTTCATCCTGCTCGCATAATCGTCATCGACCTCCAGGCCCGACGATCCGCTCGACACGATCGTCGCGCCCACCGAGGTCGAGATACTTGTGATATTGAGCCAGTGCTTTCGGCAGATCTTTCCGATGCAACTCATAGAAGACACCCAAGTTGTAGTGCGCCTCGGCATAGTCCGGCTTCAGCGCGACGGCTCGCTCGTAGGACTGCTCCGCCTCTTCAAGCCTATTCAATCCGGTGTAGATCACACCCAGGTTCATATGCGCTTCGGCATACTCCGGGCGATACCGCAAGACCTCAAGAAACTCCCGCTCCGCCTCCACGGGCCGGCCTTGGCTCCGGTGAATAAACGCGAGGTTATAGTGTGCGTCCACTAAGGCGGGCTTCGCCGCGATGGCCTGTCTATACGAATAGGCGGCTTCCACGAGATCGTTGTTTTTCTCCGCCATCCGCCCGGCGAGGTACCAGCCATCGGCATGCTTGGGATCGAGCTTGAGCAGTCGGCCCACCGTCTCTCGCGCCTCGTTACTGTCTCCCTGCCCCTCATACAGCAATGCGAGATTGTACAGGCCGTCACGGTGGGTCGGATGGGCGGCCAACAACGCTTGATAGGTCTGGATGGCCGCGGCGACATCACGACGTTGTTCGTACAGCTTGGCTAAGTCGATATACGAATCGGCATGGCGCGGATCGGCCTCAATCGACCGCCTGAGAGCCTGCTCCGCTTCGGCCGATTTTCCTTGAATCTGATAGACCTCGGCCAGATCGTTCAAGGCATCGGGATAGGCTGGCTTCAGCTTGAGCGCGTGGGTGAAGGCATCGACAGCCTGAGCCGGCTTCTTCTCTTTGAAGTAGATCATGCCGAGCAGATGGTGCGCCTCAGCTGAGGAGGGATTCAACTCGATGGCTTTTCTGGCAGCCTCAGATGCCGCAGTAAGGTCACCTTTCCCCAGCAGCGCGGTGCCTCGCTCGTACTGACGCTGCGCGGCATCCAGTTGCTCAGCCGCCGCGGGGTCCAGGACAAGAGGAGAAACCACAGCCAGGCACAGGGCGAACAGCACAATGGCACTATACTGGAAGAGGCGATTCATGGTCAGCCAGCCTGTCTTGTTCATTTGGTCTATCTGGTATCTCTGGTTCATCTGGTTTGTTTAGTTCATCGAGTTGGTCTTGTTCAACCAAACAAACGAGACAGACCGAATAGACCAAACAGACGAGATGAACCAGACAGACCGAGCTTGTCCCGCTCGACTGAGCTCGTCGCAGGCAGACGTGCAGGCCATCGAAGGTCTGCTGTACCGAAATGGTTTTCCCACAGCCTGCCAGATCCGCAATAGTCCAGCAAACTATAGACGGCAGCAACCATGAAATCAACGACGCGCGCAGAGACGCTCGAAGGGTGAGCAGCCGATTCGACGAGAGGGCAGCGATCCTCAGTGGCAAGGATTTGATGTGTGATCGCAAGACTCCACTCTTCGCGCAATCGACATCGATTAGATGCAGCCTAACGAGATTGCAGATAAAGTTTCTATGGCCGCATCGCCGAGCTAAGCGGCGCGCCGTCGCTTGGCGCGCCCACTTGAACGCATGGTGAGGCGTGATGATTTCTCTGTGAACCGACCTGTCACGAACTTATGCAGCACACTGGCAATGAGCGTTTGATACGGTACACCTTCTTCGGCCGCACGGGTTTGAATATCCATCAGGTCGGGCGAGGACAATCGAACATTGACCCTCCGGTCCTTGATGAACGTAGCTCTGGCCGCTTCTTTGAAGCTTTTGAGTTCGGCTTTTGATGGAGCGACGGATTTAAAGTGGCCTTTCTCATAGTCTTCGGAAATTCGTTCTTCATACGACTGCCTACGCTTCTTCATTTAGACACCGCCTTTCAGGTAGTCACGGGTAGCCTTCCTGCTTGGAATAACCGTTTTAAGGAAGTAGTACTCAGTCTCTTCCACAAACGGAACCAAATAGGCATATTGCTCAACCGCTACAACAAACATTCGTTGATGTGGGTATTTGCCGAGGTTGGAGTGCGCCACGATGTCGAGCAATCCATCGGCTTCAATGGCAAGCACGATTTCCTCGAAGGACATATTCCGTTCAGCTTTCAGTTGTTCATTCTTCTCGTGGTTCCAACGAAACGGCTTCATGCACCCAGTTTAGCCGAATGTGTGCCTTATGTCATCACCAGCTGAAGACACCAACCGTCATGTCTAACGCAATATTTCAGAGACGTTCGGCTTTATTCTCTTTCGCCAAATACCCTGCAGCTCACTGCGGGGAGTTTCATGAAAGCGTCGATCGCTGGACAATCCATTGACTCACTCTGCAGGCCCGTATATCGTCGAGTATATACAAATGGGATCGGAGAAGGGTGCTCTCATGACCACATAGAAAACGCGGCTCTTTATGAGCGGGAATAGTCAAGTTGTCCGAATTCCGCGAGAGTTCAAGCTTGACGGCGACGAAGTCGAGATTCAGCAACGCGGCAATACTTTCGTCATTCGTCCGAAAAAACTCTCGTGGGCGCCGCTCATGGACAGCCTGAAGAAGTTCACGGCAGACTTTATGGCGCAGAGCCGCCGGCAACCCGCCATCCAAAAGCGGAAGCGGCCTTTCGCATGAAGCTGATGCTGGATACCGATATCTGCATCTATCTCATCAAGCAACACCCTCCTTCACACTCGAACGATTCCTCTCTCATCCGGTCGGTGACATAGGAATCTATAGCCCGCATTATTCATGAAGCTTCTGCTGCAATCGCCGATCCGCTGATGCTACGAGCCTTCGGCCAGAGGGATCACCCCTCGGACCCTCACCGTACTGCACGAGTAGACATCGGATTCTCGGGGCTCCGCGCGCCGGTCTCGCGACGCGGCTCAGCGCTTTCGCGACGAACCGTCATAAATAATGCGGGCTAGCGAAGGCATCAAGACCGCCATTCCACGCCGTGCGTACCTCTTCGCTGCACTAGATGAGTGGCCAATGAGACGAGAGGGGAACGCTCGTCAGCGGCGAGCATCCAAATGTGCGAGTTCAAGACCTGACCCGATCAAGGCGGTCTTGCCGTTAGGCGATGGGTGGCAGAACCTCTTGGAATAGATTGCCAAGCAACTGACTTCCTTCAGGGCAGCTCCAGTCTTGTGCAAGCTCAGCCATAAGCGTATTGGTCGCTGTAAGAACTACACCTTCTCGCTCCATTCGACGACGCGACATCTCCTCCGACAGTTCGTAGGGCGAACCCGATGCGTCCAAGACGGCCTGCACTTGGTAGCCCTCTCGGCAGGCGCTGATAGATGGGTAGACCAAGCACACATCGGTAGTGACGCCCGCCATGATGAGATTTCGACGGCCAGTCGCTTCAACTGCTTTCTTGAAACTCGGATCATTCCAAGCATTGACGATACCCGCCCGTTTGATGCGGGCGGCGAATGCCTCGGGCAGAATCTTCTCAAGCTCGGGCATCAATGGTCCCTGTAGATTCTCTTCTTGCGAACTCGTCAGAACGACGGGTAGTTTTAAAATCTTGGCGGTCTTGGCCAGAGCAAGTGTGTTTCGTCAGGCCAGGTCGAGCGGGATGTTCTTGATGAGTTTCATTGTGCCCAACTGATGATCTATCAGTAAAGAACCCCGCCCTTCCAGGCGGGGCTTTTGTAAACCAAGAGGGAAGTTACCTCCGCTTCGCTACGGGCTGCCATTCATCCCCGCCCTTCTGGGCGGGGCATTCTGGCAGGCTTTCGTAAAAGTGCGCTGTTCGATGGTGAGAATGTGCCGATCATTTTCTGTTCCTCCTGTAAGAAATGAGCCTAACAATGACTAGATGTATCCGCACAAGGTGTAAATCTTCACTTTTCTATCCGTATAATACGCCGTCAATTTTCCTGAAAAATACACGAGAATCGATGCAATCTCAATCAGTTGCTGTCCTTGTGGCCATTGATTACGGCATCTTATGCGGAACGGCATAACACACCCTCCTTGTTATGGGTTCAAAGACTGTCCACAGCAGGCTGCAAGAAAATCATTTCGACATAGCAGAACGTCGATGGCCCGCGCGTGTAGCACAACAGGAGAGTACTTCCGCAGGATGCTCAAAAAGTTCGTCCAGCAAGGCCGCAGCGAGTGAAGGGCCGGAGGCGTACCCTCTGGGGTACGTTGAGGACCTGAACGATGCGAGAATGATGCTGGCGGACTTTTTCAGCATCCTGCTAAGGGCGACGATTGGAAGGTGTAATGGCTTGCTTAAACACCGCACGGAGGCCGAAATAGGCAACGGAATCTTTGAGGTTGGAATACAGCCGCTTGAAGGTTCCCATGTCCGGATTGGTGACATATTCCATCGTTAAAGCGATCCGTTCTTCTCCCTCGCCAAGTGGAGTCACCGCATGCCAGAGCTTATCTCCATTGAAGATGACGAGATCGCCTGGTTGTGTGATCAGCTCAAGATGCTGAGGGGATTTCACAGGATCATCCTTAAACAGTTCGCAGACCAGTTTGCATTGCGTAGACTTATCAACGAGCCCCATCAGAATGGTATAGCGAGCCCCCTTGTAGTAGGACGTATCATAGTGATACCCGATATGGTCCCCCGGCTCTGTATAGTAGTAGAGCGCACAGGAATGGGGGTCGTTCTCAGGGCATAGACTGAGCTTGGCCTGCACCAGACGGCTCAAGAATTCGAGGAAGGCCCCGGATCGATACAGATCGAGAAAGCGCGGGGCCTTTTCCATCACCGTGTAGTAACTCACGCTCCCGCCCTTTTTGTGGCCGGGAATGTAGTTACGATTCAGCTCGCTCTTTACCCCTTGCGCCTGAGGTACGAGATGCTCTTCCACCACCGACCGAGAGAGAAACTGTGGAACAAACAGGAACTCGTTCTGGTCCCAATACTCACGCGAGAGTCGGTCGAGATCCAACCGCTTGACTGCTTCATCGACCGCCCCGGTGACGGTGCCTGTAGCTGTACCGACTGTCATGACCTTGCACCCTCCATCAACCTGTGATGCCCAAACTGACCCTCGTTGATCGTCAAACGTCACTCGTCATCCGTGATACAGAGATAATTTCGTCCCATCTCCCGCTCTGTACGGTTGACGAATGACCAATGACAATCCATTCCATCACGGGCCGTTGAGCACCGGAGCCCTCACCACTTCCACATCAGCCGGCAATTTCAGATCGAAGAGTGAGTCGCCGAGACCTATGTTGGATTGGAGCGACGAAAATTCAAAACTCGCGACATTGCCGCTGAATTCGTAGAGTGAGATCGTCCGAATGAAGTAGGTCTTGGGAAACACTTCTAGCACGATCCGTTGTAACGATCTCCCCACCTCACCTTCGCGCGACTTAGGCAGGAGGGTGAGTAACCGGATTCCTCCCACGCCACGTCCCTTCCCCGGCGTCGGCTCAATGTCGAACGACTCCTCCAGCTTGGCCGCCCCTTGCAAAAGCTCCAACGGGGCCTTGGAGGCCGCCATTTGTGTGAGCTTCCCTACCAACACTTGTTTGTGCTCCGGCACATACACTTTGATATCATCCAGATTGACATGGATGTCCTCGACCGAAGGGTCGAGATAATTCCACCGTAACCGGCCAGGCTTTTTGATATAGACCTTCCCCGAGGACGTGATCGGCCGCTCGAACCCCTCGATCGTGGTCTTTTGCGTAAAGTCCGCCTGGAGATCTTTCGTTCTCTCATACCGCGCTTGAAGCTGCTTGACCACCTCCCGCACTTCCTTCAATGCATTCTCATCACCTTCTTCCCCGGACACAAGGACCGGGGTCAACAACAGGAAGCCACAGAAGACAACATGAAGAGCCGCCAAGATTGCCCTGCTTATGAATCTGTTCAACGCGTACAACCTCTTTTCGGGAATGTTTTCTTCATAACAAACTTCCTGGATGAAACGGGCTGGGGGAGGTGCCATTGCGCGCATCGAACGAGCACCGTTTCACCGTGGGCGTTCTGCGAGCACAGCACCTCCCCCAGCCTGCTTCATCTCTCCTCCTCTGCTCCCACCGGCCCACGCCGCCCAACGACCTCTCTCCGTCCATCGCGACCAGCCGCGCCCACGAGGCCATCTGCCTCCATTTGCTCGATCATCCGAGCTGCCCGAGGATAGCCCACCCGCAGCCGGCGCTGAATCAGCGACGCAGAAGCTTGACCAGTAGACAGAACCAACTCTTTAGCCTGCTCGTATACTTCGCCCAACCCCTCTTCCTCTTTCGCCCCTTCCTGTTTCAGCGCGATCTGCAACTCCTGGTTGTAGGCGGGGCTGGCTTGATCCTTCACGAACTCGACCACGCGACGGACGTCGTCATCGGAGACAAACGACCCGTGCAGCCGCATGACACGTCCGGTCCCCGAAGCCAGATAGAGCATGTCCCCACGACCAAGGAGCGCTTCCGCGCCGTTCGCATCCAGAATGGTGCGTGAATCGGTCTTCGACGACACTTGGAAGGCAATGCGGGCCGGGAAGTTCGCCTTGATCAGACCGGTCAGCACATCAACCGACGGACGCTGCGTCGCCAGCACGAGATGGATGCCTGATGCGCGAGCCATCTGCGCCAAGCGCGCAATCTTGTCTTCCACTTCCCTCGGCGCCACCATCATCAAATCCGCCAATTCATCAATCATCACTACGATATAGGGCAAGGGCTCCGGCGGAGTCGGCGGTGGCAAGAATGATCCGGGGCTGCCATCTGAAAGCGCTGTTTCTCCGGCAGAGAGCCGTTCCTCTTCAGACAGAAACTGGATGGGCAATTCCGGCTGATCCAACTTGGCCGCTGATTCCGCTTCCAGCACACCCTGCGCCCCGGCGACCTTTCGATTATAGGCATCGATGTTTCGCACCCCTGCCTCAGCAAGCAATTTGTAGCGTCGCTCCATTTCAGCCACAACCCAGCTGAGCCCCCGCGCCGCCGACTTGGGGTCGGTGATGACCGGCCGTAACAGATGAGGAATGCCGTCGTACGTTTGAAATTCGAGCATCTTGGGGTCGATCAGGAGTAGCTTGACCTCATCTGGTCGCGCGGAAAACAGCAGGCTCATGAGCATCGTATTGAGACTGACGCTTTTCCCAGCCCCTGTGGCGCCGGCTACCAGCAAGTGCGGCATCGTTTTCAGATCGGCGATCGTGGGGGCTCCAAAAATGTCCTTCCCCAAGGCCAAGGTGAGCTTCGATCTGGCGCGTGAAAACACCTCGCTCATCATCACTTCCTTCATCGATACCGTCTCGCGATAGAGGTTCGGCACCTCGATTCCTACCACCGACTTTCCCGGAATCGGCGCGACGATCCGGAGACTGATCGCCTTCAGCGCCAACGCCAGATCATCGGCAAGGTTCACAATGCGCGCGACTTTGGTCCCCGGCGCCGGCTCGAACTCGTACATCGTCACGACTGGTCCAGGACGAACTTCCGTCACCTTCCCTGCGATACCGAAACTGAGCAGGGCCCGGGTCAACACATCGGACTGCGCCTTGATTTCTTCTTCCGTGACACGCCCTAGGGGACCTGAAGGTTCGCTCAAGAGCATGGCCGGATCCGGCAAGATATAGTCGCCCGCCTTCGCTTGGACGGCTACGACCTGTTGGTCAGACTCGGATTCAATCGGCTCAGTTGGTTCGAGAGTCGGCCGTCGTGACGGCTGAATGACCGGCCAATCCAATTCCGGCTCCGCGGCCTCCTCAGGCAACGCCTCCTCAATCACCGCGCGGATGGATTTCGACGATTTCTGTTTGGTTTTCCGCGGAGACTCAGAATCGGATTCTTCCACTGGTCGTTCAGGGATCGACGCACGCACCTTGTTAATCATCCAATTCCCCCAACCAGGAAGCCGTCGAGCAATCTCCGCCAGAGAGATGGGTGCCGTGAAGAGGAGCGAGACCAGTAGTCCCGCTATGATGAGAATGTGGGCGCCGGTACTCGCAAAATAGGCTCGTAAGCTTTCGGCCACCACTTGCCCGAAGAAGCCTCCCGCCATGCCTCGATAAATAAGGCCGCTTGAGATGGTCGGCACCGCCGTGATTTCGAGATGGAACAAACCGCTGAGAAACAGCAATGCCGCCAGCGAGGCGCCGGCATTCCGCAGACGGATCGACAGATCGCTCTGAGTGAAACAGCGGACACCCAAGAGACCGAGGAGTATTGGAAACAAGTAGCCGGCCCCGCCGATCGACCGGAATAACGTAGACGCGAAAAATGCGCCGACCGCGCCGATGAGGTTTCTGGATGGAGGCGTCGCAGATGTCCCGGCCTTGAGTTCTCCCGATACAAAGGACACCATGCTGAGAAGCGTCAACAGTGCCAACGCGACCAGGATGACTCCGATCACTTCTCGTTTGATGTGTGAGGAGGGGGAAGCGGCGCCGCGGGCCTCGCCCCGCTTGGCCGAAGTGGTGGCAGCCATGATCGCGATGCTAGCACAGGGAATCGGTCATTTCAAACGAAGAAGCCGGTGGAAGCGAGCCACAGAATACACTTGCACCTCGTCAACCGAGCGCAAGAGCGAGCCGGAGGAAGTCCTCAACCGACAACGTCTCTGCCCGGCGAGTCGGAGCAATATCCAATCGCTGCAATGTCTCGGCAACAGAATGAAGTTCATACCCTTCGTCTCGCAGGGAATTGACGAGCGTTTTCCTCCGATGCGCAAAGGCCGCCTTCACGAGTGCGCGAAAGGCGGCTTCTTCCTGTTGGCTGAGCCTCGTGCGCTCTTTCGTGCGCAGCAGCACCACCGCTGAGGCCACCTCCGGCCTGGGGCGGAAACACTGGGCCGAGACAAGAAACGATTTGGTAATCTCGGCTGCGTACTGCGCCATCACTGAGAGCACCCCATAGTCCGACCCGCATGGCTTTGCCACCAATCGATCAGCCACTTCGGCCTGCAGCATGAACACCATCCGGGGAAACCGGCCCCGCTGGTCGAGTAATCGAAAGAGCAACGGGGTTGAAATATAATAGGGGAGATTGGCCACGATGACCGTACCCATCGGCAGGCTCTCGACCGGATAGGCCAGCGCGTCCTCACAGACCAGCTCCACATTCGGAAGCTCCGCCTGCCTGGTTTCGAGGTAGGCATGGAGCCGTGGATCTACTTCGACCGCCGTCACACGACCGGCTGCGTGGCACAACGCTTCTGTCAGGATGCCGCGGCCTGGACCGATTTCCAACACGTGGTTGCCGGGTCCCAGTTCCGCCAACGCGACGATTTTGCGCACGATGTTGGGATCGATCAGAAAATTTTGGCCGAGCCGTTTGTTCGGGGGAGGGAGATCCGAGATCGACACCAGTCAATTCCCACCGGAAGAACGAGGAGCTGCTTGCGCTAGTTGTTTCGCCAGATCGGTAAGCGGAGTTTTGAAATAGTCGATGAGATCGGTAAACTCTTCCACCAAGTCATTGGTAAAAGAGGGCCCCGGCTGCAAGGCGGCAAACTTCTGCCCTTCTTTCTGGCCCAGGGACTCAGTGATGAGCGCACTGGTCCTGGCTTTCCATTTTGCCACTCGCTCGGCTCCGGAGACGGTGTTGAGCGTCTCCATGGTCTCTTGGAAAATCTGGTCCAATTCCTTCAGCTGCTTCTGAAGCATGTCACGCGCCACGCCCGTCTGGTTAGTCATCAATAGGCTCCTCTTGCTCTGGTCTATTTGGTTTGTCTCGTTTGCTTGGTTTGTTTCGTTGAAGTTTCGGTCAACCAAATAAACAAAACAAACCAAATAGACCAAACAAACCGCGTTACCGCCGCCTCTTGGCTAGCTTGGCAGCCAGCGTGATCGCCTCGACCAGACTGCCAGGGTCTGCGATGCCCTTTCCCACGATATCAAACGCCGTCCCGTGATCGACCGAGGTGCGAATAATCGGCAGCCCCACCGTCAGGTTCACGCAGGTGCCGAAGGCGACAAGCTTTAAGGGAATTAACCCCTGATCGTGGTACAGGGCCACCACACCGTCGTAATCACCCCGCGCCGCCTTGCCAAACAGGGTATCGGCCGGCAAGGGATCGCTGGCACGAATACCCTGGGCCTGCGCCGCACGAGCCGCAGGGAAAATGACCCGGGCTTCTTCGTCCCCGAACAGTCCATGCTCTCCGGCATGGGGATTCAGCGCGGCGACACCGACTCTCGGTTTCTTGATTCCGAACAGGTCCCTCAATGCCAGATGAGCCAGCCTGATGGCTTTTTCGATCTTGGCCTGGGTGAGGAGTGACGGCAATTCTTTGATGGCGACGTGGGTCGTGACAAACATGATCCGGAGCGGTCCGCCGACAATCATCATGCCGGATTCCTCTGTCTTGGTCAGATCTGCCAGCAGTTCCGTATGGCCGGGGAAATGACAGCCGGCCATGTTAATTGCTTCTTTGTTGATCGGCGCCGTGACGATGCCGTCGATACAGCCAAGCTGCGCAAGCTCCACGGCTTTCTTGATGAACAACACGGAGGCCGCTCCGGTTTCAGGCGCCGCGATTCCGCGCGGGAACCGCCCAAGCGGATGATCGAGCGGGTCCAGCACGGCGAGATGATTCGACCGCGGAGGCACCGTTTCGTGACCCTCCACGCGAATTACGTTCATCTTGAGGTTCAGGCTCTTGACCGCCTGCTGCATCACCGGAAAGGAGCCGATGACCAGCGGACGGCAGAGTCGTTGGACCTTAGCTCCAGCCAAGGCCTTCACAATCACCTCCGGCCCGATCCCCGCTGGATCCCCCATCGTGATTCCTAATAGCGGACGGAGCTCACGGGAGGGTTTGTTTTGTTTTTTTGGTTTGTCTAGTTGAGACTTCATTGATTCGCTCTCCGTTGAAACCAAACCAACCAAATGAACGAAACAAACCAGACAAACCCTCTCACCTGCTCACCAACCATACAGGTACACGACATACCCTATATAAAGGAGAGCACTCCCGCTCAGCAACCAGGGTCGCCAGAGACCGCCCCACGCAGCCTGCACCAATAAGAAAGTAGCCGCCGCCACAGCGAGCGCCATGGTGATCAATGCCGTCGGTGCCAGCGCCCAGTCCGTGCCCAGGAGCCCGATCGAGACCGGTATTGTCCCTTGAAAAACCATCGCGCCTGTGACATTCCCTACCGCCAAACGATCTTTCTTTCGGTAGAGCCATAGAAAACTGTTCGACATCTCGGGCAACTCCGTCGCCAGGGGCGCGACGAGGAGGGCCAGAATTAATGGCGAAATCGACAAGGCCCCGGCAATCGTTTCTGCGGCGAGCACGAAGAGATGCGCTCCAAGCGCGAGCCCAGCCAAGCCAAAAACTGCTTGAAGGCCGATGAGCCCAAACGACGGAACTGCCGCCTTTCTGGCGAAGAACAGCGGCTCAAGCCCGCCTTCACTCCCCTCCTCACCAGCCTCACTGAACTTCAGTTTTACATAATAGAGATAGAGGCTCATCAACCCTACGGCGGCTATGATGTGCACCGGTCGAGACGGGACAAAAGCACAGCCCAGCGCGACGCTGTAGGCCACCACGAAGAAGGAGAGGTCGCCCTTCACATCGTGATAGTTCAATCGGAAGGCGGCGGTTCGCTTCCCAAGTCTGGCATAGACCACCAGCAAGATGGCCAAGATGGGGATCACCAGGGTGCTCAGCATGAAGGGAGCGCCGAGGATCGCGCCCAACCCCACCTCCGCTTCGGCACGGCTGTCCCCGAAGAAAATGGCGATGATGGGGATCGACGTTTCAGGAAGGGTGGTGCCAATGGCTGCCAAGACACCGCCGACCGCGCCTTCGGACAGATTGAATCGCTTGCCCAACCGCTCAATGGCGTTCGTGAATAGCGTGCAGGCTCCCAACGTCACCGCGACGGAGACGAGAAACAGGAGGCTGTAGAGGAGGACCGTCATCCCCGGCCCGTCGGCCGAGCTACCCGCTGTTTGGCATAGGCAAGGGCCGCGTCTTCGAGCACCTCCTTCACGGGACGGCCCGTTCGTTCGGCAATCCGCTTGCAATCGAGATATTCCGGAGCCGCTTTGGCCGTCGTCTCGTTCACATCGGCGATCTTCATCCGGACGACTCCCCCACGCACCTTCACTGAGCTGAACCGACGAGGGAGGATCTGTCGCATCACTTCACGAATCCGGATTCCCAATGCCGTCGTTTCTTTAAACAAGACGTCAAGAACCTGATCCAGCTGGGCCGGAGCCGCGAGACAGGTCAAGACGATGCCGGGTCTCCCACGTTTCATGATGACCGGTGCGAGCGTCACATCGAGCGCCCCATGCGAGAATAACTGTTCCATCACATACTCATACGTTTGCGGATTCACATCGTCGAGGTTGGTTTCAACCTGCAACACAATATCCCGTTCGCGTTCTCCTGGGGATGACGGTCTAGCAAGAAACACTCGCAAGGCATTCGGCCAGCCGTCGGGATCAGCATCACCCGCTCCATAGCCGATGGCCGTCGGCGTCACCACCGGCATGGGGCCGAACTCCGATGTCAACGTGCGCAACAGCGCCATACCGGTCGGCGTGGTGAGTTCACGGGGAGGGCCCGCACTGTAAATCGGAATCCCTTTCGCCAGAATGGCGACCGCCGGACCAGGCACCGGCAGGACCCCATGAGCCGACTGCAGCGTTCCCGCTCCAACATTGACGGGGGAGGCCGTCACACGCGTCACGCCTAACAAATCACAGCCGATCAGCCCGCCGACGATATCGACAAATGAATCCAGAACCCCCACTTCATGGAAATGGACGTGTTCTTTGGCTACACGATGGGCATGCCCTTCCGCTTCGGCCAATCGATCGAACACCGATCGGCTTTGCTGCTTAATCTTGTCGGGAATTCGACTCGTGGAGAGGATGGCATGGATCCGATGAAGCGAGAGTGGCTTGCGCAATCCTGACGTGATTACGACGTCCACTTTCGTGGCATGGATCGCCCCTCGATGCACCCGCCGCTTCCGTAGCGTAAACCCTGAAAGTCGAAGTCGCTTCAACCCGCTCACCAAGTCGGAAAACGGGACTCCCACATCCACGAGCGCGCCGAGGATCATGTCGCCGCTGATGCCGGAATAACAATCGAAATGGAGATGCACGCCCATGTGCGTCCTTTCCCTGCTTAATTCAAACCGCGCCCATCTTACCCAAGGCGCCTGCGAACGGCAATTAGTTCAGAAGTCTAGCAGGCTGAAGACTGAAGGCTGAAGTGTTCGGAGCTCCGAATCCCGACCTTCAGCCTTCAACCTTCATGTCACGCCTGTCGCGCTCTTCCCGCCCGTCTCGCTTGGATACATTGACAGCCTACCAACGCTGTGCTATCCCCCACTAGCCCGCATTACTCATGACGGTTCGACGGGAAATCGCGTTCTTCGGGAAGCGTATCTCGTGTTTCTAAGGAATGTTCAATGCGCAATTCTCGATGTTCAATTGAACATTCAACATTACACATTGAACATTACGGTTACTTAGGAGCCATATGACGATCTACCGCTCCTTCGTTACGCTCTGCTCAGAGTCATTCGGATCGTGGAGTGGTCGGGTCGCCTGGGTGCTGCTCTGCGCTGCGCTGCTGCTCTGGACCCCGCTTGCTGCCTCGGCAAAATCGAAACCCCACCGGGCCCCGCGCCCCGAACCGGAACTCAAGATTCTCGATCTGAAAGTTTCCCCCAGCCCCTATACAGTCTCGTCCGGCCCATTGCAGTTTTCTGCCTTGGTCCAGCTGCCCAAGGAACTGAACGGCGCAACCCTTCTGGAAGTTACTTCCTTCATCACGTCGCCATCGAAAAATTCGCTCCGTTTTCTGACCACGCGAAAACCACTGGAGCCTCACGCCGCTTCGACCGACGGCGCTGCGCCTCCCCAAGTCTCTGTCCTCTTGACGTGGGACGGGTTGGACCAGAAAAAAATCCTGTCTGGAGCGGGGCTCTATCAATTCGAAGTGCGAGCCAAGCTGCTGGCGAACGGCGAGAAAGGTCCCAGAACGCAGATGGTTGCCTGGCCGAAACGGGGAACGGTGGAAGTGAAATAATAGCCGTAAAAGGTGAAACGTTAAACGTGAGAGGTGTTCATCAAGAACTCACCTCTTATCGTTTCACTTTTCACGTCTCACATTTCACGCCTACTCCAGCACATTAATCCTGTGCGCAAGACAGCCAGCCCCGAACCCATTGTCGATGTTCATCACGCCGACCCCCGCCGCGCAGGAGTTCAGCATCGTCAACAACGCCGCTAGCCCACCGAAGCTTGCGCCGTAGCCCCGGCTCGTCGGCACGGCAACGACTGGACAGGACACCAACCCGCCGATCACGCTTGGTAAGACTCCGTCCATCCCTGCTACCGCCACGACCACCCGGGCTTGCATCAGCCGGCTCTGACGCTCCAGCAAGCGATGAATGCCGGCCACGCCCACGTCATAAAGCGACTCAACCCGACTCCCCATCACCTCCGCCGTCACTCTCGCTTCTTCAGCGACAGGAATATCCGAGGTGCCGGCTGTAATGACCAAGACATGTCCCCTTTGTCGCCGCTTAGGGTCACGGATCGACACAATGCGCGCCTCGTCATGATAGACAGCTCGTCTATCAAGCCGCTGAATAAGCGTGGCCACCTGCCGAGTCGCGCGCGTCGCCAACAACGGGCGATGATGTTTCAACAGCGCCTTCGCAATGGCGCGAATCTGGGCCGACGTCTTCCCCTCGCAGAAAATGACCTCGGGGAATCCCTGCCGTAACGATCGGTGGTGATCGATCGAAGCAAACCCGAGATCTTCATAGGGCAACGTGCGGAGCTGCCCGATAGCCGTCGCCACAGTCAGGGTACCCGTTTGCACCTTAGTCAACAGTCGTTCAAGCGCCTCAGGATTCACGGCTGTCCTTTCTCCGGCTTTGCATCGCGCTCCATCAAGTCCGTCACCGCCTTTCGGCAAGACTTCCCCTCGAATAACACCGCGTTGATCTCTTGCACGATCGGCATGTCGACGCGATGACGTCGCGCGAGTCCTAACGCCGCCTTCGCCGTCCGCACACCTTCGGCTACGGCCTGCATGCTTCCAAGGATCATCTCCAGCTGCTCGCCCTTCCCCAGTCTCATGCCGACCGTGTGATTCCGACTCAAGACTCCGGTGCAGGTTAATACCAAGTCGCCGACGCCGGACAGCCCGTAGAACGTTCGCGGATCCGCGCCCATCGCGACACCCAACCGCACCATCTCCGCTAATCCGCGCGTGATCAACGCCGCACGCGCATTATGACCGAGATCCAATCCATCCACCACGCCGGCTGCGATCGCCACCACGTTCTTGAGCGCGCCGCCGAGCTGGACGCCTAGTACATCGCCGTCGGCGTACACCCGAAAGGCCGGTGTCATCAACACGGACTGGAATGTCTTAACCAGTCCCTGGTTGCTCCCGGCTAAACAGAGCGCCGCCGGTTTCCCTGCGCTGACTTCTGTCGCGAAGCTCGGACCTGACAACACCATGAGATCCCGGTGCATGGCAGGAGGGAGTACGTCGGTCATGACCTGAGTCATCACATTCAACGTATCTTCTTCAACCCCCTTCGTTGCGCTGATGAACGGGATCGGGGTGGAAAGGGACCGGACCAGCTCGCGCAGCACAGGACGTGCACCGTGTGACGGCACTACGAAGAGCAGTCCCTCGCACTGCTCCGTGAGGTCCACCAACGATCCAGTAGTGATGAGCGATGGGGGGAGCTCCACGCCGGGCAGAAAGACCGGATTCTCGTGTTTCCCATTGATCGCATCCACAACCTCTCGCTCATAGGCCCAGAGCCGAGTTTCGAGACCTTTCTCCGCCAGGTGCTTCGCCAGGGCAGTGCCCCAGGCGCCGGCCCCGATGACTCCTATGCGATGGATAGATGGCATGATTTAAAAGTGTTTTTGACGGGAGGGGTGACATCAACAAGATTTGTGAGCCACGCGGATTATAGGAAGCGCTTCTTTCCCCTGTCAATGAATGAGAGACGGTCTTTGAAATTTGTCAAGTTCAGCCAGGCTCCACAGCCCCGCCAAACAGCGTCGGGAGAACGAAGTGGCACATGCCTTGCTCCCTTGACGTACGATTTCACAATTTCCTTCGTCCGGACGCACCGGACGATTAGTATGCAAGAGGGCATCGTTACAGATGAAAACGAGGTAAATGGCTATGAACACCGCACCATTGACAAGGCGTTTGGTGATTGCGAGTTTCCTGACACTGCTGACCTCGATTGTCCTCTTCGCGCCTCAGGCGTATGCAGAGTCCTACGTGGCGGGGCAGTTCGGTGTGACCTTCCCGCAGAGCCTGAGCAACGGTACGGTCACGCAAGATGGATTAGGGGGACTCGACCTCTCAGACCAATCCTTGAAAAGTTCCGCGATGGTGGGTGCCAAGCTCGGACACTACTTCACGAAAGCCCGTTGGCTGGGCATCGAGACCGGTGTGTTTTACACAACCCCTCATATCGAACAAGGGTCGCTTACTTTTTCGGGCCCCGGTGGATCGGCAACTTCGCCAAGTTTGTCGGGCATTCACCAACGCATAATTACATGGGACACGGATGTAATCTTTCGCTATCCCGGCTACCGGCTCCAGCCCTATATCGGAATCGGCCCCTCTTTTTACTTTGCAGAGCTAAAGGGCCCCGACGCACCTCCAGGACAATCGGCCACCTCAATCGGCTTCAACGCTGAAGGAGGTGTACAATATTACCTCACGCGTCAATGGACCCTGTTCGGGGAAGGCAAATACAACTACGCCCGCATGAACTACTCCTCAAACCATAGCGATTCGAACGCTGACCCTTTCGGATTTCGAGCGACCTACAGTGCTTTCACCATTTCCGTCGGCCTAGGCTATCACTTCTGAGTACTGGGCCAATCTAATCCCACCCCCATCCCACCCCCATCCCACCCCCATCTAGCAAACCGACGCGGTTCCGTGTAGCCTACGCACCGAACCGCCCATGAAACTCTGTCCTTCATGTCGGCATGAACTCCCGGAGATTAGCCGCTACTGCTCGCAGTGCGGCCAACGGCTTCATGCAGACCCCGTTGAACTACCCCCGCCACGACGCGTCGAACCACCAGCGGATCGGCTGAATTTCGAATGTCTTTACGGCATGGTGGCTGCGCTATCCCTTGCGATCCTATTCCCACCCTGGGAAACCCCGCCGTCACAGGCTCCCGAATTCCTCGGCCTGCATTTCATCTTAACGCCCCCCACACTGGACGCCGTTGTGAGCCGACTGTTGCTGACGATCGAACTCGTCACCATCGCCATCGCCGGGCTCTATGGATCTTTCCTCTTCCGGCAAAAACCCTGACACTTGGGACTTCAGACGTCATTCGTCATACGTCAAACGGAATTATCAGCCGATCAGTATTACGGCTGCATTTACGATTGACGGTTGACCAACGACGAGTGACGTTATTTAGTCGAGGGCCAGCGTGAGACACTTCGCCGAGCCGCCCGATTTCATGAATTCATCGAGCGGGATCGGATGGGGGAGATAGCCGCGCAAGGTCAACAGGGATTCTGTTTCCGGACAGCCTGCGGGCAGCACGACGTGTTTCCCGACACAGACGGCATTGCAGGCAAACCTGAGGGCCTCAGCTTCCGGGACCACGACACGTCTGGAAGGAGCGATCCGTTCGGCAAGAGCCGCTTGCCCATAGTGATCGAAGGCGGGAGGGAAATACAGGAGTTCACCACCACTCAAGGGGCACAAGCAGGTGTCGAGGTGATAGAACCGGTTGTCGACCAGTTCGAGTGGAATGATCTCTCGGTGAAACCAGTCGCTGAGCGTCGGGAATACACGGATATCCGATCGTTGCCGATAGCCACCGAACCAGGTGTCGGAAAATCCCAAGAGGTCCCCGGCTCCCTCGAAGAAGCGGCCCGGATCCAGCGTGACGACTTCGTACCCTTGTCCACGAAACCAATCCTCAAAATACGCCTCTTCCTTCTGCCGTTCGGCATAGCGAAAACGGCTCGGTACCGCTGTGCCTCCAACGACGATGCCGGCATTTGCCGTGAACACAAGGTCGGGCAATCCCGGCACCGGCTTCATCCGTTCCAGGACCGCACCCACATCCTGTTCGAGTACCTGCATGAGGTGATGCCACTGGCGAACGGCCTGGTCTGAATTGACGGCGTTCGAACGGCGCATCCACGGATTAATCTCATATTCGATACTGAAATAGTCCGGTGGGCAGACCAGTAGGCGACTCATGACTTCCACCCCAGCTCGCGCGCCAGCTCGCGCAGAAACGACGCGGCGTCCATGACCAGCCCGACAGCTTGAAAACTTCCTCGATCCGCGAGTTTCGTCGGGACGGCCGGATTGACATCGACGCAGACGGATGGGATCGTGGCAGGCAACAAATTGCCCGTCGCCACCGCGTGCAGCGTCGAGGCGACGAGCAAGGCCAGTCCGATACCGGGGATTGCCGCACGCATGGCTGCCTGGGCTTCCAGCGAATCCGTGATCACGCCGGGCAACGGGCCGTCATCGCGTATCGTGCCGGCCATCACGACGTGGGCGCCCCGCCTGACGCAGGCCGCCATAATTCCGGTCTTGACGACTCCCGACCTGACCGCTGCTTCGATACTGCCGATGGTTCTGATCCGATTAATGGTTCGCAGATGGTGCTCATGCCCATGCGGCACGACGCGGCCAGCCGCATGCCCATAGCCAAGGGACGTGCCGTAGAGATCGACTTCCATATCATGAGCGGGCAGCGCATTCCCGCAGAACAAGACATGGATGAATTCTTCATCGATGAGCCATGTCAGCGCCTCGCGCCCTCCGGCGTGAACGATCGCCGGACCTCCCGCCAGCAGCACCCTACTGCCCACTCTCCCCTCTCGGACCCCTGTTCGCAACTGCACGAGGCGTTTGGCGATATCGCCAATGACATGTCCATGGGGACGCTCGGACGAAACCTGCGATTCCATGAAGCTGAACACATCGCGGTCACGTGGCCGTTGGAGCGGGATGACCCGCACGCCCTCACGACCGATCACAATCAGATCGCCTCGCTTCACCTCTCCCATCGGAACAGTCCTGGCAGTCGGACGAGCCGGATCCACGAGAATTCCCAAATCCATCTCGATCCCCTCCACCTCCACCCACTGGTCACGCACTCGCACCTGGGTAGATAAATGGGTGGTCGCGTAGAACTCGTCGGGAAAGATGCCGTCCGCCGGCGCCGCACTCAGCCGGCAATTCCGCTCACTCTCGACCGATGCGCCGTGGGGTTGTATGGCATGGAGAATCTCGCTGAGCAGTTTCGCCGACGAGGCTCGTACGATGATTTTGGCGCGCGACGGCTCCTCACGGGTCTTGCCGATCTGCATATCTTGAAGGTCGAATGTTCCGCCCATCATCAGAATCGTGTCCAGGACCTTCGCCAGGATCAACGAATCGATAATATGGCCTTGGAGCAGGACGGTTTCCTGGTCATGCATCATAGGTCAAACTCCCACCCTGGAAGGATCTGCACAGATTCTACCACCCAGCTTCAACCGCTGCAGATTCAGATACTGAGGGGGCGCCAAAACTCGCGTCCTCCCACACGTGGTCACTCGCATTCAGTTCCACTCAGGGGTGGTTGGGGTAATCCTCACATAGGTTTCTCAAAAAGGCCGTCCAACAAAGCCGCAGGCGAGAAGAAACCGGAGGCGTAGTCTTTGTTCGAGCCGAGAATGACGCTACGCAGACTGCTCAAAATGCTCCGATAGCAAGGCCGCAGGCGAGTGAACACCGGAGGCGTAGCATTCTCACCCACCCAACCCCGAGCTGTCGGAACAGCTCTTTTCCCGGGTAGGGTACGTTGAGGATGTTCGCGAGCCGAGAACGACCCTAGCGGACATTTTCAGCAGCCTGCGAGTCGGTCTTCATCAGTTCGCGTAAGACGCTGGTCGCATAGGCTCCGGGGGGAAGCGAAAAGGAGAGCGTGAGCACTGACCCCTCCAGAGCCCATTCCAAATCGGCAAGAGGGATTCGGAGCGAGCGCCGTTCACCACGAAACCCGCAGGCTTTCGCGGCTTCAATGAGACTTTCCGGCGTGGCCCCATTCTCAGCAACCACGGCCCGTTCGATCTCGCCCGGTTCTCCGCCGGCCCACGAGGCGCGCGAACCGAACAAGATACCGGTGGGACTGATCTCGAACCGGTCGGTTCGTGGCTGTTCCTTCACGGCATCTTCGACCAGAAAACAGGCGCCATTCTCCATCTTCATGGCCCAGTCTCCAACCAGAATACGATCGAGTCGATCCAGTCGTCTGGCCAACATGGCATTAAAGAAGTGCGATTGGTAGGCGTTGAGGTACCACATGCGCTTGGACCGGCTCAGCCTGCTTCGGCGAGCGGGGTCCACCAGTAATTCGGCTCCGATTTGGTAATTCTGTCCGCTCCGCCCTTGCCGTTGGGGGCCGAAATAGTTCGGCACACCCCGTCGCACCAGCATGTCCGTGACCAGGGGCACCGTCTCGCGGGCGTGCATGGCGACATCCCGAATCACCAACCGAAAGTGATTGCCTGCATGATGCCCCGGACGCAAGCGATTGCGATGGCGCCCCAGCACCTCCACAGACACTAGTTGCTCGTCCACTTTCAGTCGATCCAGCCGTTCAGGCGTGACACCCAGAAGCGAGACTATCTGCGTGGTCACAGCCCTGGCATCTTTGAGACCAGCCACTCCAATCGCTTGCGCTTTTACCCCCAAGACCGAAGACAGTCGCAGAACGAGATCCGGAGTCGAGAGCAGGCGTTTTCTGATCCTGACGTAGAGATGCTCACCCTCTCCACAAGGAAGATAGAGCGGACGTTCCTCGACCTGGAAATCTTCCGGAATCGCCCGCATCTGTCCGCCGATGCCCGGCAATGCCGCTGTCAAAAAAGGCATGGTCATGATGCAATCGGCCCCTTCTTCGTATGCACGTGATCGCCCTCACCTCTCAGTCAATCTCGATGAGGGGTGAGACGACTCGCATGGTATACTTTCCCCATGGCTTTTCGCCCAGCCTCCGACCCAACAATCTGGACCGTTCTACTACGGCGAATGATCCGCGACCATCTGCGTCGTGCTCGGCCCGAAGCAATCCTCAACATATTCGTATTCCAGGTATTCCAGCGAATACACCTCCGGTTTTTCCGGGCCTGCGGCCTCGCATCTGGCCGCACCTCCTTCGCCTCGTCACGAACGGCAATGTCGAACAGGCTCCTAGTCCAACGGCCTGAGGCCCGCCTGTTTGCGGCAGGGGTATTCCTCACCGTTCTGATGTTTGCTCTGTTCCCAGGAGACTCGTCGGGTAGAGAGAGCGCTATCTTTCAACAGTTTACCCAGCACATCGGCCGGCAGATTCACAAAGACAAACAGGCCTTTGCGCAGGCGAACAATTGTGTCTCATGGTTTTATAAGGCGAAAAAGACGCCTCCCCTGGCCGTGCAGGGAATCGGCTGGAACGCCATTCCTTCATCCCAGCCCGAAGTGGATTGCCTTCACGACTATCCAGGCGGGATGGACGATGCGCGAGATGATTTCGCCATGACACAGTCATTGCTCTCGGTCAGTCTGACCTTCTACGAATTCGCCTTGGTCGCCGATCGGAATGATGATGCGATCTACAGTCCCGCCGAAATTCTAGATTTGTTCCGCTCCCTCTCTCTCTCATACCATGACGGGGATCCGACCTCCAACCAGGTTAGGGCACTCACGGAACGGTTCGACAGCTTGTACCGCAGCCGCAACATGGACGCCTTGATGCAAGGCATGAGCGATCTCTATGAACGAGGCTATCGCGTGACCCCCTCCGATCGCCTCGATCTCGATCGGGTGATGGAATGACGCGGCGCACAAGGTCCTGGCCCGATCGAGCCCGTTCCTTCATCGGACATTGTCTGAGTGAACCGCTCTATCGGCTCTTTAGTCTCGTTCCCCACTGGGAAGTCGGACTCTCCACACAAGAGATTTCGCGACTCACCTATGCGCACGGCCTCATGGCCGGTCGGCGGGCAGTCCATCTGAGCGATCTGCACCTCGACCGCTATCAGCCACGGCATGATCTCATCGTTGCCGCCATTGGTAAACTCGAACCTGACTGGATCTTTGTCACCGGCGACCTGCTCAACGTGCCGGAGGGACTGCCGCATGTGTTTCGATTTCTCGCCGGCTTGCGCGAGATTGCGCCGGTCTTCGTCACCTTGGGCAACCACGATCACTACAGTGGCGTACCGATCGATCGGTATTGCGAACTCGCCGATCGCCACAAGATCACCCTCTTGATCAATCAGGCCACCTTCATTCCCACGGACTGCGGCGAGATCGCCATTGTCGGCGTCGACGATCCCTCGCTGCATCGGGCCGACTTAAGCTGCCTGCCGCCCCAGGCACAGGATCGCTTTACCCTCTTGCTGGCCCATGCGCCGAACATCCTCGATCAGCTGGAGGACCACCACGCCGTCGATCTGATCCTCTGCGGGCATAGCCACGGAGGCCAGTGGCGCATACCCGGCGTACCGACGTTCTGGCTCCCGCCTGGATGCAACGGCCGGATCGAGGGGCATCACGGAGGGCCTGGCCGCCCGCTCTATGTCAATCGTGGGCTCGGATGGTCGTTCCTTCCCCTGCGGTTGAATTGCACACCGGAAATCGCTTGTATTGAATGGATAGACGAAGGGGATTGACCCGCATTATTGATATCTATTTGATCCGCTCCAGCGCTTCCCTCGATCGGCTCCTGACGGTCTGATCCCAATCCCCCTCCATGACGGTCGTCAGCTTCTCCCTCGCCTCACTGGCGCGCAATCGGCCCAATCCCAATGCTGCGCAGGAACGGACATAGGCGTGCTCATCTTCCAGCGCCTTCAGCAGAAGGGGGATCACGGTTTTATCGTTCAGGACGCCAAGATAACTGGCTGCCATCCCGCGAATCCGGTGCTGCTTGTCGCCCAGCGCCCTCTGCAACGTCGTCGCGAAGAGGTCTCGTAACGCGGGTGCCACGGATTCCAACCCTTCGGCCCGGTACCCATTCACGTCAATCAGTGCAAAGGCGATCTCCAGCTTCTTCTCCTGTACCGTGGCCCGTTCGAACGCGGCCAATAACTTCGCACGTTCACGCCGTTGCGCCCTGCGGTGGTTGAACGCCCGGACCAACATCCACAGCCCCGCCGCGATCACCAACCCCACGAATGCCATTGGGATGGCTTGATCGATCACATAATCCTGGGTATCGAACGACAGACGCTTCCATACCCAGACTCCAGCAATCACGACGCCGACGAGGACCGCAATGGCAATCAGATTGGTCTGGCCCGATTCAGAACGAGTGTTCATGGGGATAGCATCATAGCAGGATGGGAAAGGGAGCAGCCAGGTGGGGTGAGCGGGAACGACAGCCGCGTGGTCCCGTGCTCCCGGAGCGCGCACGATCGGAATGTGCTCGCTCGACGGGCGCAGTTGGACCACTACGGATGCCATTCCCAGAGAGGTGAAGCAAGCAAGCTTGGAAGAATCACATCAGAAAGGTGCTCGCGCAACGCGCGGCCTCAGAAGGTGCTCGTTCGACGTGCGCAGTGGAAGATTAAACATCCCCCATCCCTAACGTACCTCGCCATACTCGCTGGATGCCTTAACCGACTTTCCGTTGCGCAACGCATCTTCCCCAACGATCTCGCCTACCGTTTTCGTCCGCCACTGCTTCAGACTGGACAGACTCGAAACTGCCGAGGACCTTAATGTCTCAACCTCTTCAATGGCCTGTTCCCTCAAGCCACCCACTTCTTCAATCTTGGCAGCCAGGGCTTCGATCCGTGCCACGATCCGCCGTTGCTCCGCGAGCGGAGGAAGTGGGGTTTCTAAATTAAGGAAGAAGTTCTCCTTGAACCGGTTACGCGTTAGCGGTGTGCTGCCTGTGCAGTCAGCTTCAACTTTCTCGATGACCGAAGGCAAACGGAACCAAAGTCGAAGGAACTCCTTGTCAATCTTGTCGGGAACAACCTTAAAAGTAGGAAACTCACCGGAGACATAGCAGCCATTAAGGGCGGACTCGATCACCCCAAACGCTCCTCGCCACGCGAACAGACGGCTATAGATGAAGTCTCCCATCTTCACCTCGTAGAGTCTCGTTGCCGCACTCTGAGAACCCATCACCGTTTCACGCAAGAAAGGCCCGCAGCCCTCCAGCCTAACTACCAGTAGTGGATACTCTTTGGTCGGATCAACAGCCTCAGCACGTGAGACAGGCGTGAGAACCACGGCAAGCTTCGTTGGTTGCCAGGAAACGTTCACGTCCCACCCTGTTTCAGTAGTCCCTTGATCTCATCCATGATCTCCACGATGCGCACCTCTTTCTTTAGAATGTCGGCTGCAAGTTGTTCCGGAGGAAGATGCTTGAAATCGACTTTGCCGCGTGGGTTCTTGATGTCGAGATTGCAGCCGTTCTTCAGAATGTCGGCACCGGGGACTTTCCAGGCTCGGTCGTTCTCTTTGCGCTTGTGCCACCAGGCGATGCAGTCGGAAAACTCTTCGAATTGAATCGGCTGGGTCTTGGTGTAGTTCTTTCGACCTTCGGGCAAAGGCTGCTCGTAGTACCAGACATCTTTCGTGGGACCGGAGCGATCGAAGAACAGGAGATTCGTCGGAATGCCCGTATAGGGAGCGAAGACGCCATTGGGCAGACGGATGATGGTGTGAAGATTGAAGTCTTTGAGCAGTTCTTCCTTTATGCGGGCGCAGACGCCGTCGCCGAAAAGGATGCCGTTCGGGACGACCACTCCTGCGCGGCCTGGCTTGGGCTGGTGCCGAAGCTTGCGCATGATGAGCTGGAGGAAGAGCAAGGCAGTCTCGCTGATCTGCTTGTCTTCCGGAAAATTAGAAAGGATGCCGCGTTCTTCTTCGCCGCCGAATGGTGGATTGGTCAGAATGATATCGACACGGTCTCTGTCGCCGATTTCCTTCAAGGGAAAGCGGAGGCTGTTGAGCGGATCGATCCTGGGCGTTTCTAAGCCATGCAAGAGGAGGTTCATTTGCGCGAGCAGATACGGTAGCGGTTTGGCCTCCCCGCCTAGGAGGCATTCTGATTGGAGCACGGCATAATGCTCGGCCCGTTTGCATTGCTTTCGCAAATGCTCGAAGGATTCGACCAGGAAACCGCCAGTGCCGCAGGCGGGATCGAGGAGGGTTTCGCCCAACCTGGGATCAGTGACAGCGACCATGAAGCGGACGACGGCGCGCGGTGTGTAGAACTCGCCTGAATCACCGGCGGCGTCCCGCATTTCTTTGAGCATGGACTCGTACAGATGGCCGAGGGTATGGATTTCGCCGGAGGATGTGAAGTGGATGCCGTGGACTTTGTTCACGACATCGCGGAGGATGTAGCCGTTGATCATGCGATTGACGGTGCCTTTGAAGACAGTGGCGATCACGTCGCGCCGGCCGCCCCCATTCACACCCTGAAGGCTGCGGAGGTAGGCGAAGAGGCCGGGACCTTTTTTGCCGTCGGGACCGCGGGCCTCTTCGTTGTTCACGAAGGCTATCAATTCGTCGCCGGTGATGCCGTCGGGCTTGGCAGCCCAGTCGCGCCAGCGATAGGGCGGTTCGATCGTGTGACGGAAGCGTTTACCTGCGAGCTTGGCGTCGGTTTCGCGAATCTGCTCCAGATCGTCCAGGAACTTCAAGAACATAATCCAGGTGAGCATGGGCAGGCGGTCGAGATCGCCGTTGAGACCTTTGTCCTTGCGCATGATGTCGCGCGCAGACTTGATGAGGCTGCCGAGTTGCTGGGCGGTCGTCAGTGGTGCTGCTGGTTGTTTTGTTTTGGGCATGTTCCTCAATCTCAAATTTCAGAGTACAGATGGCAGACAAAGCCAGCCGCTCAGTTGCTGCGCTGTCGTTAGTGGTGCTGCTGATTGTTTTGATTTAGCCATGGAGTTCAATCTCAGATTTCAGATTGCAAATATACGGTCTCAAGTTTCAGATTTCAGATGATTCTTTGCCGGAGTGGCGAATACGGTCCAGCTCTTGGAGAAACGCGTCCTGATCCTTCTTCGCTGCCGTGCGAGCGCGGGCGCTGTTGTTCAGGTGCCGCTGGCCGGTGATGTCGGCGTTCTTGAGTTGTTCGATCCAGCCGTAGAGCTGCCGTGAAATGCGCTCGGCAGCTGATCTCAAATTACAGATTTCAGATTGCAGAAGAGAGAACTCGGAGACACGTTCGAGGAGGCAATGCATGGACCGGACTTCACCGGCGGAGCCACGGGCTATGTACAGAAACGCCAGCAGTTCGTTCGTGCTGCCGCGTTCGAAGCCCTCGGCGATGTTATTCGAGATGGAGAGCGTGGCGCGCTCCAACTGATCGCGCAAGCCTGCGTGCCGACGGAAGGCATCGTGACTGGTGAAGGCGTAGGTTCTACTTGCCAGCTCAATTGCCGCTTGCCAAACGGGAAGATCTTCGAAGCGTTTATATTTCATGGCGTCCCTGGGGGAATTTCAAATCTCAGATCTCAAAATGGCACATCTCATATGTGAGATCTGAAATTTGAGATTCGAGATACTTTATGCAGCATAAAGTAATGTCTGCAACTGCGTAACGGCCTGGCGCAACTGGTCCGGTCCGCCGAACAGGCTGGCGATCTCCATGACATTCCCCCGTTCGGAAATCGACGGGACATGCAGCACATCAGGCAAGACGAATTGCGCTGTTCCATGCTCGTCATACTTTTCCAGAAGTTCGTTGAGAATCACCTTGGCTTCTGGGCCGTATTGGTCGAAGAAGTCTTTCTTTTCTTTCTTCAGCCGGTCTGCTCGCTCCCGTCGGGTTCGCAGGGGCGCATTAAACGCCAGATGACATAGAAGGTCAAAGGGGTCGGCATCCGGCTGATTGGCAGCCGTAGCCAGGCTGTCGAAATCAATTCCGCGCTCTTCTAGGCGCTGAATAATCTCCGACCGCTTCTCTGGATTAGCCCATTGCTCGCGCAGCTCCGGCGCGGAGGGATAGAGAGTGCGCACCTTGTCTGCCGTGTACTCTGTAAACTTGACCACGCGCAATTGTTTCCCGTCCGGATCGAGTTCATGGACGATGTGGGCGATGATCTCAACTTGGCCGCCATCGAAATAAAACTTGCGGCGCTCCCCTTCTCTGTCATCTGAGATTTGAAATGTGTCTTCCTTCTCCGCCATTACCGGCTGTTCTTCGATAATCTCATAGGTCTTCGGTACCGTTACACCGGCCTCATCAACTTGCTCCTCAGTAATCAGCACCGGATCGCCGTCGAAGTCCGGATCGGCAAACAGGCGTGTGGCCGAGCCCGTGTAATCCAGAATATTGAAGTACAGCTTGCCGTAATCGTCACGCACGCGTGTGCCGCGCCCGATCATCTGCTTGAACTCGGTCATCGAATTGACCATCCTTGCCAGCACGATGTTCTTGCACGTCGGCACATCGACTCCGGTCGTAAGCAACTGAGACGTCGTGAGAATCACCGGCGTGGTGGTCTCCAATTCCTGAAATCGCCCCAGATGCCTGCGCCCGATGTCGCCTTCTTCCGCCGTTACCCAGCAGACATAGTCGGCATGTTGCCGTGTCAGATCTGCGTTGAGATTGTTGAGCGCCCCTCGCATTTCGGAGGCATGCTCCTGGTCCACACAGAACACAATAGTCTTGGCGAAGCGATCCGTCTTCTTCATGAAATCCGTCAGGTGGCGCGCGATGGCCTGTGTCCGCGCCCGAAGCGCGATGACGCGCTCAAAGTCCTTCGTGTGATATTCGTCGTCTGGGATCGCGCGTCCGTAGCGATCAAGGTCGCCCTGGCTTGGACGCCATCCAGCCGCATCCCATGCGCTGACCACCCGATGCACTCGATAAGGAGCTAAGAATCCATCGTCGATGCCCTGCCGGAGGCTGTATGTGTAGATCGGGTTCCCGAAGTAGGCATAGGTATCGCGATTATCCTCTCGCAGTGGCGTGGCCGTCATGCCGAGCTGATGGGCGGGCTCAAAGTAGTCCAGAATCTCCCGCCAGTTACTCTCATCCCTTGCGCTTCCCCTATGGCACTCGTCCACGATGATCAGATCGAAGAAATCCCGCGCATATTCCTTATAAAGGCCGGGGCGACGCTCGTCCTTGGCAATCGCCTGGTAAATGGCGAAGTACATCTCGAGACCTTTGTTCACCTCGCCGTTTTCGATCTTCCAGCGCGCATCGCCGAACGGAGTAAAGATCTTATCCTTGGGATCGTCGATCAAAATATTCCGGTCTGCCAGGTAGAGAATCTTCGGACGGCGGTATTCGCCGGTCCGATTCCAGCGTGTCTGCCACAGCTTCCAACAGATCTGAAAAGCGACCACCGTCTTCCCCGTCCCTGTCGCCATTGTCAGGAGAATGCGACGCTTGCCTTGCAAGATCAACTGCGTGGTTCGATTGATGGCGATGTCCTGGTAGTAGCGGGGGTCTTTCCGGAGAGATGATTATAGGGCGTGAGCAGTCGGTCCGCTGCGGCCGTGTCTTTCAGCTTTTCGCCTATGCACAGTCGCTGCCAGAGTTCGCCAGGAGTCGGAATGCTTTCAAGTTCCCGTTCCTTACCCGCCAGAAAGTCAAACTTCACGATGCCATGTCCATTTGTCGCATAGGCGAACTTGAGATCGAGGATCGAGGCGTAGTCCTTGGCTTGTCCCAAACCATCACTTGCCGTTTTGTATGCCGCTTTGGCTTCAACTACGGCTATTACGAAGTCGCGCGTATAGCGCAAGAGATAGTCTGCTCGTTTCTGGGGTTGACGCCGGACTTTCTCGCCGATTAAGACGATCCGACCATCTGTAAATGTTTTCTGCTCGGTAAAGGAACGTGGGTCATTATCCCAGCCTGCCGCTATGAGCTTCGGGAGGACATATTTCCGGCAGGTATCCGCTTCGTTTATCATGCCTTAACCGCAGATGGCAGGCCTAGAATTTCGCCGCAGAATACCCCTTTCCTAGCGAGAAATCACGCCTCTCCACAGGGATGCCTCTACGTTTCGCGAACATGACCGGAGGAGCGAGGTATCCGCCGAGGCTGAGCGGGGAAGGAATGCCGGGATTAACACCGTACAGGAGACTCTCGATGAGATCCGTCTCCCCATCCAGGTGCCGAGTGCGCTCCGCGACATTCGCCTTAGTGGCGGGGTCCCTACCCGGGGTCCTGAGAAGGAAAGCTGGAACTGACCGAAGAATCACGGTTGGCACACCGTGACTGAAGGAATTCCAGAAGGCTTCCGCTCGGACCGCCGTAGAAGGGGTGCCACGAGAGGCGATGGAGCGTGGCGCACTCGCTCACCTGTCCCCTGCTCTGGAAGGTCCGTGCGCGAAGCGTGAAGGCATCCCACTTCTCCCCTTTCCCTTAGAGAAATCACCCAGCCTTCCGAGGGAGGCGAAGCGAAATATTGAATTCTAAATTATGAATGGTGACGGACGGCGAGAAGGGCGGGACGAGCGGGACTGGCGAGACGAGGGGCTGGTCTATCTCGCGCGCGAGACAAGCGGGAAAGGCGGGAATGGCGGGACGAGGGAGAGAGTTGCGAGAGGCTACTCGGTCTGTAGATCGTGGAGCTGGTCGATGAGCCGTTGGAGCTTGTTCACGGCGTGGTGGCGCTGGTCGGCGGTGATTTGCTGATCGATGGCGAGGGCCATGGTTTTGACGGCGGTGCGCGTCTGGCGAATGGCGTCTTGATAGGCCGGGGAGGCTGTACGGTCCGGATACACGACCAGCAAGGCACCCAGTTCACGGACGACGCTTTCGGGCGTGCGCGGTTGACGGAGGAGGGCCAAAAGTTCCTGTTGGCGCTGTTGTTGGTACGTGGCCCAGAACTGTTGGTTGTCGGGGAGCGCGAGGCTCCATTCGCGGATCTGGGCGTCTTGATCTTTGGACAGGGACCCAAGCCAGTCTTCCAGCCAGTCGATGGTGTTGTCTGCCCGCTTCTTGAGCCGCTCCGGCGCGGGGGCTTGCACGAACCGCGCGGCTTTGGTGTTGTCCTTCTGCAAGGCAGCTTCGAGGGTGCGCACCTGGCTGGAGTCGACGGAGGCGAGGAGGACGCCGCTGTTGGCGATGACCCGGTCGAAGAGATCGGCGCGCAGGCGATCGTAATTGGCATAGACCCAGTCGATGTCCTGGTTTGTGAGCCCCCGTTCGAGTCGTTGCCTGCTCTGCACGAGAAAGGTTTCGTACTGCGGAATGGCTTCCTGCCGGTGCCGGGCCAGCATCGGCGTAAGCCGCTGAGCCAAGTCGTGACGTTGGTCTGAGGTGAGATCGAGGTAGCGATCTGCTTGCCAGAGGATGACCCAGTCCGCATAACGATAGACCGAGGCGACCGAGCAGCCAGCGAGGAAGAATAATAGCCCGGCGGCACACCACGTCCACAGGCAGCGCCGCCCCACTCTCGTCTCATGCTGTGTTGCGTGGTGGATCATGACGTGTGCACTTATGTTCTCAAGAGTTTTGCGGTGAATCAAGGGGGCGAGGGCAGAGGCTGATGGGCGAGAAGCGCGCGACGAGCGGGACTGGCGAGACGAGGGGCTGGTCTATCTCGTGCGCGAGACGAGCGGGAAAGGCGGGAACCGCGCGACTCGGGGTGAGTTGGCTCTGTTTTGTTGGCCGGAATGGCGGCCTGGTCGATCCTCGATTGCGCGCGTCGAACGAGCACATTCTTATCGTGCGCGTTCCGCGAGCAGGAGGACGACCAGGCTGCCCGTCTCCCCCCTTGACCCTTCGTTCTAGTGCGGACTATCCTCTATTTCATGGAACTACCGCACCCCAAAGACGATCCCTACCTCAAACTCATTCGACCGCTGGTCGAGGCCTATCTCGCCTTCTGGCGCACTGACATCCGCCATATCAAATCCCTACGGCTGACGCCCTCACAGTTCGATGTCATTGCCACGCTGGGAGATACGGAGGGCATGACCTGCTCAGAACTCTCTGCCCATACGCTCGTCACAAAAGGCACGCTCACCGGCGTCCTCGATCGCCTCGTCTCCAAAGGTCTGATCCGGCGGGATGCGATGAAAGGAGATCGCCGTTGCACCAAGATTTCGTTAACCGTAAAAGGTGATGCGCTCTTTCGAAAGACCTTTGCGGCCCACTTGGCCTTTCTTCGTCCATTCTTTGAACGGGCCTTGAGTCCCGAAGAAGTGGACCAGACTCGCGCGCTGCTCCTTCGTCTGCGGGATAGCTTCCGCCAAGAAGGTTGAGGCTCAGGCTGAGGTTAGAGTGGCAAGAGACACCCTGTTTGGCTTAACCTTACACTTAGCCTTAACCTCAACCTAAACCTGTTCTGACCCATGCGCTTAACCATTCTCGGCTCTGGCACGAACGTACACCCCACGCGAGCAGCCTCGGGCTATCTCGTCCGCACCGACCATACGATACTGTTGGACTTTGGCCCACGCACGTTGGCGAATTTACTAAAAACCGGCGTCAACCGGCATCGGATCACCCACATTCTCTTCTCCCACTATCACGCTGATCACTTTTCCGACTTCATCACCTATTTCTTCGATGCGATGATTTTTACGAAATACCAAGGAGGAACGAGGCCGCCGCTCACTGTGATCGGTCCTCGCGGCACGAAGCGACTCTTCCAAACCCTCTTCGCCACCTTACCCGGCTTCACGCACGCGCCGTTCGCGGTTCATTTCAAAGAAGTGGCTGATCGGGCGTTTGCGATCGGAAACACGAGAGTGATTCCCCGAACTGTGACCCACACGCAGAACCTCCATTGCCTGGGGTATCGAATCGAATATGGCGGGAAAGCCCTGGCCTATTCCGGCGATTCGCAATACTGTGACAGCCTCGTCCGCCTCTGTGGAGACGTCGATCTCGCGGTGCTGGACTGTTCCTTCCCGGCGAGTCGGCCAAACCCAGTCCATCTGCATGCCGGTCAATGTGGGCAGGTGGCTAGAGAGGCCGGAGTAGGCCAGCTCGTGCTGTCGCATTTCTATCCGATCACCGACCGATACAATGTGCGGGAACAGGCAGGGGAAGCATTCGGGGGAAGGATCGTGGTTGGGCGGGATTTAATGGCGATCAAACTCTAGCAGGATGCTGAAAAAGCCCGCCAGCGTCGTTCTCGCATCGTTCAGACCCTCAACGGGGACCCGGCCGCCTCACTAACTCGGCGGCGCGCACAGACTTGGTGCTCCTTATTCGTCGCACCGTGCGCCCCAGAGGGTACGCCTCCGGGCCTTCACTCGCTGCGGCCTTGCTTGGGATAAGGCGCGTCTCGGCGCGCTAGGGTTGGGCGGGTGAGACGTCTGGCCTTTTTGAGCATCCTGCGAAGTTTATGAAACTTTTGGCCAGTCTCGCTTTTCTCGCACCTCTCGCGAGTCCCGCGTCTTTCAGGTTTATCAAGTCGTCATGTCCGAAGACTTTCGACGTGAAGACGTTATGGACTGAGGCCCCTACAAGCCGCCTTCGCGGTTATCACACCCCAGAATTTCAATGAACTTTGTCAGGCGGGCCTTTTTGAGAGGATCGTCGAGTTTGGCATAGATGGCCAAGAGGTTCTTGATCATGCGGGAAAGAATCGCGCGCACCGGACTTTCTTGTAGGTATTTCTCGTCAAATCCATAGCCGGCTTCCGTGAGAAACCGCTGGCAATTCTTCTCGGTCAGCAACGCCCCCCCATTGAAACAATCGACGAAAACCTTGTAGCGATCCGATTCGTACTTCACTAAGAAATGACCCGGCATCCCGATCCCATGAACCGGAAGACCCAGCCGCTTGCCGACAAGGAGGTACACCGTCGACAGGCTGATCGGAATACCCGTTCGTCGGTCGATCACGCAGTTGAGGTAACTATTCTCCAACTCATAATAATTCTTCGTGTTGCCTTTGAAGCCCTGCTCCGTAAAGAGGTACCGGTTCAATGTCTTGATCGTTTCCTCCCCCGAAGCTCGCGGACCGATCCGATCCTGCACTTCCTGCGCCATCTCATCAAGCTGTCGCGTATACGAGGTAACCGTCAGGGAAGGGTAGGCATACCGGGCGATCAGAAAGGCACCCTGTTCGAGATTCATCAGGCCATCCCGCAGTGCCGCCAGCTGCATGAGTTCATCCTCGAGATTTCCACCGCGGATTTCCTCGAGCACCGAGACAAGACGGTCGGCCATTTCCGGCTGTTCGATTTCCGCTTCCTGAAGCAGGGGAACCGCGGTGGGGCCAATGTCGATGAGTTTACCGCTGATGGTCTGGACGATCTTTTCGTCCTCATCGGCCAGCAGTCGTATCAGGGCCCGGATTTGACTCTCGTTTATCAGCATGGTGGGACTCCCGAACAGCCCGCTCATCAGCCCATCGCCCGACGGAACACTTTGGCGCTCCCGTAGAGACAGAGGGCGTCAAAAATCACCATGACGACCACCACCATTCCGACATGGGGGAGAGCCTCAGTCCAGCCGGAAAGGATCAACGGCCGCACCGCATCGATCGCCCAAGTCATCGGATTGAAGCGCGCCAGAAACCCCATCCATGCAGGCATCCCTGCCAAGGGCACCAAGGCCGAGCTCAGGAAAATCATCGGGAGCGACAGGAAGCCCAGGACCGAAAAGAAGTCGCCATGACTTTTCACGGAAAAGGCCATCGCCATGGAAATCGCGGTGAGACCGACGCCAAAGAGCATCCCGATCATCAAGATCACGGCGACACCAAGGAGCCCCGTCGCCGGCTGGACGCCGAACAGAAAGGCCACCCCGAGGATCACGAGCACTTGGAGCGAGGTAATCGTCATGACGAAGATGAAGCGGCTCAGGATCACGGAACTTCGATGGATCGGCGTGGTCATCAACCGCTCCAGAAACCCATTCTCCTTGTCGAACAGCAGATCGACGCCCCCGGCGAGCCCATTGTTGAGCACCGTCATGACGACCACGCCGGCCGTCAGGAAGCTGATGTAGTCCGGGGCCTGCGTCACTTGCACATTCGCGGCCCGCTGGAACAGGTTGCCGAAGAAGATCAGCCAGAACAGCATCGGCTGCACGAGCGTGAACAACATGCTGAATTTCTCGCGGCTGAGCCGCCGAACCCACCGCATCGTCAACGCATGAATTTCCTGCCAGTACTCTTTCATCGCTCCGCTCAATGTTTAATGTTCAATGCTGAATGCGGAATGAAGCAAACCTGTCTCAATTTAACATTCATCATTCCCAATTTATCATTCCGACGCATTTGGGGTGTCGTCCTGAATACGGCGGCCAGTATGGGCGATGAACACGTCGTCCAGCCGCGGACGGTGGTACTCAATAAACTCCAGCTGGCAATCCAATCGATTGGCGGACTCGAGGATCGCGGGCAGGGCCTTCTCGGGCGACTCGACCCGGATATCCAGGCCGGTCGGCGTCGCCTTGACCGCTCGCATCGCGGGTTGTCTCGTCAACGCAGACACCAACGTAAGGATCTTACTCTGGTCCTTCAAGGTCAACGACACGATATCGCCGCCCAGCCCGACTTTCAACTCAGCCGGCGATCCGAGCGTCTTGATCTTTCCCCCATCGATGATGGCCAACCGATCGCAGAGCTGGTCCGCCTCATCCAAATAATTCGTCGTCATCACGATCGTCATACCGCGTGCCTTCAACATCCGCACGTAGTCCCAAATCCGGAGCCGGCTCTGCACATCCAAGCCCAACGTCGGCTCGTCGAGGAACAATATCTTGGGGTCCGGCAAGAGACCGCAGGCAATGTCGAGCTTCCGTTTCATCCCCCCGGAGTACGTTTTCGCCGCGCGATCTGCTGCCTCTTCCAGTTCCACGAGCTTCAACAACTCGGCGATGCGTTTCGCGGCTTCGGCCTTGGGCAAGTGGTACAGTGCGCCGAGTAATTCAAGGTGTTCCCGACCGGTGAGAAAGCGATCGATGGCCCGCTCTTGAGGCACATAGCCGATGAGTTGCCGGACGGCATCCGCCTCGCGCACCGTATCGTGGCCCAGTACGCTGGCCGTGCCTGACGTCGGCGTCAGCAGCGTGATGAGCGTCCTGAGCGTGGTGCTTTTCCCCGCCCCGTTGGGCCCCAGCAGACCGAAAATCTCGCCTGAATAGACCTCGAACGACAGATCGGAGACGGCCGTATGGCCATCATAGGTTTTCGTGAGCCGAGACACCTGGATGGCGATTGCACGATCCATCAACCCCAGCCCTTCGCGCCGGATCGATCGTGCATCATGAATTCGATGAGGTCACTGAGACGGCGGGCTTGTTGGTGGAGACTGTCGGCCTCCAATAGAAACTGCTTTTCCAGGGACGTACACTCCAAGTAGGTGGACAGGGTATTGACGACGATCTCATCGCTGACTTCTTCGCGAAAAAGTTTCTGCCATGTGGGCACGTCATTGCGGGACCGGAGATAGGACTCCAGGATGGTGAACAGGCGCTGGCGGACCGTGGGATCCAGCGACGTTTCTGTGCCCCGAACAATAAGAGAAATCGTGGCCTCACGATAGGCCTTGTCGTACCACTCGCGTTCAATCTCAAACCGTTCCAGCCCTTGCAGCAGGATGTTGGATCGACCATCGGCCAATGGCTGCACGCTTGCTAATCGACCGACACAGCCCATCGAGAACACGGGCGGATGGCCATAATAGTCCATTTCCCATCCTTCCTTGAGCAGAGCCATGCCGATGCACTGCCCGCTCATCGCCGCATCCGAGACCATGGCGCGATAGCGCGGCTCAAAGATATGCAGGGGGAGATAGGTCTTGGGGAACAGCACGACGTTCGGAAGCGGGAATACGGGAACCCGCGCGGGAATGGGAAACGGCGTTACCGTCTCACGCTGGTCGCTTCCGTGGTGCTCTCGCCCGTGATCGGTCTGCATGGCTCACGATAGCTGATGGTCGACAAAGTTGTCAACGGCGCGAGCAAGGCATTTTTTACCCGTCGAGTTGAAGAAAACCCTTATCAACACAGGAGATTTGTGCCGCCTGGCTAAGCATGGTATAAGCGCACGCGACGATTCCCGTATCGTACGGAGCATCCATCACACATGTGCAAATTGCGGCGTCAGCTTCGACACCTACTGTTCCTGTTGAGCAGTCTGCTGGTCGTCGTGCCCGGACTCGCGGACGATAGCGCACAGGAATTCCGCTTCGCCACGGAAGGCTATCGATACGCCTTTCCGCGCGATCACGGAGCGCATGAAGAGTTTCGCACAGAATGGTGGTACTACACCGGCCAGGTCACGGCGAAGGACGGCCGGCCATTCGGCTATGAACTCACCTTCTTCCGCCGTGGCATGCCGCGTGATCAGACGAAAACCCTGCCGTCGAAGTGGGCCGTCACGCACCTGTACCTGGCCCATTTCGCCGTGAGCGATCTCAGCAAGGGTCGGTTTCACTATGCGGACAAAATGAGCCGGGCCGGTTTGGGCAAGGCCGGTGCGACGCAGGACCATCTCCACATCTGGATCGATCGCTGGAGCGCTGAATCGCCAGAGAACGCTCCTGGTTCCCAGACCCTCCAGGCAGCGGACGGCGACATGGCCATCCAATTCACAATCTCGCCGGAAAAACCGCTTGTCGTGCATGGCACCAACGGGATCAGCCGTAAAGGGCCGGTCACAGGACAGGCATCCCACTACTATTCCTTCACCAGACTGGCCACGACCGGTACACTCATGATCGGAAATGAATTGTTCGACGTAACCGGCAAGAGTTGGATGGACCATGAGTTCGGATCTGCCGATCTCGACAAGGATCTGGTCGGATGGGACTGGTTCTGCTTGCAACTCGACGACCAGAGGGAACTGATGCTCTATCGACTTCGCCGGGCGGATGGATCGGCCGATCCTGCCTCAAGCGGCACGTTAATCGATCGCGACGGTCATGGACACCATCTTTTGATCGGAGACTTCACGCTCGAACCGACCAGCTATTGGACCAGCCCTACAAGCAAGGCCCGTTATCCGCAGCGTTGGCGCCTGACCATTCCCTCCCAACAACTCTCATTGGAAATCGTGCCCCGTATGGCCGAGCAAGAGCTCTCCCCCAAACGCAGCACACAAATAACCTATTGGGAAGGCGCCATCGAGACCACCGGTACGGCGCAGGGGAAACCCCTTCACGGACAGGGCTACATGGAACTCACCGGCTACGCCGAACGGATCACGCAGAAACTGTAATACCCGGTAACTAGTCAGTTTCGTCCGGCCCGACTGGCATCCCACTTTACTCAAATTTATCGATGATACCCTTGTGATCTCGCAAACAGAATTGTGTTGGCGGTACCATCACCTGTTACCACCAAAATGAAGGAGGTCCCCATGCGTTTGAGATTCGTTCCCCTCACCTGCCTCGTGCTCTTTGTACTTGCATCTCCCGCCATAGCGAAGGACAAGAAGCATGAGAAGCAGATGGACCCGCAAGCGATGATGGAGGTCTATCAGAAATTGGCTACCCCCGGCGAACCTCATAAGCTGTTCGCAACCTTGGCCGGCAGTTGGACAACGAAGACCACGTCTTGGATGGAACCAGGCAAGCCCCCAATGGAATCTACCGGCTCCGCAGAAATGAAGATGCTGCCGGATGGACGCTTTCTCCAGCAGGAATTCACCGGCGACATGACGGGACAACCCTTCTCCGGTATTGGAATCGACGGATACGATAACCTTCGCAAACGATATGTCACGACATGGATCGATACCTGGAGCACCGGGATCTTTCAGATGGAAGGCACCGCCAGCGCCGATGGCAAGACCATCATGCTGAATGGTCGGCACGATGAGCCGGGCGGAGGGCACATGACGCACCGCGCGGTGTGGAAGATTGTGGACGGTAATACCCAGACATTTGACATGTATGGGACTCACCAAGGCGGCAAGGAAATGAAAGTGATGGAGATCGTCTATACTCGGAAACCCTAGTGAAAAATGTGAGCAGCGCGCGGAGGGGTTTTTAACTCTTCCGTGCGCGGCACTCGCGCGCTCCACACCTCACGCCTGACTATTTCCATCACCCCGCTTTGACCTTGACTCCCCTCTGACCGCTGTGGTTAGGTCACCCGCCGATCTTCTCACAACAGGCTCTTCGCAATGATGACACGGCGTCGAGATTTTCTGAGCTATCCACTATCGATTGCCTGCGTCCTCGCCACACTCCTCTGCCCGGTGTTCACCGGCTGCGAGAAGGAGAGTCAGGCGATTGTCTCGATCGGGCTTCATCCGACGAACGCGAACATTCTCTATGTCGCCACGAACGACGCCGTCTATAAATCACGCGACGAGGGACAGTTGTGGGAGCGATTCCCGAGTTTCAGCGCCAGACGGGTGACGACGCTCGCAATCGACCCTGAATTCCCGGCCACGATCTATGCCGGCACGATGGCCGACGCCGTCTACAAGAGTCCCGATGGCGGGCAACATTGGCTCCCCCACAACGTCGGACTAAAAGAACACGTCTCCTTTATTAATCAATTTGTCTTTCATCCGACTGACCACGAGCAAATGTACGCCGCCACAACCGTCGGCGCCTTTTACACCAAAGATGGCGGGCGTGAATGGGAAGAACGCATGGCCGGGATGAAGGAAGTCCACATCGTGGTCTCCATTGCCATTCATCCCCGCAATCCTCGGGTCCTCTACGCGGGAACTACGGGAGGGATCTATCGGTCCGACAGCGCCGGGATGGGATGGAAGAAAATCAACAACGGGCTGATTCCCGAACAGGAGCTGATGGGGGCGATGGCGCTGGGGGTAAATATCATCGTCTTCGATGTGGTCAACCCAGATATTGTCTATGCCGGAACCACGAAGGGCCTCTTCCGCACCTCGACGCGCGGGGAGCAATGGGAACGAATTGGGCAATCGCTCCCCGATCTGTTCGTGAGCAGTATTCTCCTCGATCCGACCCAGCCGAAGACTCTCTATATCGGAGGGCCGGGGGGAGTCTGGAAAAGCCCCGACAGCGGGCAGACCTGGACCGCGAGTAACCGAGGATTGGCCTCGCTGAATATTCGCGCCCTCGCGATGAGCCCGCGCGATTCGCACCTACTCTATGCCGGCACAAACGGCAGCGGTCTCTACCGCTCGACCGACGCCGGCGCAACCTGGACACCCCTGCCGCTCACGGCTGCGCCGACTCGAAGTTAGCTTGTTGTCACAACTACGGTTTTCCCTGTATCATCCTTCTGGCCATCATGTCTGAATCTACTGCTCCCCCAACCGATCATACCCTAGCGCTCCGAGAAGAGTTCCGTCATCACCTCGAAACGTTCTACGCACAGCTCAAACTGGCGCCGCCCTATGAGAGCGTCGAGAAGGCCATTCGTTCCCTCACGACCTCGGTCCACGCGTTGCCGCCATTGGAGCGCGCGCGTTTGGCCACCGACGCTGCCGCGCGGTGGCAACACTTTTGTCAGGCCTTTGAATCGTCCGGGCTCAGCAAGAAACATCGCGGCATCATTGCGGGTCTCGCCCGTAACCGGTTCAGCCTGAATCTCCCCGCCGAATATGATCGGTTCCTGAGTCTGTATCTCTCCTAATCTTGTTCATCTGGTCTATCTGGTTTGTCTGGTTCATCGAGTTGGTCTCGTTCAACCAAATAAACAAGACAAACCAAACAAACAAGGTAGACCAGCCTTGTCTCAGGACGGCAATCTGGTTCCTTCGATCACCTCCCGGAGTTCTTGATACACCGTCGTAAGCCTGGCGCTCTCTAGCCGATACGCAAACACAACCGTAATGGCTCCGGACACTAAAAATACAAGTCCCAACCCTACAATCCCGAGCGCCAACACCACTCCACCGAGTGCCGCCAATTCTCCCTCGATGAACAAGGAGATCAGGGCACCTACCGTACCCACGGCCACCAGGACAAACCAGAAACCAGTGAGAATGGCCGAGGACCAGGGAGTGAGCTTACGGCAGAGCACCGCGAGTGCATCGCCTTCCGGAGACAGGGAGATCAAACCTTTCAACGGCCACAACGTTCGGAAGCCGATGGCGAACAGCCGGTATTTCTGGCGAATTACAATCTGGTTCAGATCCTGGTAAAATCGCGCGGTTCCATGCGGCAACGTTAAGAAACCGCCGGCATCAAACCGGTCTGCCAGCTGCTTCATGGTCGTATGCGTGAACCGATCGTGCGTGCGGGCGACTCCGCATCCGTACCGGCTCGCATCAGGCGTGAGGCGCACAAAGTAGAGCCAGTCTCCAAGAATGAGGCCGAGACACAACGCACCGGCGAAGAAGCCAGCGAGGATCATGCTTGTACCTATCCCATAGGGGCCGCTGGTGAATCAAGGGAAAGAGCCGAGATAATCTGTTGACTCGTCACAACGAGTTGGCTAGAGTAGCCCCGTGTGTTACTCGGGCGGGTCCCCTCGCTCCATTCAGGTGCTCCGCCGCACAAATTATCCCCCTCTGTAGTGATGACAGTTGGCTCATCCCTCGCTTGTCGAGGAGCGCAAGTCGCCTTTAATGTGGAGTTGGAGGTGCTATGGATTTAGCGAAGGTTGAGCGTGTCTATACGTCCTATGCCAAGATCTACGATCGGATTTTCGGGAAGGTATTTAACGAAGGGCGTGAGTCAGCGATCAGGAATTTGAACGTCCAGCCTGATGAAAGAATCCTCGAAGTGGGAATCGGGACCGGGTTGGCCCTGCCGATGTACCCCCGCCATTGCCGGATCGTCGGTATCGATTTTTCAGAAGGTATGCTGGACAAAGCGAAGCAGCGAGCGGCAGAACACCGGATGGGCCACGTGCAACTGCACCGGATGGATGCCGGCGAGATGAAATTCAAGGATGATAGTTTCGACACAGTCGTCGCGGCCTACGTTGTCACCGCTGTCCCTGACTACCGCAAGGTAGTCAGCGAAATGATTCGTGTCTGCCGACCCGGCGGACGGATCATCATGCTGAATCACTTCAGTAATGACAATAAGGTCATCGCCGCTATGGAGAAAGTGATTTCCCCTTTCACAAAGCACTTAGGGTGGCGGACAGACCTGGCACTCAAGACCGTGCTGGAAGGGACGCCGCTGCACGTCGCCCGGAAGCAGAATGTGAATCCATTGCAGCTCTGGGCCTTGGTGGAATGTGTGAACGAGAAGAACGTGAACGGCAAGACACACATCAACGGCGTGAAAAACGGGAACGTCGCCGCGGCCTACGCACATATCAACGGCGCCCATCTGTCGGAGCATGCCAACGGACAGGCGCTGGGCTAGCCCGGTCTGTCTGGTCTATCTGGTTTGTTTGGTTTCTGGTTGATTTAGTTCATCTGGCTAGTTTCGTTCAACCAAACAAATGAGACAAACCAAATAACAGCCTTCTTCCGCCTCTCCTCCATATACTACACATCGGCCCCGCGTTGCTGTTCGAATGACTTCCAATTCTGCCATTCCCCGCCTGGAATGATCGTATTGCCCACCAAGCACTGGCCAGAGAACCGTTGGGCGATCAGGTCCGCCAGGAGCGAGAGCACCTGACCAGTGCGGCGATCTTGCACCCCACGGACCCGCAGCACCACGCCAAACCCTGGCCCATCGAGCGGCCCGTACAACATACAGTGAACCCCTGTGGCATTTTCTGATCCCTGTATAGACGTCGGGAGCAGATCCCCTTCCCACTGAATGGAAGGATGACGCCGGGATGACGAAGTAGTGGCCCGCCAGGTACAGGGAACACCCGCCACATCCAGTTCCGCCAAGAGCCATGTGACCGTCGGCCAGTCCGGCATCTCACTTTGAAAGGTCCATTGAGCCACCTGCTCCAGCGACAAGGGTTCGAGGCTCGGCGCAGCCACTTCCTCCAGCTGCGCTTCCTCGCACACCACATAGAGTTCGCCCTGCGGATCGAACCAGAAGCGGAGTTTCCCGTCGTTCAACTCCGCTTGGATAACCCCCAGTGTCGAGCAATCGACCCCTTCCTGTTCAAACATGGAGAAATCCGTCACGCCGGTCATCGTGAGCTTCGCGACGCGAACCATCTGGCGAATACGATAGCGGATCACGACCGTGACCGTGGTCCCTGCCGGCACCTCACGGCCCGACGCTTCATCCAACAGCCGTCGCTTCGACACCTGCACATCCGTCACATAGCCGCCGCGAAACCCGCCGGTGTGGCCCAGCAGCCAACGCAGATCTTCGATGTTCACAACCTGATATTTCATAGCATGAATGCTCGCGAACTCCGAACGATCCTAGCAGGCTGCGGATAAACCTTTTCAACTCAGCGAAACTTCGACGGCCTTACGTTTGAGACAAGCCCAGTCTGTCTGGTTATCTAGTCTGTCTGGTCCATCTGGCCTGCGTAATAGAAGAATCGATACGGACCCTTTCTGAGTATGGTCGGCACCGTACCCCCTTTCGCCAGCCCCAGCCATCTCCCTTGCAGACACACCCTGGATCGGGGTATATCTTTGGGCCGCTTCAGTCGCAGCCTAGTTCGATTCTCCTGAGGTGTCAATGCGTGCAGTCTGTCTGAAACACGTTCCCTTTGAAGGGCCCGGAGCCTTCGCGACGGCGCTGACTGAACGTGGCGTGAGCCTGGAACGTTATCTCGTCCCACAGGACGGGCTGCCGAAGGATGTGGGCGATGTGTTGGTCGTGATGGGTGGGCCGATGTCGGTGAATGACCCTGACTCCTGGATTGCCGAAGAAACGGAATTCATTCGATCCGTGATCCTGGCCGGCAAGCCCGTCATTGGTGTGTGTCTTGGAAGTCAGTTCATGGCGAAGGCATTGGGTGCCACCGTACGTCCGGGTAAGGCGCTGGAAATCGGCATGACACCGGTCAGGCTGACGTCTGAAGCGAAACAGGACCCTGTTTTCAGTACGCTGCCTGAGTCATTCGAAGTCTTTGAATGGCATGGCGAGGTGTTCGACCTCCCCAAAGACTGTGTGCCCTTGGCCGGCTCCGACGTCGCCCCCCTGCAGGCCTTCCGCTATGCCGCTCGTGCCTATGGGCTTCTGTTTCATTTGGAAATGGAAGAGAACGGAATTGAATCGTTGTCCCGAGAATGTGCGCCAGATCTCACGAAAGCGCGCTTGACTGCGCACCAGGTGAAATCGGCAACCCTCCCCCATCTACCGCAACTCCATCAGATTGCCGATCGGCTGATTGGCTACCTTCTCTCTCCTCAGCGTTGATTGCCGCCTCATTCCTGCTGTACTCTTAGTCCCCTTGTCGAAAAGTCCGAACGTCATCAAGTCGAAAGTCGCCGGAATTCGCACGACTTGATGACTTGATGACCTGACGACTTTATGACCGATTGATTTACAAAAGGAGAGCATCGGACATGTCTGGTTTCCCGATCGAGGTTGCCACACGAATCAAGACCCTGCCCCCCTATCTGTTCGCCGCGATCGATAAGATGAAGCAAGCCGCAATTGCGCGGGGAGTCGATATCATCAATCTTGGCATCGGCGACCCTGACCTGCCGACGCCGACGCCGATCATCGAAAGCCTCGGCAAGGCAGCCAAAGACCCGAAGCATCACCAGTATCCATCGTATGAGGGCATGCTGTCGTTCCGCAAAGCGGTGGCCGATTGGTACAGACGTCGCTTCAATGTCACGCTCGATCCGGCACACGAAGTCCTCACGCTGATCGGCTCGAAGGAAGGCATCGGGCATATTCCCCTCGCGTTCGTCGATCCGGGCGATATCGTGCTCATCCCGAGCCCCGGCTATCCAGTCTATCCTGTCGGGACCAGCTTCGCCGGGGGCGTCTCGCACCTCATGCCGCTCACGAAGCAGAACGGCTTCTTACCCGACCTGAAGGCGATTCCCATGGACGTGGCAAAAAAAGCGAAGCTGATGTTCCTGAACTCGCCGAACAACCCGACGTCGGTCATCATGAGCAAGGACTATTTTAAGCGAGTGGTGGACTTCGCCCAGGAGAACCAGATCATCGTCTGCCACGACGCAGCCTATTCGGAGATTTTCTACGACGGCAAGCCCCCTGCGAGCTTCATGGAAGTCGATGGCGCGAAGGATGTGGGGATCGAGTTCCACTCGCTGTCGAAGACGTACAACATGACCGGCTGGCGCATCGGGTTTTCCGTCGGGCACAAGCAGGTCCTAGCGGGACTCGGCAAGGTGAAGAGCAACCTCGACTCCGGCTGTTTCCAGGCTATTCAGGAGGCCGGCATTACTGCGCTCAACCTAGATGACTCTGTGACGGATGCCTTGCGCAAGATCTATCAGGAACGGCGCGACACCCTCGTCCCAGGCCTCAAACAGCTCGGGCTTGAGGTTGATCCTCCACCGGCCGCGTTCTACATCTGGGTTACGGTGCCGAAGGGGTACACCTCCGCTTCCTTCACGGCTCACTTGCTGGAAAAAGCCGGAATTCTGACGACTCCGGGCAACGGGTTCGGCGCGCCGGGCGAAGGGTATATCAGGATGACCGTGTGTACGTCGAAAGAGCGATTGGCTGAGGCGGTGGAGCGTATTAAGAAAGTGGGATTCTGACAAGGACGTCAATCGTCAGTCGTCAATCGAAGGATCAGGTAGACAGTCTCGGGGTTCCCATCGGTTGACGGTTAACGGTTGACGGTTGACGCATCATGCGCGAGACTGTGTTCATCGGGTTTGGTTCGAACGTCGGCGATCGAGTCGATTTTTGCGACCGCGCGGTGACCTTGCTTAGCCTGCTGCCGCACTCGCAAGTCGTGGGGGTGTCGCTGCTCTATGAAACCGAACCAGTGAACGATCATGCCCAACCAGGCGATGGCTGGTTCTTGAACGGCGTCGTGCAGCTTGAGACAGATGTCACGCCGATAAGCCTCCTGGCCATCCTCAGGGAGATCGAGTACTCGCTCGGCCGGGATGAGGAGAACCGATCAGGCCCCAGGACCATCGATCTAGACATCTTGTTCTACGGCCAACGGATCATCAACGAGCCAGATCTCGTAGTGCCGCATCCTCGCATGCACCAACGCCGGTTCGTCCTCATGCCGTTGAGCGAACTCGATCCGCTGTTCCTGCACCCATCGCTCCAGCGCACAAGCAGCCAGTTGCTCGCCGAGGTCGGGAAACAGCCTGAGGTCCGCCTCCTGTTTCCCCAGCCCTCGACCCGCTATGGCTCACGTCCTGCTTGCAACCCGCCCCCAGGCTCATGAAGATTATCCACGCCGCACGATCCATGACTGCATGGAGCGAACGATTACGCCGGGAAGGTGTGACCATCGGGTTCGTTCCCACGATGGGTGCGCTGCATGACGGCCATCGCTCCCTCATTCGAGCCGCACGATTACGATGTGATGCGCTCGTTGTAAGTATCTTCGTGAACCCGGCACAGTTCAGCCCGACCGAAGACTTATCCACGTATCCCCGCCCGATTGCCCGCGATCGTACACTGTGCCGCGAGGAAGGGGTGGATGTCTGTTTTGAACCCACGACCCTGACCATGTATCCCGAGGGCTTCCAAACGGCCGTAACGGTGCCGGCGCTCGCGCGCCGATGGGAAGGAGCGGCCCGGCCTCATCACTTCGCCGGCGTCGCCACGGTGGTGACGAAACTCTTCGGTATCGTGCAACCTCATCTCGCCTTGTTCGGCCAGAAAGATTACCAACAGACAGCGCTGGTTCGGCAACTTGTAAACGATCTCAATCTCGGCGTGGCGATTCAGGGGCGCCCGACAGTCAGAGAGCGGGATGGGCTCGCGATGAGTTCGCGTAACGTCTATCTCAGCCCCGACGAACGTCGGATTGCCCCCTTGCTCTCTCAGGCACTCCGAGTCGGTAGACAGATGATCCTTGGTGGAATGACCGACGTGGCTGCGATCGAGCGGATCATGCGGCAGACCATTGAGCAGGCACCCACCATTCATGTCGAGTACTTGGCCGTCTGCGATCCTGACAGTCTGGAGCCTCTGTCCGTCGTCGCAGCTCGTGCGGTGATCTTGGGCGCAGTCCGGATTGGGTCGATCCGCTTGATCGATAACTTGCTGGTGAAATCGCCGGGCAGAAAGGTAGCTACACAGGGGTTCAGGCTGAAGGCTGAAGGCTATACATAATTTCGCAAAGCGCGAACCAATCCATTCAACACATTTTCGGTTTCTACGACCTTGGGTTCAAGCAGAGATGAATCCTCGTTGGGCAAGAAGCCCGACCCCTAAAAGCCTTCAGCCTATCTACCTGAGTAGTTACGTGGAAAGAGTCGCGCTACGAATTGAGCGTGGGATTAAGGCCTTGACCGACTAAGAGCCCGAGGACTATCTGAGCCAAACGGCGGTAATGTTCTGGTGGGATCTCCAGGAATCGGATCCCTATCGATAACGGACGAATGGAACAGACCATCGCCGTTTCAATACGAATCGTTTCTTCCTCCACCGTCGGCTTCAAGACCAATTCGATAAAGGCCCCCTTCGGGAACCCCGTCGTCTTCAGGGTGCAGCCATCCATCGAGATGTCGGTGATTCGGTTGGTTAGTGGCGGCTGCTTGTGGTCGAAGACCTGGGCCTCGATGGAGGCCATAAGACGTGTGTACTGGCGCCAATCAAACGCCTGCGTATTGTGGCGCGCACCGGAATAGAACGCACGAAAGCGATTCGTGCACAGTTGGCATCGAAACGGAAACAGATTGACGCGGCTCAACAGGCGCTCGACCCTACTATCCTGGTAGGTCACGCGGACGAACGGAGCCCTGCAGATTGGACAGTGCAATTTTCTCATGAACCAGAACGGACCTTGTGCTGGATCGGCCCCTGCTTCACTAGAATCGGTTTGATGCGCGCCGGCGAGTATGTGGCCGGCTTCACCCATTTCCCGTCTTCGCGCTTATAGCCACCGACCTTGCTCATGTTGGACCGATGGACTTCTCGAAACACCGGATTCATGTCGATGCCATAGGACACCGCAGTGCCGTAGACGACGTAGAGGAGGTCGGCCATTTCCTTGGCAATGGATGAAATATCTTCTGCCGCGAGGGCCTCTTTCAACTCATCGAATTCTTCCTGAATGAGTTTTACGCGCAGTTCGCGCGTCCGCCCATCGACGACTGTCGGAACTGGATTGACGAGGATATCGAAGGTCCGGTGGAAGGCTTCTACCATCGCCTGCTCGTCGGCCTTCAGGGGCTCCTTATTCGCTGTCATAGGGCAATGCCTTGCGAGAAACGAGTTCCACAGGATCCAACATGGGAATCTCTTTCTCCGACGAGACGCCGAGCTCCTTGAAGCGACGAGCCGCCGGCAAGATTCTCGTTTCGAGCGACCCAACCGCTTTGTTGTAGGCCAGGACGCTCTTTCCGAGCGCCTGCCCGACGTCGTTCAAATGCTCTGTCAGCACGGCCATCCGTTCATAGAGATCCTTCCCTAACCGCCCGGCTTCCTCGGCATGCTCCGTCAATCGCTCCTGCCGCCATCCGTAGGCGACCGCCCGTAAGAGCGCCATGAGCGTCGTGGGGGTGGCAAGGACCACACTTCGAAGGAATCCGTCCTCAATGAGTCGCGGATCATGCTCGAGTGCTGCTCCAAGAAACTGTTCACCCGGCAAGAACAGCACGACAAACTCCGGCGCCTGCGCGAATTGATTCCAGTAGGCTTTTACGCTCAACTCGTCCATGCGCGACCGGACTTGGGCGGCATGACGGCGCATCCCTTCAAGCCGTTGTTCCTCGGTCGCCGCTTCATGTGCGTCGAGATAGCCTGCCAGAACGGTCTTGGCATCCACGATGATCTGCCGCCCACCCGGCAACTGGACTACCATGTCTGGACGGAGCCGGCTGCCGTCGACCGTGATGGACTCCTGCTCAAAAAAATCGCAATGTGCCACCATGCCAGCCAACTCGGCCACGCGCTTGAGCGTAATCTCACCCCATTGGCCGCGGGTGGCCGGCGCGCGCAACGCCTTCACAAGGTTGCCGGTCTCCGACTGCAGCCGCTGCTGCGACTCGGCCAGGAGCTTGAGATGCTGATCGAGTCCTCCATAGGCCGCTTGCCGCGACTGCTCCAGCTGCCTGAGCTGATCGTCGTATCGGTGCAGCGAGTCTTGGAGTGGCTTGACCAGACTATCGATCGCCTGTTGCCGCTGGACGAGGTCGCCCTTGGCCTCAGCTTGGAGCGTTTCGAATGAACTGCGTGCGAGGTTCAGAAAGGCTTCGTTGTTCTGTTTGAGGGCTTCGCCGGAGAGAGCTTGAAAGGTCTCGGCCAATTCCTGTCGGGCCTGGCCCAGCAGAGTCTTTTGTTCGTTGAGGTGGAGCGCGGCCTCAGCAGCCCTGGTCTCCGCCACCGCACGGGCTTGGGAGGCCTCCGAAAGATCTTGCCTGATCCGATCGAGATCGAGGCAATTTTGCAGTCCCTGTCGGCGCAATTCGTCTGCCAGCGATTCTGCCCGCTGCGCCCGTTCGCCGGCGGTCAGCAGTTGTGCCTGCGCGTTCGCGCGTACGCGGGACGCAATCCAGAACCCGACGATCAGCGCGCCGAGGAGACCTCCGACGAGAACCCCCGCACCAAAGACCGTGACATCAATCATGGGTGACCGTCCACGTCATGCCGCCGACCCATATTCGACCAGGTTGTTGGGTGTTGGGATGAGGAAAGAATGATGTTGAAGAGTACGTAAACTTCCATGAAAGGTCAAGACCACAACATGGCTCAGGCGTTCAGCCCTACAACATCGCATCATGATTTGCTGGATGGCTCCGATCTCGCAAACAAATCTCCTCCTCGCTCTTGGACGACGATCTCTCCTCGCTCCGCATCCAAGCTGATTCGATCGCCTTCCTTGAGCCTAGTGGTGATGCCAGGCACATTCGCAACTGCCGGCAATCCGTACTCGCGAGCAATGATGGCCCCGTGTGACAGTGTCCCGCCCATCTCGGCGACCAGCCCCGCCGCCACGCCAAACAACGGCGCCATGCCGGGGTCGATGACCGAGACCACAAGAATGTCACCACGGCAGACCCGGCTCCAATCCTCCATCGATCGGACGATACGGACCGGTCCCACGACCCGCCCCGCACTGATGGGAATACCGTGGAGGATCCCCTCCGAAGCCACAACGGAGAATGCGTCCGTGCCGCGGACCACGTCGTTCCAATCCCGAATCGTGTCTGGAACACTGAGCGTGGCGTAACGGTCTCGCTCGGCCCGGCGAGCCTGAATTACCCCTCGCCAATCACTCGATCCTCCAGCTAACAAGTCTGCGCGTTCTTCGATCTTGAAGTAAAAAATATCCTCCCGCGACGAGAGTCGCCCCCGCTCGACGAGCCACTCGCCGAGGCGAAGCAGGAGACTACGTGCTGCTGCCGAGTAGTACATCAGATGATGTCGGTTCGCCTCCCGCAGTGCGAAGAACCGGCACAGTCGTCGATACCACCAAGAAAAGACGGCCCACCGATGGAAGCGCCATCCAAACCTGGCGCGAATCTCTGTAAGCGCCCGTTCCCGTACCACTGTTTGGCGCTGAAGAATGTCCGCCGGGGTGGCACTGGTTGGAGCCAGAATCTGTGTTCGCAATACCGCCAGTAACAACTCCGGTCGATCCGCGAACCGAGGCGACATGACGTCCGACTCCCCGACCCCGCGATGGCCATAGTCTTCGAGATACCGGTTAAAGGCACGGAGCACGTCAGTCCCTTCGAGCTTGCGACGAACCTCAACTGGGTCCCACCCCTCTGCGGTGAACCATGAAGTAGCTTTAGGGTCGCGTCGAACCATGTCTGCTACTTCCGCCAAGCGGACAATTTGTTGTGCGCTGATCGCCGCCGCCTGGCCCTGCAGCGCCCCGTTCAGCAATGCTCTCCAGTCTTCGCCTAACCAGCGAGGCAGCAAGCCACCCAACGCCTGCAAACACTGCGACACCCCTCCCGCAGTGGCAAACGTTAGTTCGTGCCCATCAAGCCATTGCCCGATGGCATCGAGGCGCAGTACGATTTTTTCGCCGGAGACAGTCCGAAGCCGATCGGCGCGATGCTCGGCCGCCATCGCTTTCATGTCCGCGAACCAGGCTGGCCCATTTTGCACCGCCTTTCTCATCTCAGCCATCATCACAACGCCGGCACGGGCGAGCGCGAACCACCCGAGCGGGTGGGCCTCCGGCACCCTGGCAAGGATTTCCCCTCCCATCTGCTCCACCAACAAGGAGGGATCTCCCCGCAGTTGTGCCACGAGGGAATGGAACAGCGTCATATTGATGTATGGACGTCCCTGGAACGTACGAACCGATGAGACCCCCTCAGGAATTTTACAGCCCAGACGCCGATAGGGTGAAATAATGTGGCGGTCCATGAACAGTTCAAGAAACGACAGACCGAGCGGACTCGGCAGTTCCGGCATGGTTTCCTTGAAGTTGGTACGCGACCATTCGCAGTCATCATTGGTCAGCTGCGGGGATCGAGTCGGACCCGAAATGGGGCGGGCTTGGAGCAGCCACAGGCCACGATTATCGTAGAGCCATTCGATATCCACTGGATGACCGAATATCTTTTCAATCTGTTTGGCTGTACGGGCCAGGGCAAACAGTTGGTCGTCCGACAACGTTGGGCGACCGACTGCATCATCCGACAGCGGCACTTCGCAAAGACCCTGGCCGGTTACCCGCAACGCCTGAGTCTGCCCGATGATCGTCCGTTCGCGAATCCGGATGGGCTGACTGTTCTCGGCCATCTCAACCATATACTGGTCCGGCGTTGCGCGCCCATCGACGAGGGCTGCCGCAAGCCCCGCAACCGCATTGATTACCACCTGAGTCGCTCGTCCTGTGAGGGGATGGATGGAGTAGGCCACACCGGCGGCTAGCGCCTCCAGCAGTGGTTGAATCACGACGGCCATGGCGGGAGGTGTTCCGCTCATTCCCGACGTCGCATGATAATTTAGGACCCGCTCATCCCAGATCGACAGCCACAGGTCCTTGACCGCCGAGCCCATCTCTTCCAGCGGGATGCCGAGGCGCGTACGGTAGACTCCGGCAAAGCTCGCATGAGATCCATCCTCGTTCGTCGCTGACGACCTTACTGCCCACAGCCCATGCAACGGCAGATCCAGCCGGCGCACCTGTTCGACCATCTGAGCCGTCAGTTCAGCGATGTCGCGGTTCCGAATGATGGTGTGACAGTGGGAGAGTATCCGTTGGCGTTCTGCCCCGGAGGAATGCAGGGCTGCCTGCCACTGTTCCACTGGAGAAAAACCCGGCGTCCTAAGCGCGTGATCATAGGCCTCCGTCGTCACGCAGAATCCGCAGGGAACAGGAAATCCCCCTGCGAGCAGACGCGCTAAGCCTACGGCTTTCCCCCCAACAAGAAATGGTTGAGTACAGGCGGCCAAGGGAAGAAGGAGAGGGCGATCCATTGAAATGGATAGTACCTAGAGCACGAGGAGGAGGTAAAGGTCGTTCACGTTCGTGCCGGTGGGGCCAGTGACGATGAGTTGATGGAGCCTCTTCAATGCGGGGTAAGTGTTATGGCGCTTCAACGCGCCCTTGAGGTCCACCGAGAGGCGCTGCGCGCGCGCCACGGTGTCGCCGTCAACGACGGCGCCAGCTGCATCAGTCGGACCGTCTGTCCCATCAGTGCCGATCGCCACCACCCACACCTTGGCCAGACCTGCGATCTCCAGAGCGGCGGCTGCGGCGAATTCTTGCGCCCTCCCGCCTGTTCCCTTTCCGGTGACGGTCACAGTGGTTTCCCCACCGGCCACCACACAACAGGGCCTCTGCAGCGGTTTGCCCTCGCGCACAATATTCCTAGCCAGGGCGCCAAACCGCTGCCCTTCGTCTCGGGCCTCGCCGGTTAAGGCCCGCGTGTGGACGCGGGTTCGAAGACCTGCCTCTCTGGCCGCGCGGGTCACAGCCGTGACAGCCGCTGCGTTGTTCCCGACGATATGATGATGGACTCGACGAAACAGAGAGGAGCCGGGCTTCGGAGTCTCACTTGCGAGTCCCTGACATCCACGGTCGAGATGCTGACGCACTCGTTGAGGGACTGCCTGCCAAATGCGATCACGTTTCAGAATCGCGACAGCGTCTTGATAGGTCGTGGGGTCTGGGACTGTCGGCCCTGAGGCAATAGCGCTGAGGTCATCACCCAACACATCAGACAGAATCAGCGTCACAACGGTGGCCTCGGTCAACTCGGCGAGACGTCCGCCTTTGATGCACGAAAGATGTTTCCGAACGGTATTAATTTCGCGGATACTCGCTCCGCATCGCAAGAGTTCCTGTGTGGTCCGCTGCTTGTCGGCTAACGTCACCCCTGCGACAGGAGCAGGCAGTAAGCTGGAAGCACCGCCCGACAGGAGCACGATCAAGAGGTCGCGCCGACCAAGTCCTGCTGCCATGGCACAGAGCCTGGCCGCCGCCCGCTGACCGGAACGATCGGGAACAGGGTGGCCGGCCTCCGCCACGACGATCCGTTTCGTCGGCACACCATGGCTGTGCTTTACCACGACGAATCCGCCCTGCAGCCGAGGTCCCAGCCGCTGTTCTACCGCCCGGGCCATCGAGGCCGTCGCCTTCCCAGCCCCGACCACGACCACGCGCTCATAGCGACACAGGTCATACCGACGCCGGCCGATGACCAGCTCCTCGCCGTTTCTGGAGATGGCGCGACCCACCACCGTACGGGCGTCGACCGCAGCGAGTCCTCGAACGATTAATTTCTTCAGAAGTGGCTGGATAGCCGCGCGAGGCAGGCTGAGGTCAAGGTTACGGTTGAGCGAAGACCTGACTCTCTTCATCTCAGCCTTGGCCTCAGCCTTAACCTTCCGATAACGCTGGCGATGGACTAGGGAGTCTTGTCCTGCTTGAAGCAACGAGTCGGGCAAGTCTGCCGTGGGATTTTCATCTGATAGGTCCCGCGTGGGAGCATGTCCTTCTTGAATTCAGGATTCAGCATCTTGAGTTCCAAGAAGTAGGTCCCAAATTCTTCGGCAATCGATGTAAGGGCTCGCTGGGAATCTTTCACGTTGACGGTGACCGTTTCAGTTTCCATCGGCATATACAGGTCTTTCTTGCTTAGCCCTAAATACTTCTCCGGCTGCGAGTAGATTTCCTTGGCGGCGATGATTCTCGGGACATAGCGCATCGTTTCCCGTGGCCCGTACATCTTCCAATAGTCGGTAATATTCTGATCCTTCAATAACCGACGAATTCGTTCTTCACCGGCATTGTACGAGGCCATGGCCATGAACCAATCGTTTTCCTTGAAATCCTTGAGATAGCGCAAATACTTGACCGCTGCTTCCGTCGACATCTCTAGATTGCGACGATCGTCGCGGACCGCGTCGCTCTTGAGACGATAGCGTCGCCCGGTGGAAGGGATGAACTGCCACGGCCCCGACGCCTTCGCCTTTGAATAGGCGGCGGCCACGCACTTGCTTTCCACCAGCAACATATACTTGAGGTCGTCTGGCAAACCGGCATCGGCCAGTTGCTTTTCGGCGGGAGGGAAACAGCGGCCGGTTCGTTTGGCGAGGATGATACTTTCGCCCTCGTCATCTAAGAATTGATAGAACTCATACTCGACGCGTTCACGTACCTGCCAGTTATCGAGCGGGACTGGTTGGCCGGCAAAGGTCAGCTTGTCAGGCAGCTTGAACGAACTGAGGAAGTGGCGCTCTCCTTCTCGCTTGATTTCCGGAAGAATGACGAGGCGATCTTCTGGCTCGTCGGGGTTCTCAAGGGGATCGAGCAGGATCACCTCTCGCTCTAGTTCTCCATTGGCTCCAGATCGAGGCATACTCTCCTTCGCCTCGGAATGTTCAGGCTGTGGCTGCGCTCCTGTCGCAATCGGAAGCGTAACCACCATCCACAACCCACTGAGCACCAGCGCTCGTCGAAGCCACGTCGTCATGCCAATCCCGCCTCCTACATGCGGTGAACGATCCGAAGTCGAGTACGTATGCTAACAGCCTGACGAGGGACCGGCAAGCATGATCGACATTCAGATTCGTGCTAGACTGCGCCAACTATGCGTGCGCTGACCCTCCTCAACGATCGCATCACCCACTGCACCGCCTGTCCACGGCTCGTCACCTATCGGGAGGCGATCGCCGCGGAGAAACGAAAGCAGTTTGAGGACTGGACCTATTGGGGACGTCCGGTCCCTGGATTCGGGGACTTGCATGCGCGCCTCTATGTACTCGGCCTCGCCCCGGCGGCGCATGGCGGTAATCGAACCGGACGGGTGTTTACAGGCGATCGGAGTGGGGACTGGTTATATGACGCCTTACATCGATTTGGCTTTGCCAACCAACCCAGCTCTCACCACCGGGATGACGGGCTGAAGCTATCGGATTGTTACATTGGCGCCACCGTCCGTTGTGCGCCGCCCGACAACAAACCGGCCCCTGAAGAATTCAAGGCCTGCCGCCCCTATCTGCGGGAAGAACTCCGGTTGTTACGGAAGATCCGAGTGGTTGTGGCGCTGGGCAAGATTGCGTTCGATCACTACTTGAAAGCCTGTCGCGATGAGGGGCTGCAACTTCCCTCACCGCTCCCAAAATTTTCCCATGGAATTATACAGGTCCTTCCGTGGAGCACTACACTGATCGGCTCATACCATCCAAGCCAGCAAAATACCTTCACCGGACTATTGACCAGGCTGATGTTTCACCATATCTTTGCAACTGCTCGACAACGACTCTCTGAACCGGCAGGCACGCGAGCCGGCTAATAGGCCTTACTTCTTGGCTTGTGCTTCCCAGTCCGCCAGGAACTTCTTGAGTCCGCTATCCGTCAGCGGATGTTTCACCATCTGCTGAAAAATCGAGAAGGGCATCGTACAGATATGCCCACCCGCAAGTGCAGCCTCGACTACGTGCTGAGGATGGCGCACGCTGGCCACCAGCACCTGGGTTTTAAAGTCGTAATTGCGGTAGATGGTCAGGATCTGGCGGATCAGTTCCATCCCGTTTGAACTGATGTCGTCTAGCCGACCGATAAAGGGCGAGACGCACCACGCACCGGCTTTTGCTGCGAGGAGCGCCTGGGTTGGAGAAAAGCACAATGTGACATTCACCTTGATACCCTCGGCGGCCATTCTCTTGGTAGCCTTTAATCCCTCCGCAATCAAAGGCACCTTCACGACGATGTTCTTATGGATCTTCGCGAGTTCCTTCCCTTCCTTCACCATGGCATCGGCTTCGAGGCTGACGACTTCTGCACTGATCGGCCCATCCACGATGTTGCAAATCTCGATGAGCATTTCCTTAAAGCTGCGCCCTTCCTTGGCGACGAGCGACGGATTCGTGGTCACTCCGTCAAGAAGTCCGAGGCTGGCCGCCTCCAGGATTTCCTTGACGTTTGCGGTATCAAGAAAGAATTTCATGGGCTTGTCCTTTCATGTCGGGATGAGAAATCCTTGTGATCAATTCGCCATCAGTCATTCTATGAAGAACTCAACCTGGTTGCAATCTTCTGCTGGCATACGCCGGTTTGACAGGCCCCAGACCGCCGGTTAGAATCGGGCTATTAACCATAGGCTCGTCTCTGCGTTTATCTATCTACACGACCGAGGAGAGTGCACGATGCAACGATCGGCTTGGGTTCTCCTTTTCAGTCTGGCCCTGACCGGCTGCGGCGGCAGTAATCCCTATCTTGAACAGTCGCTCAAACCGGCTGAGCTGCAAGGCAAGGACAAGGCCTGGTTTGAGAAGAACTGGGGAGTGCCGAGCGGCAAGGCTCCGAGGTTTTTTGGCGGAGAAACCTGGACCTACTATCGCATTGCCGGCGGCAAATCAGGCCCACCCTTCTTTAACTTCTCACCCAATCAGTGCCAGATCACGCTCAAATTCGACAAAGAAGAAAAACTCTCCGACTCTAGTTACTCGGGCTGTTAGCCGGCGAGCTGTTCCTGGAACTTGTGCGCGCAGGATCGGCTGCAGAAGTAATACGTCTGCCCCCCAATATCTTCTGTTATCGCCACTCCCCTTGGAACAAATACCTTGCAGACGGGATCCTGAACCATGTGATTCTTACCAGGAGGGAGGAGATCCGGTTCTCCCTGGCCTTTGAACTGTCGAAAGGCACGCCGGAGGAGAAAATACAGCACGACAAGTAGCCCGAGAACGAGGATAATTCTATACATAGTGGGGATCTCTTATTGATGACACAATCCTATGGGACAGTACAACCACTGTCAAGGACTCCATAATCTGTTCTGGCTGATAAGCTAACGGATTCTCATTCCTACCCGTACTCAAATGGCCTAGCTGAATATGAGCGAAAGGGCCTATTCCCCCGGAAAACCCAGTACTTCAGATGGATATGCTTCCACTTTTTAGCATGGTAGATTGCCGGTATGACGATTTGCGATAAATGCCGCGGGGCGATGGTGCCGGAACGGGCGGTAGATCTGAACGCTGGACTTGCGATCACAGTGTTTGCATGTTTGAATTGTGGTCGCCGGAAATCAGCGGACCAAGAACCTCGTCCTATTACCGCGAGATATTAACCGACGCTATGACTAAACCGAAACCGCTCACGTACGACGAGCATAAGGCAGCTGAAGCCGCCTTCCGTGGGTATCCGCCTAATGCTGATTGGACGGACTCCGCCCAGGAAATTTATGCCAGGCTATCTGCAGTGATCGCTAAACGAAGAACCACTGCGCTCAACCCTACAAGTAAGCGGGACCTCGAGGAAGTCGGTCGGTAACTCGTGATGCAATCCCCCTCCCTCGCCACACGATATTCGCTTCCGCATCTCTCCAACTTCTTGGTTGAGTGAACCAGACGACGCGTTAACAGAGGGTCTGTCACTACATCAGATGGGTGCCGGTCAGATTCACGATGTGGGGAGCTGGAACAGGGAGGAGGAATTATCGGAGACTCAGCACATCCATCATGTCTCACTTATGATACAAAAGTACTATATTTCAATAACTTATTTATTTGATTCTGTTACATACATGTGTCGCACTATCAATAGGTCATGAAATTCAGTCACACAGTTTTTCACACACATTGAAAGTCAAAACCAAACAACATTTTGGTCACCAAGGTAGCGATTCTTGGGGGGAAATGTTTTATCTGTCGGAATGTTCGTAGTGGGAAAGTTTGGCAATATCAACAGTGGATCAAGGATGAAAGGAAATATGTCCGAAAATCTTTGAAAACTACGAACCGTGAAATCGCAATGGAGACAGGGGAGAAGAAGTTCGCAGATACTCTGGGACGAATTCATTCGGGAGAGAAGATTTTTTCAATTACCGCACAGGAGTTCTGCCACCGTTACCTTCAGCGCCTTCAAAAACGAGTGACCCTCGGTTCCATTCGCGCATCGTTCTCAAGAACCATCAAGTATCACCTCAATCACTACCTGTCATTTGTTGGTAGCGAGACCAAGATTCAAAGTATCCCAGCAGAGAAATTTCGTGACTTCGCGGACTATCGTCGTAATCAAACACCCCAACCTGGATTTCTCAACGTCAAAGACTCTCAAAGCGCGATTGGAACCATGTATCGGTGGGGAATGGAAGAACAGTTGATTGCACGAAAATCGTTACCGAAGTGGTCAGAATTTCGGATACCCGCAACCGAAGGTAAACGTCAGGGGATGAAACACGACGATTACAGCAAAATCGTCACCGTCTCAAAGGTGTGGGATAAAAAAGGAACAAGTGACCGGGACAAATATGAGCGCAAACATCTTCACAACTTCATTGTCATACAGTCGTGGTATGGGTTTAGGACAGGAGAGGTATTGGGATTGGTATGGGGTGATGTGAAATTACGGGATGATGAACACGCAGAAATTCGGATTAGAGAGGTAACCACAAAGCGCGGTAAAGCGCGGATGTGTATGGGTCGCGGGGATATTTTTCACCGAGTTCAGTCTTACTCAAAATACACATCACCCACCGACCATGTGTTTTCGTCGTTCATGTCAGGAACGAGATGGAATCTCAATGAGTTTTACGCAAAATGGAAAGAGTTGGTAGGGGTGGTCAAGCAAAAATACCCCATATTTGATACGTCAAAATCACTTTACGACTTACGTCATTTCTACATCTCATCACGATTACGCGCAGGCGATACACCGTGGTTGATAGCGAAATACTGTGGCACGTCAGCGGAGATGATAGGTAAACACTACGATAATGTCACGGACCTTCAGGTTTCCAAAAAGATATTGTCCAAGCAAATGAAATTTGTCGGTGATGAGGTGATTGGGGTCACCACTCATGGAGGAAAGGACAGTGAAGATGAGTAAACGAGTCGCTATCTGCGGACGAGTCTCAACGTCAGGGCAATCTACTGACCTGCAAATTCAGGAGTGTCGTCAGTATTCAGAACGCTGCGGCTATCAGGTCGTTGGTGAGTATTGCGACACGATCAGCGGCACCACAAGCAAAGACGACCGCGAGGCACTGACCCGGTTGCTAGAGGATGCGATTACTCGGAAATTGATACGGTCGTGGTGTATTCCATCGACAGACTAAGCAGAAGTCTCAAGCACTGTCTGGATATTCTCGACACGCTGCGGGGACGACAGGTTCAGTTTGTCTCAATCAAGCAGCAAATTGATACGGGGAGTTCGGTTGGCAAATTGATCTTTGAGTTTTTCGCGTGTCTGGCGAGCTACGAGAGAACGCTGATTCTTGAAAGGACTGCTTAAGGGCGTGAGAGAGCGAAGGCGCGGGGCGTAAAATTCGGCAGAAAGTCCACAATGAACTCGTCAGTTGCGGAAGCGGTGTGATTGCTCAGGGAGAAAGGGGCAGGGATCAAGGATATTGCTACGTCCCTTCAAATTGGTGTGGGAAGCGTGTACAAAGCTCTCAAGACCGCCGCCTAGAGGGGCAGAAAGGGGTTCTAATGTCGTTCAGATATGCACTCTGTCTCAGTGGTCAGGAATACTGCTCTCACGCTGCTGCTGTCGATCCTCCTCGGTTGTAAGTCATACTTCACCTGCCCCCCCCCGCATTGGGGTCATTGACAAGGCGAACCGCCCAAGCTCACAATTTAATTCTTGCCAGGCACCCAAAATTCCCTACATTCAGGTCTGAGT
>Ga0334722_10000460_pt1 | contig 60804 bp, 48 predicted proteins | sample C3_bottom_MG_FD_207210 | JGI IMG/M metagenome (GOLD analysis project Ga0334722, IMG submission 207210) | Sediment microbial communities from Yellowstone Lake, YNP, Wyoming, USA - C3_bottom | ecosystem: Environmental > Aquatic > Freshwater > Lake > Sediment | place: USA: Wyoming | collected... | reverse complement strand
CTTCTGTACATAACGAGATCGCCTGCAGTGCCCAGCAAGACAAAGGGGGATTTGATATGCATTGAAATGAGGTGTTGCAAACCCGGATTGCCTATCACATCCGGCATAACCTGATTAATTTCATCTTTAGTCGCAACCTTTTTAAAAGGACGTTTCGGAACCGAAAGTCCCAGAGTGCGGAATACCTTTTTAATTAACTGTTTTGTTTTAACGTTCATTATATCCCCCTGTATTATTCAAAGACATTATCAACTGAATCAATCCGACCGCTTATTTAAGCTGCCGGCGGCAAAAATGGAAAAAATGATTTTCAGCCGGAGTCCGGTCACGGCCGGAACATAGTTTCAATCAAGGACGGTAATTACCCGGCCAGAACCATCATGGAACCGCCAAGCGTCCTGACCCATTTATCGGAATAGCGGGTGAAAAAATATGTTTTGATAAAATCCGCAGCGCGGGATTTTTCCGATATTGTTCTCGGCGGTCTGTTTACCGGACCGCTGGTGTAAAACCAGTCGATAATCCTGTACCCATTGTCGGAAAGAGTTGCCAGCGCAGTTTCTTTACAAAAGTAATGCAGGTGCCCGACCTTGTCGCGGGCGTTCAATATTGTATTTATGCCGACCATGGCCAGCAACGACATTTCCAGGGGAATATGAAAAATCTTGTATTCCGCCTTGGCATGCAGCCGCTTCAGGAAACCGAAATAATCTTCAACATGCTCCATAACATCGAGCGCCATAATTACATCGAAATGAGGGGTTTCCTCCGTCAGAACGTCGCCCAGGTGGAACTGCAGCCGCTCATTTTTCCGGTTTTGACATAACTCGATGGCCTGCGGCGATATCTCATAACCTGTAAACATGCAGCCCGGCGGCATTATCTCGTAAAGCCGATTCAATATTTCGCCGGCCCCGCAGCCCACTTCGGCCAGGCTCGAAGGTTCGATATTGTTGCGCCTCATCATCTTTACGACATTATCCGCTTTCCACGGAGAATCTTCCACATCCCACGTGGGATTCTTCTTAAGGTAATCGCCGTCCATATACCGGTTCACGCCGTAATTCCTCCTGCAAGCAAACGATTCAACTGATAACGCAACTGATAATACATGTGCCAGCCTTCGATGCGGATTCTCCGATCGACCCTGTTTTTAATCTGCGCAGCCCGTCCTTCCAGCAAGGTCTTTCCGGTCAGAACCGAACTCACGCCCTCGCCTCCCATCACGGTTACAATGCGGTCCATAAAATTTACCGACAGGGATTTCTTCCTCAACAACAATTCATAGTCCATAGCCACTCTGAAGGATTCATCAAAACTCCCGATTTCGTCAAACAGGCTGCGGCGATAAAAGGCGGCAGGGTTCGGGATAACCATTCTTCTCCTCATCGTGCGCAGATCGCAATCAGCTCCGAGAACAAGCCCGTGAACCGTCCCTCCCTCAAAGACTATCCGGCCGTAGACAATGTCATGGTCCGGGTCGCATCTCAAATATTCCGACACATCGGAAAAAACGCCGCTGTCCTGCAGGCGGTCGTCCGCGCCGAGAAAAATAATCCAGTCGCCCTGGGCCTGCCGCAATGCCTTGTTCCAGGCATGCGCTATGCCCCTGTCCTTCTTCGACTCCCAATATGCAATGTCAGGGGAATTCTTTTCCAGAACCGACACTGTGCCGTCCGTAGAAGCGCTGTCCATAATGATCAGTTCCCGTGATGGAAAGGCCTGATTCGCAACACTGTCGATGCAGCGCTGAATGATATTTGCGCCGTTAAAAACCGCAACCACAACGGAGATCAGGGGACGCCCGGCCTCGTGCTCATGTTTCACTGGAATGTCTATCATTACCTCCGGCGGAGCTAGTATGTCTCCACCTCCGGCGAAAGTTTGCGCCGGGTGTTGCCTTTGGGGACGCGGATAACAGACCCGTTCATCTTCGATACTTCGATATTATAATCGAGGCCGAACTGGGATCCGATCGACTGATTGCGGTCAAAAAGCACATTTTTCAAAGGCCCGGCCTTGGCTACTGACTTGCCGGACGTAAGGCCGCCGATAACATAGTTCCAGCCGCAATCGCGCACAATGTTGTCGGTGATGGTTAAATTGGTCGGTTCGGTAGTAGCGGACCCGGGGAATTTCTCCAACCAAAAACCATGCCTGGGAAATCCTGAAATGGTATTATTTGAAATGACTCCGTCCTCTACAGAGTAGGCGGCAAATCCGCGGTGCGCTCCCTTCGAACCTGTCAGCACGTTGCCGGTGACCGAGAATCGTTTAATTTTATTGGCGTTGACCTGGTTAGTGTTTAACACAATCCCGGCGCCGTAATCTATAGGGAAACCGGGCGGGGCCGCCGGAAGCGTAATCCGATTATCCGAAATTATGAAATCGCTGGTTTCACGTCTGGAGGAAACGGTAATCCCGGATATTCCGCTGCTGATCTGATTGCCTCTGATCATAAACTTTGTGGATCCGTCTTCGATGTGAATCGCCTCCATCTCTGAATCCCATATCGTGTTGTCCTCGACCGTAAAGTTCGAGACATGGGCAAAGCCAACAGCAATAATGCGTTCCGTAGCTCTTCTCGTGTCGGCAACATAATCGTGAATGCGATTGCGCGCCACAATAATATTCGAAATTGTCTTGTTAGGAGAGTTGATTTCAATCGCATCTCCTGTGCCGGTGGAGCCGTACGCCTTTTGCCCTACAATTTCATTGTCGACGATCGAGATGTCGGCCACGCCCGCCGCATCGTTGACCAAGATACCGTAACCGGAACGAATATAGTTGCCCTGTATGAGCAGGCTGCGCGTATTGGCTCCTACCTGGATGCCGGCTGTCCCGTCCTTGGTGTTGTATTTGATGTCGATAGTCCCGTTAACAATCTGCACATGGCTGTCGGAATTTAGTCTGATCGCGTTAATAGTGCTTGTGTACTCCGGGTTGACAATGTTCGGACGGATCTTAACGTTCCTGCATCCCTCTACCGTAAACAGGCCGGCATTTACGTTGTTCAGCGCGCCGGTCGGCACCACAGTGCCTTCCATGTAGAGTTCGATATTGTTTTTTCCGATAATTTTCAGGTATTTCGTAACCCTATACTTCCCGGGCGGAAATATCAATTTTTGGCCGTCTTTCAATGCGGTCATCGCAGACTGTATTGCGTCCGAATCGTCCCTGAAACCGTCGCCCGCGGCTCCGTAATCTTTAACACTGGAGGTCTTAAGATTTTTATCCAGAGCGGGCGGCACAATACCATTGGCCCCGGTAACAGTGAATTCGACAGGCGGGGCGGCCTTGCCTACTTCGGTAATACCGGATCTCAGCGCATTGATAACGTTTTCAATTACGTTCTGGGCAACCAGTGTGTTCCCGGGTCTGTTAATGTCGCCCGGCTCAGCGCCCCCGCTTTGTGCTCCCGCAGCCATGCCCCCTGCGAGCACAAAAACAAGCGCTGCCGACAACGTGAACCATTTGATCCGCGCGAAATTTTTCATCTTTCAAGTCCTCCCTGATAAATATTCTGCGGTTTGTTCCTCTGTCCCTTTACTCTCGCAACCATATTCCTATATTCTCTCATAAAGCATATGTAACATTTTATCAAATAAACGTCCGCGAATCCGCCCCTTAATATGTCTGAAGGCATCAGAAGCAATATGCCCGGACCCGACAGGGACATTGTCGAGCTGCTCCAGAAGATCATCCATGGAATAACCCATCCCGGAAATACGCTTTTCCCCCAGCCATTCTATATAATTTTTGCACCATTTCTTCCTCAGGGGATTGCATACCCACTGCTTCCATTTAAGATCCGACTCCCTGCTTATCCGGTCATAGGCCTTCAACCCGCTCTTGTCCCCCAGCCTTCCCCTTACCGCATCGTTATTTATTCCGACACCCTCCCCATCGTAGGGAATTTCCAGGTATTGAAAAAGTTCGGGCCAAACATCCCCATCCTGGGACGAAAGGTCTTCGTATCTTAGCGAGAAACTCCGGCTGCGATGAGCCTCGCAGGCTGCGAGCAGATTGGCTGCGCCGCGGTATATATCTATCTCGAGACGGTGCAGATTCCATTTGCCCGCATCCCAGGTATTGGACATGGAGGCAATCACCGACAGCGGATTTCTCCAGAGGAAAATAAATTTCCCGTCGGGGAAAGTCTTGATAATATCCTCAACGATCAGATGATACCGGGGAGTCTTGTCGAGAAAATAGCGCGCTTCTTTTTTACGCGAAGCCCTCTGATACAGACCGAGAACGAACCGGCCGAGGTCCGAGTAAAAAGCCTCTTCCGAGCCTTCCATGCGCCGGATAAAATCCTCTGTGCCGATACCGGCAACTTTATGTGAATACTCGCCTGCTATCCCCCTGGTTTTCATTCCGTACATCAGAGGCAGCAGGATCCACGGTTCCGCAGCGGTGTCTATCTCTTCCCTGGAGGACAATATTCTCTGGAGCAGGGTAGACCCGGAACGCGGAAGGGAAAATATAAACAGCGGTTTAATCATGCACCCTAAGCGTAAGCAGATGACGGTGTGCCGCAAAGAGACCCGGCAGCTTCGACGGGGGGTAACTTCTTGTGTCCACGCCTATTATCCTAAGACACGCAAACCAGGTGGCTATATTCTGAAAGATAACTCCCAGCATTGAAGCCGCTGCCGCGCCGTTGTATCCGCCCAGCCGCACAAGCAGTATCAACAGCAGGAGAGTGACCACGCCGTTACACAGCGTTATTACAAAGAGCACACGTTGTTTTGCCGCCTGCACCAGGAGCAACCCCGGCGACCCCATCCACACATTTACAATCTGGCCGATACAGAGCAGTGTAAAGGCAACTGCGCCGGCTTCGTAAAAGGAGCCGAACGTCAGCCTCAGAACAAAACCGCCGAAAGGGATGAGGACCAAAATGATTATTACCAGCGGCACTCCGGACAAGGTGGCTACTGTGCGCAAAACTTTCTCCAGTTCCTGCTTCATATCCCTGGCGTAGTAGTTGGCCATGATCGGCGGGATTACGGCGTTAACCACCATGAGCGGCAAGGCGATAAGCGAGGCAAGTCTTGAGGCAGCTCCGTATATGGCTACTTCACTCTGAGGCCGGAAGGCGGCCAGTATCCAGACGTCCGCCTGCAGGAGCACAAAGAGAAACAGATACGACCCCCACAGCGGGAAAGAGACCGTCAACAACTCTTTTGCGGTCATCACGTCTCCCCGCTTCGCAAGTCCCGAGATATTTCTCGACATGAAAGGCAGGGCAAGAAGCACACTGCCGCATACGGCAAGCACAGAAATCAGTACGATTTTATCAAGACCGCCGCGCTCCGACACCGCATATAAACCGGCAAACATTGCGAGAGACAGAAGCGCAGTCGTCAATCCCCCGAATATAGTGGCGCTCTTGATATCGTTGAAGCCGCGGAATATCTCCGCAAGCAGACCCTGGAAGGCCAGCAGGAACATCCAGCAGACCCCCGCAAGAGAAACGCCGGAGACAAGTTTTGAATGGGCAACGTGAGTTGAAAGCCACAACCATCCGCCGTTTAACAGCACAATCCCGGCTGTGGCGGAAGCGCCCAACGTCAGCAAAAGGGATTTTTGAATTGCGCTCCTCCCCCTGGCATACTGCCTGACGGCAACGGCTTCAGCAACGAATCTTACAATACTGTTCGTCATGCCCAACTGAACCACAACCACGATAAAAGAGACCAGACTGAATGTCAGAAAATACGCGGCAAGCTCTTCAGGATAAAGCAGACGCGCCAGCAGAGCGCTTATCAATACGCCTGAAAGTCCGGTCACTATTTTACCGGCAAAGGCCCAGGCGCCTCCGGTCAGCAATTTTTTCCACAATAGATTTTCGGTCATTATTGATTTTTTTTGGGCTTGCCCGGCTTACTCAGATCAGCAGGCAAACTGTCCGGTATGAATCCCAGGCGGCCTTATCACTCCAGAAGTTCTAATTCCGGAAGCTATAATTCTAAGGCCGGTCCTGCCCCTTTGACCGGAATCTGAGTTTAAACTTTAAATTCAGACCCGTCAGTCCCGAATGTCCCTTGAACTCGTCCAGTTTCGCCCTCTTTTCCGGATCCGTGTACGACTTGCTCATAAATTCCTGGAAGAAGACAATAAAGACCGAAAGGAACAATCCGACAAACGCGGCGAAAATGACTATTACGATCCTTTTCGGTTTTACCTTTCTGTCGTGGGGAACCGCCTTGTCAATAACCTGTATCACGGCAGCGCTGTTCACCTCATCGAACTTCGCCAACTCATACTGCTTTACGAGAAGCTCATAAAGATTCTCATTGTATTTGACGTCCCTCATTGCCCGGAGATAACCCAGCCCTACTTCCGGCATCCTGGAAGTCGCCATAAGGGGATCGTGTCCTCCCGCCCCGCCGGATTCACGCTTCCTGCGTTCGGCGCTCAGGCTTGCCAGTTCCGTTTCCAGCCTCTGCAAATCAGGATTCTGCTTCGTGGAAAAGGATTTCATCACCTTGATTTCCACTTCCTTTGCCGCTTCTCTGGCCCTGAGTTCCGAGATGGCGTATAAAACGGCCTTTGCCTGTTCGTCGATGGCCAGAGCTCCGGTCTTTTCCTGAAATTTCTTCAGATCCTCTTCGGCTTTGGTCAGGGCAACCTTCGTATCCTTCATCTGTTCCTCGAAGAAAAGCTTTCTCTGAGAGGCCTCGGAATTAGCCATAGCCTTGTTCAGTATCTTCAGTTCTTCGACAAAGGCATTTGCCATGTCGGCTGCCAGTTTAGGGTCTTTATCCTGGATAGCGATGGTTATGACGCCGCTTTTTTTATCGCTCGACACGTCAAGGACCTTATCGACGAGCTGCTTTCTGGCGTCGTCCCGATACTCGTACTCATTTTTCTTCATCAGGTCGAATCTGTCTATTATCTTGTCGATGATAGTCCTTCCCTTGACGATATCAACATAAAGGTCCGAAGTAGTAGTGCCCCCAAGCCCGAGAGCGCTTCCGATATCCGCCACACCGCCCCCGACCTGCCCCATCAACCCCATGGCAAGACTCGAGCCGCTCTGCTGCGGGGGAAGAAGCCTTGTCTCAGCCGAGTATATGGGAGACATCACAAGGACCGCTATAATTGCGGTCAGGACAACGCCCGACGTAACGTAAGCTATCAGCTTTTTCCGCTTTGCAAGTACTATCGCATAGTCCAGCAGATTGATCTCTTCTTCAGATTGCATAGGCCTCTCTTCCACTTTTACCCTCTCAGATGTTCATATGTTACGGGATCGTTTATTTTAGCAAATTACGACGCTATTACCACAGTAACGGCCGGTCCGGCAAGCCCGATAAAAAGGCGGGCTACCGCCGTTCCCGTCGCAAAAGCGGGCTCCGTATAAAAAAACATGTTTTGCTCTCGACACAAATTATCTTTGGCGTTTAATCGCCGGGTATTTGTCCGTGACGCTCCTGCGCAGCTAACTATAACCCTGTGAAATGCCGCATTCCGAATCCGTAAACATATGAACAATCCGTTTCGACATTTCCGCCTTCCGGGATGCCCGGCGTTTAAACACCGGCAAAGTTCACCGAGCGGGCAAACGCAGTCAAAGAGACGGCCCGGCCGCGCCGATTAAAACATCTTCAGCACAACAGCCGCCGTAACCGCTATCTGGGAAAGTATCTGGGTAATATCCTTCACGTTACGCATCCATGCAACCCTTTCAAGTTTCTCGGGCACTACGATCGTGTCCCCGGCCCCGATACCCGAACCCGCCGACTCCCAACTCTTCCTGAATCCCAAAAAGCCGGAGCTTCCCTTGGCGGTCGAACCGTCGGCCATCAGCACATATGTTCCGTTTGAATCCGCATTATCCGTATATCCGCCGGCAAGGTCTATATAATCGGAGACGCCTTTGCTGTCGTCGTATATAAAGGCTGTTTGGTTGTAGACCGAACCGACAACCTGGACTGTCTTGGGGTTTGACGGGATATTGATGAGATCGCCGTCGTTGAGCGTAATGTCAGATGCCGACCCCTTAAGCGTTTGTATATCCTGAGGCAGCCTGATGGTAATACGCCCTTTGGCCCTTATGGTCCTGAGCTTGTCCAGAAAGATCCTTTTCTGTTCATTCTCAACTCTGATCAGAGTCGCGTCTTCAGAGCTGGTCGATGAGGCGAGACCTGCAACACCGGCGCTGAGCAGTTCACGCTGCAGCCTGTCCACCATCTCGTCTATCTGCTCCTGCTGCAACTGTCTCACGCTTTCCCTGAAAAACATGGCGCCTCTGACATAGGCATTGGACGTCAGGCCCCCCGCCCTTTCCAGAAGAGAAGACAGCCTGTCGTCTTTTTTCACTGTATATATGCCGGGGAATTTAACCTCCCCGCCGAGTGTAACCGTTTTATAAAGGTCCCAGTCCGGCACAGCGCGAACAAACAGGAAATCGTTTTCATAAAGGACAATATCGGCCGCCTCGTCATCTGCAAGAGCCTTTGCGAGATTTACAGGGATAAATTCTGTTTTAGGTCCTTCGGCTGTCGGCTTAACCCTTGTCAGTTCCGCCTTTTCCGAAAAGGCATAGTACTTAAGCCCGCCTGCCAATTTTATCAGGTCTGATATTCTCATATTCCTTTTGAGTTCGAAATCGCCGGGCTTGTGCACGGCGCCGGTTATCCTTATCCTCGGACGTTCCTGATACTCCCATTTCGAGTAGACTGTTATAAGGTCATAAGGCCTCAGAAGCCGGTTTTCGACAGGGTCTTTTGCAAACAACGCCTTGCCGAGATCGATAGACATCATTTCCTTATGGAAATCCGGCGGCACGAACCTCTCTATCAGGGCATGATCAAAATAAGTTTCCGGCATGAGGTCCTTCTCACTGTTTTTTATGACATCGGTCACCCTCATCCCCTGAAACCACTGATAGGAACCCGGCCGCGAAACATTTCCTCTAAGCACAACGGAGTTTACCAGCACATTCGAAATCTGAAAAACCTTAACGATATCACCGTCCGAAATCAGGATATCCTTATCACCCGAAATATCCTTGAAGTTCGAATCGAGAAGCTTTTTGACCTCGTTCTGGAAAATTGTCTCGACCTGTATCCTCTGCATATAGCCCATGGCGGAAACACCTCCGGCCATGGATATCAGGCCGGAAAGCTTCATTGAGGGATCGAGTTCATATATCGCGGGCCTCGTTACATTGCCGGCAACCGCGGCACGACGGCCTACCGTAGGTATAAATACGACATCCTCAGGCAGGAGCCTTACATCCTTTGTTTTATCTCCCCTCAGGAGAAAATCATACAGGTCGAGATGTATGATGGTTTCACCCTTCCTGATAAGCTGTATGTCCCTCATCGTCCCGTTCTTGTTAGGTCCTCCGGCCTCGAATAAGGCATTGATTATCGACGACAGAGAAGATATCGTGTAGGTGCCGGGCCGGGCGGCATTCCCGACTACGTAAACGGTAATGGTCCTGAGCGACCCCATACTCACGCTCATTTCAAAACCTTTGTAATATTTGGAAGCTTCCCTGTGGAGCACATCTTTCAGTTCTTTAAAGGAAAGACCTGAAACCCCGATTGTGCCGATAGTTGGAAGAGTAATGGTTCCATCCCTTTCCACAATAACGTCGAGCAAGGTCTGAATCTTTCCCCAAATAGATATCTTTATTTCATCCCCGGGACCGATTATATATTCGGAACTGACCGGAAGCTTGTCGGCCGGGGTAAAAATTGTCGAGGGAGACTGGAAAAAATCATATCCGAACTGCGAGATATCCATGGATATCTCGGCGGTAGATACGCCGGAAACATATTTTTCAAACTCCGAGGGTACTAACGGCTGGAGCATTTGAGTCGGCTGGAGCATCACGCCGGACTGGAGCATCTGGCCGGATTGGGGCATCTGACCGGGCTGCTGATACATCTGACCAGACTGGAGCATCTGAGCGGGCTGAGGCATGTATCCTGACCTGGCCGAATGACTGAGGACGCGTTTCTGTGCGGGCTGGTACATCTGCACAGGCTGATACGTCTGATCAGGTGTCAACGGCTGATTCATTTGGCCCGGTTGATACATCTGACCGGGTACGAGCGTCTGACCGGCCGCGGGCAACTGTCCAGGGGCCAGCATTTGAGGCTGCTGGTACATCTGGCCGGGTTGCTGGTACATCTGGCCGGGTTGCTGGTACATCTGACCGGGTTGCTGGTACATCTGACCGGGTTGCTGGTACATCTGACCGGGCTGCTGGTACATCTGACCGGGCTGCTGGTACATCTGGCCGGGCTGCTGGTACATCTGACCGGGCTGCTGGTACATCTGGCCGGGCTGCTGGTACATCTGGCCGGGCTGCTGGTACATCTGGCCGGGCTGCTGGTACATCTGGCCGGGCTGCTGGTACATCATACCAGGCATAGTCTGCTGCTGTTGATACATCTGACCGGACTGGCCGGCAGTTGCCGCAGGCGGCAGTTGCATAGGCCCTGTCTGAACAGCAGGCGCCTGGGGAGCCGGTGAGACAGGAATTGCCGGAGTTATGGGGATTATCTGGACTTCCTGAGCTGAGACATCATTTATCGGTATAAAGTGGAATAGCAAAGTTACCGCCAGCATAAAAAGACAAACTCGATAAAATGTACTTATTTTTGACATATAGGCAACTCCTTGTTAGTCAGCTTTGTAAAGTATATTTTATAGTTAGTAGCTCTCTTTTTTCAACTTTTACGATACGTTATAGCCTCCCGGAGCCCCATTAATTCGGCATAAGGGCAATCGAAATCGACCTGCTTTTATCTTGGGCAATTCAAAGCGCAGTGGGGTTTCTGCACAACGCTGTCACGCCACAGAGACGGCATCACGGTCCCGCCCTGCGTCTCGCGCTGTCAGGGGGAGGCTAAACAGAATTGTTGAGCTGAAAAACACAGCAGCTTTTTTTTGAATTGCCGGGGCCGAATAGATTAGAATAGACGAAATCAAATGGGAATCATAACCGACAAGGAAAGAATAGAAGAAGCGCTGGAGCTGATTTGGGTCCTGGATGAAGAGGGACACAATGAGCTCGAACGCTTTACTTTGAGTTCAGACGACTCCGAGACAACCGAGATTATCGAGACTCTGATAACCGACGATTTTGCAAAGATAACCGAAGGCAAAATACTGTTGACTGAAAAAGGACACAGAATAGCCAGAGGGCTTACCAGGAGACAGCGCCTTGCCGAGAGGCTTTTTACCGATGTATTTGAAATGCCGGACGACACCGTCCTGGCGGATGCCTGCAAGGTCGAACATATACTGAGCGAGGAGCTCACCGAAAGCGTATGCACCTTTCTGGGCCATCCGCCGACCTGTCCGCACGGGAAACCAATACCGCGCGGCGAATGCTGCAAAAAGTTCAAGGTCGAAGTGACGCCGGTCGTGACCCGGCTGTCTGAGTTCGAGGTCGGGGCTACCGGCAAAATAACTTTTATTGTGCCTTCAGACCCGTCCCGCATCAGCAAGCTGAACTCACTCGGTATTACCGCAGGAAGCATTGTCAGACTTGTCCAAAAAGTCCCCTCCTGCGTACTCCAGATAGATGAGACAACGGTAGCCGTCGACCCTGAGATAGCAAAAGAAATCTACCTGAAAAAAATCCTTAAATAGTCCGTTGCAACTGCCGTTTTAAAAAAAACACACTAAAATGGAGAAGACGTGGAAAACATTCTGAACAGAATTGAAACCCTTGCATTAAAGCACGACAAGATATCACCCGCTGTTATAAAGGAAAAAAACATAAAGCTTGGGCTCAGGAATGCGGACGGGACCGGCGTTTTTGTCGGCATTACGAGCAAGGGTCAGGTTATAGGGTATGAAAAGATAATAGGCGCGGACGGCTCGGAGAAAGTCAATCCCATACCCGGAAAGCTTTATTATTGCGGATACGACGTAGCGGACCTGGTTGAATGGAAACAGAAGGAAACCAGGTTTGGGTTCGAAGAGACGATTTACCTTCTGCTGACCGGCGAACTTCCGGACAGGGAAGAACTGGACAATTTTTCAAAGGCCCTCGGAGAAAGAAGGACACTCCCGGCGGAAGTAAAAAAGATGATACTAAGCAGGCCCAAACACGACGACCAGATGGGGTCGCTTCATACTATAGTGTCGGCCATGCATCTTTTTGACAAAAATCCCAACTCAACGGACATAAAAGACGTCACCAGACAGTGTATCGATCTTATAGCCAAGTTTCCGACCATAATTGCGTACAACCACCAGACATCGCAGGTTGACGGCAAGAAAGTCAGGAAATTCAAAGAGCCTATGCCTGAAAAGAGCACGGCTGAAAACTTTCTTTACATGCTCTCCGGAAAAGAGCCCGACCGCCTTACCGCCGAGCTTTTTGATACAATGCTGATATTCCATGCGGAGCACGGCGGAGGGAACAACTCCACATTCTCAACGAGGTGCGTTTCATCCTCAGGAGCAAATACCTACATGGCCTTGTGCGCCGGCATCGGCTCCCTGTCCGGGCATCTGCACGGGGGCGCCAACGAAGCCGTGGTGGGCATGATCAAGGACATCAAGCGGAAAGTGAAAAACTGGGAAAGCGACGAAGAGATATCCTCCTATCTTGAAATGCTTCTGGATAAAAAAGCGGGGGACAAGTCCGGCAAGATCTACGGTCTCGGTCATGCAGTATACACCGCATCGGATCCAAGGGCTGTTTTTCTGGAGACCAAGGCACTGGAGCTTGCGAAAATGAACGGACAGGAGAAAGAATTCGCCCTTTACAGGAAGATCGCCGGGATAGCGCCCAGACTCGTCAGGGAGAAGAAGGGCAAGACCGTTTGCACGAACGTGGATTTCTACTCGGGATTCGTGTACGAATGCATGGGCATTCCGAAGGAACTTTTCACTCCTATCTTCGCAATGGCAAGGGTCGCAGGCTGGGCAGCCCACAGGATCGAAGAGATTATACAGGGCAGGATAATAAGACCGTCGTATGTCTCATCGCTTAAGGGGAAGAAGAGCTATACTCCGATGTCCAAGCGCTAGCCAGACGTTTAAAGCGGCAGGTTATTTTTTTTCCGAAGAAAGCAGCCTGTTCAGCCTTCTTCCGCAGCCTCCCCCTGCCCTGCGCCGGCATCTGTTTCAGCCAGCGCGGCCTTTACATCCTCCTCGGTGCTCCTTAATTTCGCCCTGCAGTATTTGATAAGATGCGACGCCCTCTTGACCTTTTCGGCCAGCAGGTCCAGATCTACCTTTTCGGATTCAATTTCATTAATTATTTTTTCGAGTTCATTCAAAGCCTGGGAGTAGGTTGTCTGTTTGCTTTTGCTCACCTCTGTTCTCCTCCTTTCTTTCCTGTACAATGCTGAGCACGCTGCCGTGCATCAGCCGTGTCTCAATAACAGCCCACTTCTTCAGATTTGCAGCTTCTTTTACCACGTGCCCCTTGTGCCGGGTTATGCTGTATCCCCTTCGCAGCACTCCGGCAGGATCAAGGTGCCTGACAGCCTGTTCTATGGAATCGAGTCTGCCGGTCTCTCTCTGCAGCCGATGTTTTATGTGTCCTTTGAGTTCGCTGAGGTCAAGCAGGAGCCTGCTGCGCTGATCAGCCGTCATGCGCAGAGGCACGGTCGAAAGCCTGTGAGTCAAGCCGTCGAGTCCATGCCCTTCATCCTTCAATATCCTTGTTGCGGTCGTGGTCATTCTGTCATGCAGGTCGAGGACGGCAAGCTCGAACCTTCTCATTCCCGATATCAGAAACTCGGCAACCGCGGTCGGCGTCTTCATCCTGGTATGAGCGACAATATCCGCGACAGTATCGTCTTTTTCATGGCCGATGCCTGTAATTACGGGCAGCGGGAAGCCGGCGATCTGGTAAGCCAGAGGATAGTCGTCAAACCAGTTCAGGTCTATTACCGAACCTCCGCCCCTTATTATTACCACTACGTCATAACAGTCCTTTTGCTTCTTCACCTCATGCAGCCGGCCGATTACAGAGCTTTCGGTGTCCGGCCCCTGCATCACAGCCGGAAAGAGCAGATGCATAAATTTATATCCATAGGTATTATTGTCGAGCTGGGAAAAAAAATCCGCGTATCCCGCTGCGGTCGGCGAAGAAATCACAGCAATTCTCTGCGGCGCAGGGGGCAGAGGCAGGGACTTGTTTAAAACGATCACGCCCTCTTTTGTCAGACGCTCGATCACCTCTTTCTTTTTCCTGGCCATCTCGCCGAGGGTATATGAAGGGTCAATATCTTTAAGGCTGAGGCTCAAGCCGTATACTTCGTGGAACGTGACCTCGGCCAGAAAGAGGATGTTCATACCCTGCTTCAGCGCCTCCCCTGCCGCCTTCTGAAACTTCGGCGCAATCTTCCTGAATTCATACGCCCAGATAGCAGCCTTTATTTGCGCGATCGTCTTCCCGTCTTTCTTTTCAACGAGCTCCAGATAGCAATGGCCTTTCTGGTTCAGCTTCAGGTCCGCAATCTCCGCCGTAATCCAGCAGGCGTGAGGAAAGGTCTGATCAAGGGCGAACTTAACAGTATTGTTTATTTCATACAGAGTGAAGTGACGATTCATGACCGGCAATTTTTCCATAGGCGTACTAATTATACAATACAAAGCGGGGCAAAAATATTGAACTATAATCAGAGAATAATGCGGGCGGTCAAACGGTTTATTGGTTTGTAAGGGAATTATTTTATATAATCAGTTCGTGAGTAATCCTGATGGAATTACAAAATATTTTTGTAAGTGGGGAGAATATGAAAAAGAACTGCTGGGAAATACTCGGATGCGACAAAAAAGAATGTGCGGCAAGATCGGAAAGACGTCTTAACGGTATTCACGACGGCTTAAATGCGGGACGCTCCTGTTGGGTTGTCGCCGGTACCAGATGCAGAGGAGAAATTTCAGGAACCTTCGCCCACAAGATAGCAGATTGCAAAGAATGTAAGGTTTACCAGCTGGTAATGAAAGAAGAAGGCATGATGTTTAAATCAACCATGGTTCTTTTATTAGCGCTAAAAGAAACCATCAAAAAACCTGTAAAGGAAATAGCGCTGAAAACGGATGAAGACGCCCGGAAGATGCTCTCTAAATTCAGGGCCGGCGCCTGCGGCTTAAGGGAAGACATAATATAGGCGCAAACATGCGCAGACGTGGGAGAAAAAGCAGTGAAGCCTAAAAACAAAACCAATAAAGAATTAACAGAAGAACTGGAAAGAGCCGGCAGAGAGCTTGCCGGTCTCAGGGAAACCGAGTCTGCTCTGAGAAAGGCGCTTAACGACGCGGAGGTTGGAAGGATAAGGGCTGAGGCCGTTGTTGATACAATAGGCGACGGCATAAGCATCCAGGACAAGGAGTTCCGGGTGCTCTATCAAAATGAGGCCCACAAAAAATTAATAGGCGACCATTTAAGCGAAGTTTGCTACAGGGCCTATAAAAAAAGGGACTCGGTATGCGGGGGCTGCCCTGTTGAGTCGGCTCTTAAAGACGGCGGCACTCATGCAGCTGAGAGAGTTGCCGTTACGCCTGAAGGACAGGTATTCGTTGAGACCAAGGCGTCGCCAATCAGGGATTCAGCGGGAGTAATTGTTGCCGCAGTTGAGATCGCCAGAGACATTACGAAACACAAGCTGTTGGAAGCAGAGCTTCGCCTTTCAGGCGAGATAGTTGCCAATATAGCGGAGGGCCTTTGTCTTGTCCGGGTCGATGACGGGACAATTGTATTGGCTAATCCCAAATTCGAGAGGATGTTCGGATACGGTTCGGAAGAACTGACCGGCAGGCACGTTGCGATAGTCAATGCGCCCACTGAAAAGCAGCCGCAGGAAACAGCGGGGGAAATTATTGCGTCTCTGAAAGAAAAAGGGGTGTGGGCCGGAGAAATCTTAAATATCAGAAAAGACGGCACGACCTTCTGGTCTGCCGCAACTGTCTCCACCTTCGAACATCATAAATACGGCAAGGTATGGCTTTCGCTTCACCAGGATATCACCGACCGCCGGCAGGCGGAAAAGGAATTGGCCGACTCCAAAAAAATGCTTGATGATGTAACGCACGGCATCACGGAAAGCATATTTCTGCTCTCAAAAGACTACAGGATTCTATGGGCAAACAGAGGCGCGGCACAGCAAACAGGCTTCCCGATTAACGATCTTATCGGACAATATTGTTATAAGGTCACCCACAAGCTGGATTGTATTTGCGCACCTCCGAACGATCCATGTCCGGTCCATGCCTTGTTAAACAATGGAGAAGGAACACCAAAATCAGTGGAACATATACATTATGATCGAAACGGAAACAGTATATTTGTCGAGGTCAGCGCCTATCCGGTTACGGACCATAATGGAGAGGTTGTCAGTTTTGTGCATATCAGCAAAGACATAACAGAGCGCAGGAACTTCGAAAGCGCCCTGAAGGAAAAAACAGACCAGATAGCCGGGCAGAACAGCGAGCTGCAGGAGAGCAACGCGGAACTGAAGGCCCTATATAAAATCTCCAAAGCGCTCAATCGTACGCTAAGCATTGACAAGCTGCTTGCCGAACTGCTAAGGACACTCACAGGAATTAAGCTTTTTCATTTTATGCAGAAGGGCATTATATTGCTTATTGAAAACGGGAAGATGAACATTGCAGCGCAAATAGGACTCGACGAGGTATTCATTGAAAGCCACAGGAACATTATGACAGGAGATGGTCTTTGCGGGCATGCGGCTCGTACAGGGGAAGTTGTGGTCTTATCAAACCCGGATACTGAGTACATTCATATTATGCTGCCACTGAAAACTGCCGATAAAGTCATCGGAGTCATTTGCCTCTTTGTAACGCAGGACTTTGCCGTAAATGAAAGACTCCTCAACCTGTTTTCCTCTATAGCAAAACTGATAGGACTGGCCATGGAAAATGCTGGGTTGTATGAAGAAACAAAGGCGTTAGCGCTGCGCGATCCTCTGACAGGACTTGCAAACCGACGGTATATGAACATCATATTGGACGGCGTCCTTGCCAAGGCACGGAGATACGGCACCCTGTTTTCCGGCATAATGCTGGACATAGACTATTTCAAAATATACAATGACACCTACGGCCATTCCTCTGGAGATGAACTGCTGCAAACGGTCGCCGGACTGCTTGCCGGGGCTGTAAGGGAATTTGATCTTGTTGTCCGATATGGTGGAGAAGAGTTTTTCATTCTGCTTGACGGAGCGAACGTCGAAGAGGCCTCTAATAAGGCAGAGATAATCAGAACAATAATTGAAGATAAAACCGACGTTACCGTAAGTCTTGGAGTATATTCCAACTCTAAGGGAACTCTCGACAGGCAGGAGATTATCGATAAAGCGGATAAGGCCCTGTACCTGGCTAAACAAAGAGGAAGAAACCGGGTAGAAATCAGCGACTAGAAAGCCTGACTTATCAGGAAATAATAAAGGAGGCCTGACAACTTCGCTCTGTAACCGGACCATGGGAGAACAATATGACCATTTCAGGCAATGAAAGACCGCTCATAGTTTTGAAGGCCGTTTTTTTCATACTTCTGCTTTCAGGTTTCCTGTTTTCTCCGCTGTCCTGCAGAAAATCGGAAAAATTTACCGGGCCTCCCGAAAAAATTACCTTTGCCTATTCGACTGCGGCAAATGCAATTCTCGCATATATCGCCTTTGCAAACGGTTATTTTAGGGACGAGGGACTGGAGGTGACGCCTCAGCCCTACCCCTTCGGCAAACTTGCTCTGAATGCGGTCCTTGACGGCAAGGCGGACATGGCGACAGCGGCGGACACGCCGATAGTATTTGCGGTCATGAACGGTAGAAGTATCACAACCCTTGCCGCGATCCAGACCGCAAACAGAGACAATGCCATTGTCGCGAGGCTCGACAGGGGCATCGCAAAACCGGCGGATCTCAATGGTAAAAAAATAGGAGTTACGCTTGGGGCTAATGCCGATTTCTTCGCAAGCGCATTATTGCTTGCCCACGGCATCGACAGGGAGAAAGTCAAAATTATTGATATGAAGCCGGACGAAATGGCGGCTGCGCTCAACGCAGGCAGCGTTGATGCGGTATCTGCCTTCAACCCCACACTTAGCCTGCTGAAAAACAGCCTGGGAAACAGAGGGACCGTCTTCTTCGGCGAGGACATATATACCGAGAATTTTTGTGTTGCCGCCATGCGGGCATATGTAAAAAAGCATCCCGGAGCTGTAAAAAAAGTCTTGAGGGCGCTGATCAGGGCTGAGAACTTCGTGCAGCAGAACCCTGTTGAAGCACGGCACAAAGTGGCGGATTTCATAAAAATGGACAGGGCCTTGCTGGATGAAATATGGCCTATCTTTACTTTCAGGGTGGCGCTGGACCAGGCGCTGCTCGTTGATTTTGAGGCCCAGACACGCTGGGCTATTAAAAATAAAATGACTGAAGTCACCAGTATGCCCAATTACCTCGATTATATTTATTTTGACGGTCTCCAGGCTGTCAAGCCGGAGGCTGTCAGAATGGTACGGTAGGTATAGCAAGCCATGCAGATAAAAACACGACTGAGACTTAATACCGTCATCTCCCTGGGCGCGATCGTTCTCATTCTGCTTTCTGTTGTCTGGTCTTTCCGGGAGATAATTATTGCGGACCGGAACATAAAACTGGCCGATGAAATGCGAGAGGTTGCTTTTGACAGGATACTGCTGCGGGACGAATATCTTTTATACCAGGAAGAACGCGCTAAAACTCAGTGGCATGCCAAGTCAAAAAAACTCGGGGAACTTCTCGCCCTGGCAGAAACGCATTTTACCGGGGAGAAAGACAAGGCATTCTTGAATGATGCTCAAAAGGATTTCGAGGCCACCTTCTCCGGCTTTTCCAAGGTCATGGAAGACCACGCAAGACAGGCCAAAGACTCAAATATAAAGCCCGGCTTCGGCGATGCGGAGTTGCAGTTGATCAGTCAGGTTTTTTTAAGGGCCTATTCCCTGATCGACAACATCTCCAGACTTCATGAATCTGCTCACAAGACAGCGGCAAAAGCGCGGGACAGGGGGGCCTTCCTTGTTGTGATCGTTATTTGCGGAGGAATTATCGCGCTAGTCATAAACTCGGCCTTTATCGGCAGAGTATTTGCGAGGCGCATTGAAACGCTCGGTAAAGGCGTTGAAATTATCGGGTCCGGCAATCTTGATTACCGCATCACAGTCGAGGGCAATGATGAGCTTTCAGCTTTGGCCCTGGCGAGCAATGAAATGGCCTCAGAGTTGAAAAGATCGTATACCTCGGTGGAAAACCTGCAGACTGAAATAGAGGAGCGCAAGAAGGCGGAGGAAAGTCTGGCCCTCGCAATTAACGACCTGCAACGCTCCAATAAGGAACTGGAGCAGTTCGCCTATGTCGCCTCGCACGACCTGCAGGAGCCGCTACGCATGGTTGCGAGCTATACGCAGCTGCTTGCGGAGCGCTATGAAAATCAGCTCGACGACAAGGCTAAAAAGTTTATCCATTACGCGGTAGACGGCGCGGTCCGTATGCAATTGCTGATCAACGACCTCCTGGCCTATTCCCGGATAGGAACGAAAGCCAGGTCTATGGAGCCGGTTGACTCGCACTCCGCGCTTGGAAGGGCGATAAGCAGTCTTAAGCTGCAGATCGACGAGGCGAAGGCGATTATAACCAATAACGAGCTTCCTGTGGTGCGCGCAGACGCCTCGCAGCTGACGCAGCTGTTTCAAAACCTGATAGGAAACGCGCTGAAGTTCCGGGGCGCTGAAAATCCGCGCATCCACATATCTGCCGTGGATGAGAAAAAGGAATGGCTGTTTTCGGTGAGCGACAACGGCATCGGCATAGACCCGCAGTATGCCGAAAAAGTGTTCATCATTTTTCAGCGTCTCCATACGAAGGAAGAGTATCCGGGCAGCGGGATCGGACTTGCGATCTGCAAAAAGATAGTCGAGCGCCACGGCGGCAGGATCTGGTTCAAATCGGAGATTGGAAAAGGGACGACGTTTTATTTTACTATTCCTAAATGAGACGGCTTCGTAAAAAGTCAAAAAAGTGGTCATTGCGAGGAATGCAATGACGAAGCAATCTATATTTTTCAGTGCGTTACGAACTGCAAGATTGCTTCGTTTCACTCGCAATGACACTTATTATGAGTTCATCAAATAACGAAGGAGGTAGCATAATATGGTGTGCAATTCGTTGATAAGGCCGATCGATATACTTCTGGTTGAGGACAATCCCGGTGATATAGACCTGGCGCGGGAGGCCCTGGGAATGGGCAAGCTGCACAATACCCTGCATGTTGTGCAGGACGGCGTTGCGGCCATGGAGTTTCTCCGGAAGACCGGGAAGTACGCCGGCTCGCCGCGTCCGGACCTGATGATCCTGGACCTGAATCTGCCGAAAAAGGACGGCCGCGAAGTGCTGGCTGAAATCAAGGCTGACGACGACCTCAAGCGGATACCTGTGGTCATTCTGACAACCTCAAGCGCTGAGGAGGACATCCTTAAGACCTATAATCTGCACGCAAACTGCTATATCACAAAGCCTATAGACATGAAGCAGTTTCTGCATGTTGTCCAGTCCATCGAAGAATTCTGGCTGAGCATTGTTGTGCTTCCGAACGGATGCAAGAAATGAAGGACAGGCTAAGGATAGTTTTGATTGAGGACAATCGCGCAGACGCGGACCCGCCGGCGGAGATGCTCAGCGGGCAGGAGACACGGTTTGAGGACTAAATAAAAAGAAAAAGTGAGAAGAAGTGAAAACCGACCCCGAACTTATAAAGATTTTGTTAATTGAAGACAATCCGGGCGACGCGGAACTCATAGAAGATATGCTGCGCGGACCTGACGCCCGCTTTGAGCTTAAATGCGTTGAGCGTTTATCCTCCGGAATCGTTCAGATTAATGAGGACGGTTTCGATATAATCCTGCTTGACCTCGGGCTTCCGGACAGCACTGGTCTTGATACTCTGCTTAAATTGAATGCCTTCAGGCCCAAGGCCCCTGTCATAGTGCTTACAGGCCTTGCGGATGAAACTGTCGGCACGCAGGCGGTCAAGGCAGGCGCGCAGGATTATCTTATCAAGGGACAGATAACCGGAAACATTTTGGTCAGGGCCATCCGCTATGCTGTGGAGCGCAGGCTGGCGGCGGCGGCCCTCAAGGAAAGCTTTGAAAAATATCAGACCCTGATTGAAACGACTTCCACCGGGTATCTGGTCATTGATGCCCGGGGGCGCGTGCTCGATGCGAACCGGGAATATGTCCGCCTGACGGGATATGAAATGCTTTCTGAGATACTGGGGCGACCGGTAACGGACTGGACCGCTGAATGGGACCTGGAGAGAAACTCGCGCGAGGTCATGGAATGCCTGGAACAGGGGTGCGTAAGAAATCTGGAGATAGACTACCAGGGGAAAAACGGCGCGGTCACACCAATTGAGATTAATGCCACTGTTTTACAAACTCCCGAGGGAACTAATATCCTGACCCTGTGCAGGGACATCACCGAGCGCAGGAAAGCGCAGGAGGCGCTGAAAAAGAGTGAAGAATTCAACAGGAGCATCCTCGAAAGCGTTGACGAAGGCTTTATAGTCATAGACCGTGATTACAGGATCATTTCGGCAAACATGGCCTTTACCAAACAAACCGGGCTGGAGCTTGGAGTTATGATCGGAAAAAATTGTTTTGAGGTATCTCATCATTGCGATGCTCCGTGTTATAAAGAAGGGGAAATGTGCGCGGTAAAGCGGGTTTTTGACACAGGCGAGTCCCACACGGTTATCCATACACATTATGATCTCAAAGGAGAACCGTGTTACGTTGAGACAAAGGCATATCCTTTGACTAAAGATGAGTCAGGGAGGGTAAGGACGGTCATAGAGATACTCGTCGATATTACAGAGAGAAAAAAGTCTGAAGAAGAGCTGAAAAAACTTTCTCATCAGATAAGCCTTATCCTCAACTCGACAGGCGAAGGTATTTACGGGGTTGATATGAACGGGCAGGTGACTTTTATAAATCCCGCAGGCGCCAGGATGCTGGGATACAAAGTTGACGAGCTGCTTGGAAGACAGAGTCATGCAACGTGGCACCATCATTACCCCGACGGCACGATCCTGCCTGTCGAGGAATGCGGGCTCTATGAAGTGCTGAAGGAGGGCGCCCCCGGCTCGGCTGAAAATGTGGTGTTCTGGAAAAAGGACGGCACAAAACTCCAGGTTGAATATACCAGCACGCCGATGCTCGAAGCTGATAAGCTGATCGGGGCGGTTGTGACGTTTAGAGACATGTCAGGCCAGCTTCTCGAAGAGCAGGAGCGCAGGAAACTGGAAGAGCAGCTCCGCCACTCTCAGAAGATGGAAGCGGTCGGCACTCTGGCGGGGGGTGTTGCGCACGATTTCAATAACATTCTTAACGTCATAATCGGATACGGGACCATCCTTCTGGACAGATTGAGAGACGATCATCTTTCAAGAGAACAGTTAACTGAGGTGCTTGCCGCCGCCGACAAAGCGGCGAATCTCACGAAGAGACTTCTTGCCTTTAGCAGAAAACAGGTTGTGGAAATGCGGCCGGTCAGCGTCAACGAGATTATAGCCGGCATGGAAAAAATGCTTTCCAGGATCATAGGCGAAGATATTTCTTTTACCATGGAGCTTGCGCCGGGAAAAATCCTTACAATGGCTGATTCGGGCCAGCTCGAACAGGTATTGATGAACCTCGTCTCAAATGCCCGCGACGCAATGCCGAACGGCGGAAGACTGAAGATCAGCACGGAAATAATGGAAATGGACGAAGACTATATTGCAACGCATGGATACGGCAAGACCGGTCCATATGCCCTTATCTCCGTAACCGACACGGGAGGCGGAATGGATGAGGAAACGCAGAAGAAGATATTCGAGCCCTTTTTTACTACAAAGGGGATCGGAGAGGGAACGGGGCTTGGCCTTGCAATCGCCTACGGAATAGTAAAACAGCACGACGGCTATGTTCAGGTTTATAGTAAAGAGGGCGAGGGAACCAGGTTAAATATTCTTTTGCCGCTCATCGAAGAGGCAGCAGCTGTAAGGCCGGAGGTTGAGTCAACCGGTTCACTAAAGGGCGGGACAGAGGCCATTTTGCTGGCTGAAGACGACGGCTCGCTCAGAAAGCTTTCAAGGATTGTCCTTGAATCCTTCGGCTATACGGTCATCGCAGCTGAGAACGGGGAAGAAGCGATCGACAGGTTTATGGAAAACAGGGATAAAATCCGGCTCGCGATACTTGACATGATTATGCCCGGGAAAAGCGGAAGAGAGGTCTGTGAGGCGATCAAAAAAGAAAGCCCTCTCATAAAAATACTCTTCATAAGCGGCTATACAATGGATCTTATACATAGGGAGGAATTGCGCGACCAGGACGTGGATTTTATCCTCAAACCGATCTCTCCGAAGGACCTTGTGAAAAAAGTGCGGGAAGCGCTTGACGGATGACCCGTATCGGATTATTGCAGAAAAAAAAGGGGTCCGCAAAGTTTTGCGGACCCCTTTTAAATGGTCGGGGCGATGTGATTTGAACACACGACCACTCGCACCCCAAGCGAGTGCGCTACCAGGCTGCGCTACGCCCCGTTTTCTCCTCGAAGGCCTGAGCCTCACTCGGAGTATTATTTCAGCTGCTTTACGATCTGTCTGAGTTTCTTTTTTACAGATCCGAGAATTTCGGCAGGATCAGAACCCTTCTTTTCCCTTTTCTCCATCACAATCCCGACATCCGGGCCGGCATGGAGGGTTTCTCCGATTTTCTTCCTGACACCTTCAATAGTGAATCTGTCCTGGTATAACATTTTTTTTACCTGAATTACCAGTTCAAGATCCTTTTTTATATAAACCCTTTGTCCTGACTTGTTTTTTCGCGGCTTCAGGAACGGGAACTCAGTCTCCCAATATCTCAAAACATATGGTTCCACTCCTGCAAGCTTGCTGACCTCGCCGATTTTGTAAAAAAGTTTGTCCGGCAGCGGCAACGGTAATCTGATGTTTTCCCTTGCGGGCTTATGCATCTAGTTTCTCTATCTGTTCCTTTAACTGATTGCTGACCCTGAACGTAATTACACGCCTTGGAGTTATTTCCAGGTCTTCGCCTGTTTTAGGGTTTCTTCCCCTTCTGGACACCTTCTTGCGGACATTGAACGTTCCAAAACCTGAAATCTTTACAGACTCACCTTCCGCAAAAGTATGTTTAATGGTGTCGAAGAGGATTTCAATTATATCCTGGGCCTCTTTCTTCGAAAGACCGACTTTTTCAAAGATCGCATCTACTATATCCGCCTTAGTCATCTGTGCCACTCCCCCTGATAAATTTTCTTAATTATATTAAGGAGATAGCTTATTGTCAAGAAGAATTTAGTTTAACTTCATGCAATAACCGGTATTCATCTATAAACAGGTCGATATTATAGTTTATATCATATTATAATATCTACTCTTCGGGAGGAAAAATGGCATACAAAGACTTGAGAGCATTCATTAAACTTATTGAGGACCGGGGGCTTCTCGTACGCATAAGCGCGGAGGTCGATCCCCTGTTGGAGATAACGGAAATTACAGACCGCATGTGCAAATCGCACGGCGGCGGCAAGGCGCTTTTTTTTGAAAAAGTAAAAGGGTCTGCTTTTCCGGTAGTCACAAACCTGTTTGGATCATTTGAGCGCATGGGACTCTCTCTTGAGGTAAATAATCTTGACGATATAGGCCTGAGAATAAAAGAACTGCTAAATCAGGCCCCGCCCAAGGGCCTCCTTGACAAGCTGGCGCTGCTGCCAAAACTGCTGGAGTTTTCAAAGTTTTTTCCCAGAACAGTGAAAAACGCCGCATGTCAGGAAGTCATTGAATCCAGGGACCCGGACCTGGGAAAGTTCCCAATAATCAAATGCTGGCCGCATGACGGTCAGCCAGGCGATGAGGGCCGTTTTATAACTTTCCCCATGGTATTCACAAAAGATCCGGAAACCGGCCGTCCCAACTGCGGCATGTACAGAATACATATCTACGACAAAAATACCACAGGCATGCACTGGCACATACATAAAGACGGCGCCAGACATTATGATAAATATGTGAAGCTCGGAAAACGTATGCCCGCTGCTATTGCCGTCGGCAGCGACCCTGCGGTCATCTATGCCTCAAGCGCTCCTCTGCCGGAGGCGGTGGACGAAATGATTTTTGCCGGTTTTCTCAGAAAGGCGCCGGTGGAAATGGTCAAATGCATAACATCAGACATAGAAGTGCCTGCCAACAGCGAGATGGTAATTGAAGGGTATCTTGAGCCCGGAGAGACCAGGATTGAAGGTCCGTTCGGAGACCATACAGGTTTTTATTCGCCTGCCGAGCCGTACCCGGTCTTTCATGTGACCTGCATAACCCACAGGAAAGACATGGTATATCCGGCCACCATTGTGGGCAAGCCGCCGATGGAAGACTGCTACATGGGCAAGGCAACAGAACGCATTTTTCTGCCTCTCATACAGCTCGACTTTCCCGAGATCAGAGATATAAATCTTCCTATGGAAGGCGTGTTCCACAACTTTGCGATCATCTCGATAAAAAAGAGTTATCCGGGTCACGCCAAAAAAATAATCAGCGGCCTTTGGGGAAAGGGACAGATGATGTTTGCAAAACTGCTGATTGTCGTGGATGACGACGTCGATGTGCAAAATCTCTCATACACGGCATGGAGAGTGCTGAACAATGTGGACTGGAAGCGCGATACGGTCTTTGCCGACGGTCCGCTCGACGCGCTCGACCACGCGGCAAACTGGCCCCGTTACGGCTCGAAGATGGGCATAGATGCTACCCGGAAGACACGGGAAGAAGGCATGATGAGGGATTGGCCGGACGAACTTTTCATGTCCGGGGAGATAAAAAAACTTGTAGACGCCCGCTGGAAAGAATATGGGTTTTAATATTTCAGCGACCGGAGGTTAGCAGGCGTGTTAGTAAAATGGATCATAAATACAATAGCGCTCATTCTGGCAGTAAAGTTTGTGCCCGGTATTTTCTATACGGGCGATTGGTGGGGGATGCTGGTAGTCGGACTGCTGTTCGGATTGGTCAATACCTTCATCAGGCCGTTCATAAAGCTTTTTACTCTGCCGCTTCTGATACTTTCGCTGGGTTTATTTACTTTCGTAATAAACGCCCTTATGCTCATGCTTACTTCATGGCTGTCCGCCCAGTTTAAGCTCGGCTTCTCGATAGAAGGATTCAGGGCCGCCTTTTGGGGCGCGCTCCTCGTAAGCCTTGCAAGCATGGTAATTTCATGTCTGATGCCGTCTAAAGATGAAAGGAACAGGTAAAAAACCGGAACAGATATAGTACGCCGCCGTTTCATGGGCCTGTCAGGGGATAGGTATTTTTTTGAGGACCTGCCTTCAGGTCACGCCTGTTGATCACGGAGGACATTTGGCACAGACAGAGGTAAACAGCGCCGTGCTGAGGTATCTGTCGCCCCTGTCCGGCAGAAGAGTAACAATCGTCCCCTTGCCTATTTTTTCAGCCATCTTCAAAGCGCCTGCTGTTGCGGCCCCGCTGCTCATGCCGACAAAAAGGCCTTCCTTGAGCGCCAGCATGCGGGTCGTTTCAAAGGCGTCGTCGTCGCTGACATTTATCTTTTCATCCAGCGCCGCAAAATTATAGATACGCGGAACAATGGATTCGTTCATGTTTTTGAGGCCCTGCACCCTGTGCCCGAGGAAAGGTTCAACGCCTACAATTTTTATGGCAGGATTAAACTCCTTGAGCCTCTTCCCCGCGCCCATCAGTGTGCCGGTTGTGCCCATGCCTGCAACGAACATATCGAGTTTTCCTCCGGTCTGGTCGATGATTTCCTTCCCGGTAGTTTCGTAATGCGCCCTTACATTCGACAGGTTGTCGAACTGGTTCGGCATAAAATGTCCCTCCGGCGATTCCGACATCATCCGGTGGGCAAGCTTGATGGCTCCGTCAGTACCCTCTTTTCCCGGACTCAGGAACAATTCGGCCCCCAGGGCTTCAAGTATCTTTCTGCGTTCAAGACTGACGCATTCGGGCATGACAAGTTTTACCTTATATCCCCTGGCCGCTCCCACCATCGCCAGCCCGATGCCTGTATTGCCTGATGTGGCCTCCAGTATCGTGTCGCCTTTCTTTAACATTCCGGATTTCTCGGCGTCCCGGACCATAAAATACGCTATTCTGTCCTTGACCGAGCCGCCCGGATTGTTGCCTTCCAGTTTGGCGAGGATCGTCACTCCAGGAAAAGGATTTATCGCCTCAAGTTTTACCAGAGGTGTATTGCCGATACAATCAAGAACTCCCATCGTGCCTCCCTAAAAAGTGAAAATGTAGTCCTGCTGCTATTAAAAAACAAAGACGCTAAAAAGCACAAGCCTCCTCCGCCAATGCCCCCGACACTATTGCCCGGAAGCCTTCTCCATGAGTTGCAGTCTGTATGCGAGGTTCGCGTCCGAAGGGTCCAGAGCCAGGGCCTTTCTGTACGCTCCGGCCGCCTCCCCGAACTGCCTCCTGAAGAAATATACCATGCCGAGGTTGGACCAGTGCATGGGGGTGTTTGGAAACTTCTCGACAAAACTCCGCGCCTGCGCCAGGGCCTGATCATAGGCCTTATCAATGCCAAGGCCGTATTTGCCGATCAGTTCCGAATTTTCCGGACTGTTCCTGACAAAAACGAGCGCTGTTTTATCCGCAAAGACCAGCTTCCAGTTCGGGGAATTCAGGAGGTTCCACAGAAGGTCATATCTATCGCCAACCGAGCTGAAGGCTGAAGTAACTATTATGTTTATCGCATACGCATTGAGGGTGTCTTCCCATCCTTTATCGCCCTGGAGAGCTGCGGAAGCCTCAAGAGAAACATGAGCTGAAAGCCTCCTGGTATCGGCTATTACACGGCACTGAGGCAGCTTCCAGGAAATATAGCCTCCCCATTCAAGATTATTAAAAAGATTCCCTTTCAGACCGGTACCCTCGATAAAGGAAACGCCGCCTTCAGGGTAACTTCCCTCAGCCGTACCCGAGGATGGAAGTCCCGCTGTCCTTACATCTACTGCGAAAACAATGAGGATCATCAGAAGCGGTATCCACACGAATCTGCTTCCTTCAAGCCTGCCGCCCATTGCTTCGCCGGCAGCGACGGCAGTGATATAACCTCCGGCAATGAGAAGGAAAGGAATGTATCTGCCCGCAGTCAGAGAAATCGCAGCCGTAAAAAAGAACAGAGCCTTCTTCTCAAGGCTGATTTTATGCCGCAGGCGAAGAACGAGGAAAGCGCCCGCGAAAAGCAATGCCGTATAGCTGATGTAATAATCCCGGTAAGTAAGCGCCAGATTTATTGGGGATACGTATTCCATAATGCCTTTTGTATATGCGTTGTTTTGCATGGACAGCATTTTGGTGAAGACCCCGAATGAATTTGGATTAAACATTGCTGCGGCAATGCCCGCCGCGCCCCATATAAAAATCGCCGGATCGTAGGGCTTTCGATATCTTTTATTCAGGAAGCCGCACACAATATAAATACTGATTACGGCAACACCTATAGCAAAGCCTCCATGGATATTCGCCCAGATGAGCATAAGAAGGGGAACCCATCTAAGTCTGCCTGTTTCAAGGAGAGCAACAAGGACCGTAAACGCAAGAAAGGTAAACATCTGTGGGCGGTCTCCACGAAAATCCAGCAAGCCTGCATACACCGGCAAAAGGGCGGACAATACAATCGGAACCCTAACGCCTTTTTTCAATAAAAGTGCAACCAGAACAACGAAGAGCGACACAAAAGATAGGGCCTTGACCGCAGCAAAACCGTTGAGCCCCAAAGTCTTATATATGAAATAATAGAAGACCTGCGCAGCCCAATAGCTCCTGAGAAAGAAGTCTTCTCCGGACAATAGCGGGGTATTTATGGAAAAAGGGTCATGGTCGGGAAGGCTTCGATGCTCAACTATCCACCTGCCGGTATTAAGGTGCCAGAAAAAATCCGGGTCCCATATTTTGCTGTAAAAAGAGAGAAAGACTATCGACAGGAAGACAATAAAGAACAGCCTCGATTTCATCGCGTATTATAACAAGGTTAGGGAGCTAAAGGAATCATCGGGCCGGCTAATTCTCCGACTTTTGATCAAAATTATTTATTGACCTTGCATACTCTTGATGATACGATTCTAATAAACGAAGCAAAGGAGGAGACCATGCATCACAACGAAGATAACGGAGGGACAATATTAGTATCCTTCCTGATCGGCGGGATAGTCGGAGCCGGACTGGCCCTTTTGTTCGCCCCCTATACCGGAAAGAAATTAAGAGGCAAGATAGCGGATTTGGCGGAAGACGCAAAGGATTATGCATCGGATTATGCGGGGAAACTCAAGGAGAAGATAACCTAAGACTTTTTCGTCCCCCCTGAAACAACGAAGCCGCCCTGCTTCCGCTCAAAAGGACAGGGCGGTAACGGTCCGGTCGGAGACTACGGCTTATTTTCCGTCGGGGAGGTGATAATAATCCTTACATAGGCATTTTTCCGCAGTTCTTTCAACGTCTCTTTGAGCCTCTCGTTCAGTTCTTTTTCGGACAGATATTTTTCTATTTCACCCCTGGCGTCTTCATAACTCTTTCCCTGAAAATTCTCAAGGTTCTTTTTATAAAAGTCCTCAATCTCCGACTCGCCGAGTTTAATGAAAGCGCGCACCTTAAGGTCTATAAAGTCCCTGATTATCTCTTCATCCGAAGGCGCGTCAATACGGATTTTTTTTGCCTCACGCAGTATGAGAAGCCTGTTTATTATCGTATTGATAACCTGTTCTCCGGTAACATCCGGCGTGAATTTCTTCGTTTTCTCATATTGCTCCCGAAACTCACTAAGCGTTATGGCCTGATCATCCACGACCGCCGCGACTTTATCATAAATTTCCGCATAAACCGGAGAACTGAAAAGTGAAAGGTGGAAGATGAAAAGAATAAGCAGCCGGACAACCGGTCTTGCGTATAATACTTTTCCGTGAAATGTCTTTTGAGTATCGTTCTGTTTCATCGTTTTGCCCTTTAACGTTTCCCTATTCACTTTTCACCTAAAAGGCATGCCCTATGCTGAAGTGAATCGCGCCCTTGCCTTCACCCGGGGGCCTGTTAAGCTTATATCCGTAGTCAACCCTAAGAGGGCCGACGGGAGTTTTGTATCTCAGGCCCAAACCTGCGGTATACCTCAAATCGGCAGGTCTGATGTCGCCGAGTTTGAGCCATACATTCCCAAAGTCCATAAAGGTTACTACGCCGATGCCTTTGCCTGCGGCGGTCCTCATCTCAACATTTCCCATAATAAAAGCATTGCCGCCTATCGGGTTGTTGTCTTTACCCCTGGGACCGAGTGTGTCCTGATCATAGCCCCTGACCGTTGATCTGCCCCCGAGGAAAAACCTTTCAACAAGAGGCAATTCCTGGGTCTTGCCGAAGTGATACGCCATGCCGCCCCTCAGGGACAGCGCCAGAACATTTCTGCCGCTTATCTTGTGGTACGTATTGCCGAATACGCTTATTTTGGCAAAGTTGGTCTCGGAAAAAAGTAATGATGAAGCGATCTTCATGGAAATGCCCGCCATGACTCCCTTGTTGGGCTCAAACTGGTTGTCCCTGGTATCGTATATAAGCGCAGGCCGTATACTGCTTATGGCAAGAGTGCCTGTGTCTTCCTTCGTAAGAATAACGTCCGGCTGGACATCAGAGGTCCTCACAAGAGAAAAGTCATAATACAATTCCCCTTTCAGTGTTTCTCCGATTTTATTCTCAACGCCGCCGGTAATCGTATATCTGTCGAGCCTGTACCGTATGCTCTTATCCGAGATATTCAGGACTTTCTTATTCTCATGCAGGAAAAAAGCCTTAAAAGGAAGCGGCCGGTTAAAAAACCACGGTTCATCATATTGCAGCAAAAACCTTTTTTCAAAGGAACTCAACTCTGTTCTCAGCGAGATCTGCCTGTTCATTCCCCACAGATTTTTATAGCCCACTTCGAAGAAGGCCCTGAATTTTTCGACCTCTGCATAGCCGAACCCGAACTCCACAGATCCGGCATTGCCCTCTTCGACCCGGACCAGGACATCATTTTCGTCATTATGGCCGCTTATCGCTTCTATTTCCACATTGGTAAAGAGTCCGAGCTTATAAAGTTTCTGTCTCTCTTCGGAGAGTTCCTGCGAAGTATAGGGCCGGTTTTCACGGCGAAGCAGCTCCCGCCTGACGACCTCATATTTTGTTTTTTTGTTGCCTTCAACAACAGTCCTCCCCCATATTTTTTTCGGCAGTTCGGTTATTCTGAAAACAACCGTAGCCTTATGGTTTTCAATATGCCTTACAACTGTTACATCGACGTTTGAACCGCCCTTTTGGGAGTAATACTGGAGAACCCGCAATCTGGCATCCGAAATATCAACTTCATTGTAAGGGTCGCCGGCCCTGATGCCTATGACCCGGACAAGGTCGTCCTTAATCGACGAATCGGCCGTCGCAAGTTCCAATGAAGACACCACAGTCTTTTCCCCTTCGTCCACATCAATGATAATATCTGCGGAACCGGTCTGTCTGTTGATTACCGCTTCGGGTTCTTTTATATTGGCATCGATATACCCGAGGGCAGCGTATAACTCCTTGAGCGACTGTCTGTCGTTTTCCAGGCTGTCGGGATCATAAGTGCCCCCTTCTTTTAAAACCATCGCCTCCTTAAGGCTGTTCGGGGGCAGATTTGAGTTCAGGAACATTATGGAACCCACGGAAATTTTCTCTCCCTCAAAAATAAAGAGCGACAGGGAAATGTGGCGCTCGTCGGAGTTTGTTATGGGAGCGATCTGCGCAAAGGCGTATCCCGCGGCATGATAAAGGGCCAGGATCCTGTCAACAGTCTCCCCAACAAGTTCGTCGTTGAAATCTTCAACTTCAAAAAAAGGCAGTTCTTTTTGCAGCTTCTTTGTCGATATCGCCGCATTGCCTTCTATGGAGATCGAAAGCGTCTTCCCGGGATTCAGCGCGACATCGAGTTCTCCGTCGTGATAGGAATACGGCCCGACCACAGGTTTGTAATGGCCTTCCTTTCTGAAGAATTCCTTGAGCCTCATAAGATCCCGGCCCAACCTCTCCAGATCATATTGATCTCCGATGGAAAGCCTCATAATGCCGGCATATCCCCTGCCGGCCAGTTCGCTGGAAGCAGGATACGGTGGAATGACGGTAAATTTCATGCTCTTCAAAAGGAGCGGCTCTCCCGCCTCGACATGCAACGTCAGATCGACTTTGTACGGAACGCCGGTCCCTTCAATCGAAGCGGAAACTTTTGGATCTACGAAGCCGCGCTTCATTACACCCTGCCGCAGTTCGTCCAGTGCCGCATCCAGCAAATCGTATCTCATGACCCGGCCTTCCTTCAGACTGAAAATATTCCTGACAGCCCTGTCCGACAATCTGCCGTCGCCTGTCACATGAATCTTCCGTATGAAATCCTTTTCACGCACTGTAATCCGGACATCGGCCTTGTCGCCCTCTCCCGCCCTTACCTCTATATCATCAAAAATCCCCTTCAGAAAAACGCGTTTTATTCCTCTCCGGATCTTATCGGCATCTATATCCCCGCCTTCTTCAATCCCGAACATATATAGAAATTCATTTCTATCGACGGACCTGAGACCGGTTATCTCTATCTTGCCGGCAATTGCCGCCTCGCCGGCACAGGCGATGCCGCAGATGCACAAGACCAGAGATATAAAGACCGCAATATATTTCATTTGAATTCGAACCTGAAACGCACATCAGCCCCGACAATGCCCCGTTCGTCCCTGACCCCGATCAGCGACGCTTTTTTGCTGAGAAAATACTCAAGCTTGACCACCTGCTCCTCCGACGAGCCAACCGACGAGGAATAAGTTACAAACAGCTTTTCGCCCATGAGTCTCTTAGATACCGTCAGCCTCGGCTCGACAGTGCCGGTGACTTTCGACACGTAGGGATCGATCTGGAATCTGTCGAATCCGGTAATGGTCCTAAGCCTTTCCTCTATTACATCCTGCATCTTGCCGGTAACAAAAGACGTGGCCTCTCCGGCGCCTATACCTCCTTCAAGTCCTTTAATGTTCTCCTGTGTATGCCCTACGGTCATCAGCGCCAGAATATCCATTTCTTTAAGGACAGGGTCTGAAGAAAGGGCCATGGTAAAGTTGTCCATGTGTCCTTCAAGATTCATCTTTATCTTGTAGCTCTGGATCACGGTTTCAGCAGATATCTGTATAACCGGGTTTATCCTGTTGGGGTCCGCAAAATCGGCGCTGGCATGTATAATCCTGAACTCGTTATTTCTGAAATATACGGTCCCATCCTTTGTCTCGACCCTGCCCAGAAACGCGGGATTGCCGATAGTCCCGCGCAAAAGCATGTCAACACTCAGAGCGGCCCTTGCCACATTATTGTCGACACGAATGTTATCTTTTCCCGAAATGCGGATATTAAGCTCCGTCTTCGCATATTCGGCATTTTCCATTTTGCGGCGTTCGGCCTTCCTGGTCTTCAGAAGCCAGCTCTTCCATTCCACCCTTTCCCTGTATCTCGCCCGGTTGATCTTTACATCGCCCGAGATTATCTGTGATTCAGGGACGCCTTTAAGAAGGAGCTCTCCTCCGAAATTGACATCAAAATCACCTGAAACGGAGGCTGTGACATTGCGCAGGGCAGCCTCTACATAATACCTCCGGACCGAAAACTTTTTCAGATACAGCACACCTGATATATCCGCATCCCCGCCGCCTATTTTACCGGACAGTTTCTGCAGGACTATCCTGTCGTTGTCCATATAGAGATAGCCGCTGATGGAGCTTAACCTGTAGGAATAATCCTTGAGTCCGAGGACCCCGCCGGAAAGGGTGACTCCGCCGTTTATTTTCGGTGTGTCCCAATCGCCTGAAATGCCGAGGACAAAATCCGCGTCCCCTTTCAGGACTCCTATCCTGGAGGACAGACTTTTCAGGGGAGATAGCGAGGATCTCCCTTCGAAGACGAGGTTGTACTGCCGCCCGATTTCAAGACTGCCGTCGATCCTGATCTGGGCGTCTCCGCTGCGCATGGATACCCTGTCGAATGAGAGTTTTCTGTCGTTGAGGTCAAGTCTGATCTCCTTTTCGTTCGCAAAACTGTAGCCGTACATCGACAGCGAAAGCTGCTTTATATCTGAAACCGCATGGATGTGATTCCTGTCGCCGCGCATATCAATGTCCGCGGTCATGCTCAGTATGAGGTCTTCCGGCACATCTTTCAGAAAAGAACTCAGAACAGAATCATATCTGCCGGCGCGCAGGTTTATCCGGCCCTCCCAGGGCATCTCCTTTTCCAGCCTCCCCCTGCCGCTTACGCTTATCCTGTCGTTAAGAAGATTGGCCTGCAAACTGATGTCCCTGTTTTTTATATTCGCGCTGAGGGTCCCTCCGCCCACGGGCTTGCCTTTCAGACGGCCTTCTATGATCCGGCCCTCCACAGAGATTACGGGATCTTCAAACGTCCCGTGCCCCTCTGACTTCAGTCTGAAAATCGCGTCCCCTTTGAGTTCCCTACGTACTACATCACTGAGCAGTATTTTATCCGCATTAATTTTGTATGAAAAACTGTCCGATCCTATTACCGCATTTCCGGCGATCGCGGACTTGCCCCTGACCGCATTAATATCCGACAGCCTCAGTTTCTCCCCTGAATATATCCAGCCAAAGCCCGCCCTGTCGACAGCCGTGCCGTAGACTGTGCCGTTTTCGAGCACTGCCGAGCCCCCAAGCTCCACCGATCCGTTTGCGCCCTTTATAGAGAAATCCGCGTCCAGCTTTCCGGTTCCCCTGAATTCACTGTAAAAAAGCCCGGCGATTTTCTCAAAATCCGAGTTCTTTGCAGAGGCCGAAAGCCTGTACTCGGGTTCCCTGAGTTCAAACAGTTCACGGGCCTTTCTGAAATATACATCGCCGCCCAGCGAATATCGCTCGTCGCCGTTGCGGGCGGTCATTTTCGCGATTCCGAGGACGGACTTGCGGTAAACGATATCCGCCTCAATCAGTTCCGCCCTGATTTTTCCGATCACCGGATTGAAGATCCTGAGATTACCGCTGAGTACAGGGTCGTCAAAGGGCCCTGTTATGCGGCCCTTAAAATCCCCGCTTCCCAAAAGTCCGGAATAATAGGGCGAACTCAAATCAGTTACGTCGGAGGTCTTCAGCGTCCCGTCAAAATCAATTGTTTTTTTCTTTATGTCGGCCCTGCCGGCAGCGGCAATCTCCGTCTTTCCGGTACGAATTTTCAAGCCTGTCAGCGACACCACATTACCCAGCATTCCGTATGAACCTGAAACTTCTCCGACCCTGCCGAGCACGTCCCTGCCGGGTTCAGTGTTTCTATACGTAAATACTCCAGACGGGTTGAATTCCGCGCCGGCATTAAGCAGGCTGCCGGTTACTTTGCCCGGCCCGATCCCGGGGTCCCAGCCAATAAGTTTGAATACCGGTTTGCTGTCAACTCCCTCAAAAGCAATGTCAAGCGTATAATTATCAACAACAGGCAAATGCAGGGAGGCGGCCACAGTTGCCCTGCCCCCATAAAGCCTGCCTTCCCCTTTTGTGAAACTGAGCTTACTGTCGGCATATGAAACAGCGCAGGCAAGGGAATCAACCTCAACATCGAACAGGTTGCCTTTCTTCAGGACCACGCTGCCGTTCGCCCTGAGGTCGTCAAGCGGCCCCTTTACAACACCCTTGACGTCCGCAAAACCTTCAACCTTTTCCTTTACCTTCAACAGTTCCATCAGCATCTGCAGATAAAAACCGCCTTCAAGCTTTATATCCACAAGCGGTTTGGTTGCGATATTCCGGACAGCTCCTTTCGCCCTTATAACTCCCTCGCCGCTCTGCTTCAGATTAAATATCCTCTTTATGCTCGAAACCAGGAGTTCAACGTCCGGGAAAAAACCGATATCGCCTTTCTCCGCCTTGCCGTAACCTTTTACCGTCGAGCCTTCAATCCCCAAAGACAGCTTTTTCAGATCCGCAGAATCCTCGTTTATTGACAGCTCTATCTCACCGTTGCCTGAAACAGCAGGCAGGCCTTCCTTTCTGATATTGAACTGTTTCATACGGGCAATGACGCGCGTTTTCTTTCCCGGAGATATTTCGCTGCTCAGTCCTTTTAAATCCAGGCCCATTTTGTCGTCCGGATCGTTTAACGCCGCATTTCCGTTTTGGATATCAACAGCCCTTATCTTAACTTTCAACGCGTTTTCCTGCGGCTTTTCAAGGTATGCTTTTATGTTGCCGTAGATCTTTTCGGCCTGTTTCCGATATGTGGTGACTTCAGGATCCTTAACGACCAGTCGCCTGATCCCAAGCTCCTTGTGAAACAATCCCGAGAGCTCCGCATAGGCCTTAACCCTTCCCGCGACCAGTATCCGCTCGCCGCTTTCATCAAACACCTTGACCCCTTTTGCCTCGACAAACAGCGGAAATATGTTCACATAAATCTTCTGGGCAATCACCTTCTGCCCCAGCATCATCTCAAGCTCAGGCAGGATAAGCTTCTTGAGCGCGTTTGATATATGCGGCCCGCGCAGCACAAAAGCGGCTATGCCGATCAGCGCTGCCGCGGTTATGATGCACGCCGTCCTCTTTATTCCTGCCCTTTTAAAGCCGTCCATAGTCCGTATAATATTTTCTCTGCATCCGAATAATCGATTTTTCTGTTGTTCGACCGCACATAAAATATGTCCTGCGCAAGACCCGCCTCCGTGTTAATCCTTGCCGACACTATATTTATTCCCATTTTATACATAACATCCGAAATATCGTACAGAAGTCCGATACGGTCCGGAGACAGAATCTCGACAGCGCTGAACTCATCCGCAGCTTCGTTGTCGAGTTCGATAAATACGTCGTAAGGACCCCTTACGGATGCTGATCTGCCGCTAATTTTAACGGGTTTCCCGTCAATAATGATACCCCTGAGACCCTCTTCAAGGTCGTGTTCCAGACCGCTCCACCATATCTCCTTCCAGTTGGATACTGCTATCTTGTCGATTACTATTCCGTTTTTCCCGGTAAATATCCGTCCGTTTACAATGTTCAGTCCCTTTGACGACAGAAAACCCACTATACGGGAAAACAGTCCGGGACAGTCATCCGCGCTTATCGACGTCTCGACTACTCCATCGGCGCCTGCGTCGATGCGCATTGCAAAGCCGGTATCCTTGAACCGCTCCGCCAACCTGTAATCTTCAAGGACCTTCCCCGCTGTCGTAGAAAGTATATATCTCTCAGGCATGTTATTGACAAAGGCGGCAAGTCCGTCCTTATCCGTGCCGGCCGCGAAGCTCATAAGACGTTCGATGTAAACAGCCCTGTCCGCTTTTACCCCTGAAAGGTAAGCGAGCGTGTTTTCGTACAACTCCCTCAGAAGATATGCCTTCCAGGAAGTCCAGAAGCCCGGGTTCACCGCGGACATGTCGGCATAAGTCAGCAGGTATATTGCCTTGAGATTTTCACGGTCTCCTACCTCATCGGCAAACTTGGCTATCACCTCAGGATCATCCGGCTCCCTCCTGAGAGCCAGATTGGACATCTTCACATGGTTTCTGACAAGAAACTCTATCCGCGCCCTCCTGCCCGCATCCAGGTTAAACCTGTCCATTATATTCTTGAGCCTTTTGTATCCCTCTTCCTCGTGGTGTCTGCCGGCGGCCTTGCCGATATCGTGAAACAGAAGGGCCATATAAAGGATATCGAGATTTTCAATGGTCCTGACAATATTGTGAAGGTCCTCAAGGCTCTTGTAAAACGTAGTCATCAGCGCCTCAAGGTTTCTGACGGCCATAAGGGTATGTTCGTCTACGGTATACATGTGATACGGCTCGTGGACGACCAGAAGCCTCAGTGCGCCGAATTCGGGGATAAAGCGGCCCAGTACGCCGGTCTCCTGCATCTCCCTCAGGGTTTCATACACGCGCGGACCCTTGAGTATTTCGAGAAAAAAATGGACCGCAGCAGCAGAACTCCTGGTCCTGGCGGTTATCCTGCGCAGATTTGCCCTGATATTCTCCTTCATCGTGCTGCTGAAGTTTTTGCCCGTCCTTGCATAGAGAACGAAACTTTCAAGAATCTTTTCCGGATGATCTCCCAAAAGGTTGTCTTTTACGGCAATGAGCCTTCCGCCCGACACCGAAAAGTCTTCGGTCAGCTTCCTGACCTGCATGTCCCTGCGCGGGCTGATATATGATTTACTGCAAATAACCCTGATCCTGCCTGTAAGGTCCTTGATTATCGCGCTCTTGTGATAGTAATGACGGAGCATCCTCTCCGCAGCGCTGAACTTGACGGAATCGACGAAACCCAGACCCTCCGCAACCGCCCTGTGATATTCGAAGGAAAGGACGTCGTTCTTTCGTCCGCTTTCGAGATGCAGACTGAACCTAGTTCGCAGAAGAAAATCGTACGCGGAAATCAATCTCCTGTAATCATAGGGGGACATAAGCGTTTGAAAACCGGCAGTGCCTTCGATGCGCAGAGATACTTTGGAAAGCCAGTATGCTGTATGCATATCCCGCAAGCCGCCCTCTCCTTCCTTGATATGGGGCTCAAGAAGAAATACGGAGTCGCCGCTGTCCTGATGCCTCTTTTCCATCTCCATCAGTTTTTCGGTTACAAACTCCTTCTGTTTTCTGTATGCGATTTCCGGATAGATATCGTTTCTGAAATGCCGGAAGAGTCCTGTATCTCCGGCAATATATCTTCCCTCAAGCACAGAGGTGCGCGTCCTGATATCTTTGAATGATTCCTTCACGCATTCTTTGGAGGTCCTGAATGAATGGCTGATGTCCAGTCCGGTATCCCAAAGTTTATACAGGACACGCTCCACTGTCTTTGCGGACTTTCCGTCCCGGGAAAAGAACATGATATCCACATCCGAAAACGGGGCCAGCTCGCCGCGGCCGTATCCGCCTGTGGCAATTAGAACAAGGTTTTCGCCTTTGAATTCGGAATCAAAGATATCCTTTAAAATACGGTCGGTCCCTCCAGTAAACCTGCCGGTCATTTCCCTGCCGCTAAGGCCTTCTTTCAGCCACGCCCGAACTTCTGCAAGCCTTATTTCATTCATATCTCAACGCCACGATAGGGTCGTAAAGCGAGGCCTTCCTGGCAGGATAGACCCCAAAGAATATTCCTACGCACGCAGAAAACAGAAACGCCAGTACAACCGACCACCATGATATCTCGGTTGGAAGAAACCTGAGAAAATACGGCAGGCCCACGGAAATCGCGCCTCCCAGAAGCACGCCGATAGTCCCTCCGATCAGGCTCAGAGTAACCGCCTCAGCGAGAAACTGCACAAGTATATCGCGGTTTTTTGCGCCAAGCGCCTTGCGGATTCCTATCTCCCTGGTCCTCTCCCTGACCGACACCAGCATAATGTTCATGATGCCTATTCCGCCCACGAGGAGCGAGATCCCGGCTATGCCTGCAAGCACCGCGGTCATAATGCTCAGTACCCTCGTCATGACACCGAGCATCTCGTCCTGGCTCATGACGGTAAAATCCTCTCTGCCGGCATGCCGCTTCATCAGTATCTGTTTTATCTCTCCTATTGCCTGATCTATCTCCTGCGAACTTTTTACCTTGACCGTTATATTGAACAGGCTGTCGGTGTCGAACAGGTCCTGGGCTGCGGTTGTCGGTATAAAGACGATATCGTCGAAATCAATGCCGAGTGTGACCCCCTTTTTTTCCATCACGCCTATTACCCTGTATTTACTGTCACCGATGCTTATAAGCGCGCCCAGCGCATTCCTGTCGCCGAAGAGGTCTCTTTTAACGGTCCTGCCGAGTATGCAGACCTTTCTCCTGGAATCGACATCAGAGGCGCTGATGAACCTGCCGGATTCGACCGCCAGGTTCCTTACCCCGAAATATGATTCGGTTGCTCCCACGACATTATTGTCCCTGCTCTGGTTGAGATATTTGATCTTCGAAGAACTCAGAAATATAGGCACGGCCTCGGCCACATGCCTCGCCCTTTTCTTTATAATCACAGCGTCGTCAAATACCAGTTTTCTGACCGTGGCGGCCTCCGGCGGATGAAAGCCGCCCTTTGCCGAGGTCTTGCCCGGCACTATGACGAGTATATTTGTGCCGAGATTCCCGAGTTCCCTGTGAATATACGTCCTGGCGCCTTCCCCTATGGATACCAGCATGATAACCGACGCCACGCCGATTATGACGCCAAGCATCGTGAGCATGGATCTCATCTTATTGGCCGTCAGGGCGTCCTTCGCAAGACTCGCGGTCTCAATAATATCCACTGTGACAGATACCGTCCTTTATGGTAATTGTCCTCTTTGCAACTTCGGCTATCTCGCGCTCGTGGGTGACGAGGATTATGGTTACGCCTTCTTTGTTCAGAGACTCGAATATACCCATTATCTCGTTGCCGGACCTGCTGTCGAGGTTTCCCGTCGGCTCATCTGCAAGCAATATCGACGGATTGTTCACCAGCGCCCTGGCTATTGCGACCCTCTGCTGTTCGCCCCCTGATAGTTCGCTGGGTTTATGGTCGGCGCGAGTCCCCAGACCGATCCTCTCCAGTATCGCCGATGCCCTTGCCTTCCGTTCGGCCTGAGTGACGCCGCTGTACAGCAAAGGGAGCTCAACATTCTTCCATGCCGGGAATCTCGGCAGCAGGTTAAAGCTCTGGAACACAAAGCCGATCTTGCGGTTTCGTATTCCGGCCAGTTCATTGTCGGACTTGTCCTGGATATCGAGTCCTTCAAGCAAATATCGGCCTGAGCTTGGTCTGTCGAGACAGCCGATTATATTCAGCAGCGTCGATTTTCCGGAACCCGAGCGGCCCATTATAGCCACAAAATCGCCCTTCTCCACCTCAAAATTAATTCCCTTCAGGACCTCTACATGGATGCCGCCGAGGAGATAAGACCTCTTCACCTCTTTAAGGGATATCATTTCTCTATCTTCGCAACCCTGACACCGGCCCCGTTTGAAAGACCGGGCGCATCCGGATTGGTGATAACAATGTCTCCTTTATTTACGCCCTGCGTAATTTCGGTATAATTCCAGTTAAACCTGCCGGTAGCGACAGCGGTCCTTACCGCCTTTCCCTTTTTGACAATGTAAACAAATTTTTCGTCGTTTTTTTCCATTATCGCCTGGGACGGCACAACAACAATGTTTTTTAGTGTATCGATAATAACTTCCACATCAGCCGACATACCCGGCTTTACAACTATGGCCTTATCCTCCAGTCTGACCCTGATCTCAAAAGTCCTGGCCTCCTGTTTGCCGCCCAGCACTACAGGTGAAATCATATAAACCCTGCCCGAAAAAACCTTTCCCTGATAGGCGTCCATCGAAATGTTAGCGGTCTGGCCAGGCGAGACCTTGTCCGCATCAGCCTCATCGATAAAGGCCTCAATATACAACGAATCCTTTGATACAACAGTTGCTATCAGGGCGCCGATCGGAACGGTTTCCCCGAGTTTTACCGGCCTGGCCGTGACAATGCCGTCCATAGGCGTCCTGATAAAGGAATAATCCAGATTGATCTTTGCAAGGGCATATTCGCTTCGGGCCTGTCTTATCGCCGCCTCCTGACCCCTTATCTCATCCTCTTTGGACCTGATTTGTTCCCTTGCAGCCAGGGCGGAATCGAAATTCGCCTTTGCTATGTCAAAATCCCGTTTAACGGAATCGAATTCCATCTGCGAAAGATAGCCGCCTTCCCTGAGCTCTGAAAACCTTTTCAACCTTGCGGCGGCTTCGGCAAGCACGGAAGAGGCCCTTGTTATGCCTGATTCCACTTCGGTTCTGAACGATGCAAGCGCTGCTTTGAGCCCTCCAAGACCCGCCTCGGCCCTTTGGAGGGCTGCGGCCGCGATCTGAAGTCTCTGTTGCTGCTCTTCGTAGTCCAGGTCCGCCGCAAGCCCGTCTTTTTTTACAATGGTACCCTCTTCCACGTGGAGACCGGCTATCCTGCCCATCCTCTGGCTGGTAAGTTTTACTTCCTTGTCCGCCTTGATCGTGCCTGTAGAAGTAGAGGAAACGCTGATAAGCAATTCTTTCCCTCCGACTTCATAACCTTTCACTTCCATGCCCTTGCTAAAAGAATTCCGGAAGAAAAACAGGACCGCGACGATAATAACCGCCGCCAGGAACCGGCGCTGCCATTTCCTATTGCTCCACATTAAATATATCCTCTTTTCTACGCCTTTTTAAAAGATAATCGTCCCTCTATTTTACTTTATTGAGCGCGGCTTTTCCCGAATAATTATGATTTAAAAAACAAACAAAAGGGAAATTAATAATTCACAGGAGGATTGACGGCAGCGAGAATCGTCGTCAGGCGCTTTGACATGAAATCACTTCAGTTGCGACATGTTATACAGCATCAACTTGCCATGCTACGTTTGCGGAGTCAGGAGCCGAACAGAAATTATCCGTTCCTGTCCACAGGACTATTTTGCCGGGGCATACTTTTTCAGATCTCTGTTGTAAACGTCATTATCCCGTTCGATTTTTACGCTGCCGTTTACTTCAGGGCTGTACCAATTTGTCACGCCGTAAGCGCAGGGAATAAGTTCTTTTATTCCCCCTCAAACTCGGTCAGGGTGAACATCCTGTATCCCTTGTCCTTCAGCTTTTTCGCGCCGCCGACCTCAGGCAGATCGACTATGAAGGCCATTTCCGCAACAATGCCTCCGAGCTTTTCGATCAGAGCAGCGGCGGCGAGCGCTGTCCCGCCTGTGGCCAGCAGGTCATCTACCACAAGCACCCTCATGCCGTTTTGAATTGCGTCTTTGTGGATCTCTACCACATCGGTCCCATATTCAAGCGCGTATTCATGACTTATTGTCTCCGCCGGGAGCTTGCCTTTTTTCCTTATGGGCACGAAACCCTTTCCGAGAGTATAGGCAAGCGCGCCGCCGATAATAAATCCTCTCGACTCAATACCCACAACTGTATCGAAAGCGAGGTCGCCCTGTATGTATCTCTGGGTGAGGTTGTCTATTACGAGCCTGAAGCCCACAGGGTCCTTGATAAGCGTGGTAATATCTCTGAACATTATCCCTTTTTTGGGATGGTCCGGGATGGTCCTTATCTTCGATTTAATAGGCATTGTTCCTCCTCTTATTTGCATCCGCAGGCTGTATTTTTTATTTTTGAAATCGTCCTGAGAAGAAGCTTTCTCACATTCTCCGCATTCTTGTTCATGATCGAGAGGATCATTTCCCAGGTTACCGACTCCTCTCCCTCTTTCCAGCAGTCATAATCCGTAGACATTGCTATTGACTGATAACAGATGCCGGCCTCCCTCGCCAGGGTCACTTCAGGGACGGTCGACATATTGATGACATCCGCCCCCCACATCCTGAACATATGTGACTCGGCCTTTGTCGAGAACCTTGGCCCCTCGATGGTTATTACGGTCCCGCCCTTATGGAATCTCAGCTTCAGAGACTTTGCCGAGGCGGCAAGAAGAGAGCGCAGCTCCCCGCAAAACGGCTCGGCCATAGGCGTGTGAACCACCTGTTTTTCATGGAAGGTAAGAGGTCTGTGTTTTGTAAAATCTATAAACTGGTCGACAAAGACAAGGTCGCCCGGTTTTATTTTTTCGCGAAGCGACCCCACGGCTGTTGTGGCGAGGATGTGAGTACATCCCTCGCTTTTAAGAGCATGTATGTTCGCCCTGAAATTTACCCCCGTAGGATAGATTGAATGGTCTTTGCCGTGACGCGCAAGAACCACTGTATTGACCCCGTCGATCCTACCGATCGTCAGAGGCGAGGAAGGATCGCCGTAAGGCGTCTTCACCTTTTTTTCCCTAATGTCCTGCATCAGCCTCGGATCATCCATACCCGAACCTCCGATGATGCCGATCTTTACTTCCGCCATGGTTCCTCCCAGGAGTTGCTTTATTTGGTAAAAAGACAATAATAAACAGGGGCGTTAATTGTCAAGAGAAGACGCGGATGAGCAGCGGAAAATTCAGGCTTCAATAATATCCGGGGATACTACCCCTTCCTCGCCTTCGCTTTGAGCCAGGCCGTCCAGGCGCCGATACCTTCTCCGGTCCGGCACGACACCTCAAAGATATTGATGGCAGGATTAAGGGACAGTGCGTCGCGTTTTATCTTGTTCATGTCCACATTCGTATAAGGCGCGAGGTCTGTTTTATTGAGAATGAGAGCAGACGACTCCTGGAACATCAGGGGATATTTCAGAGGTTTATCGTGTCCCTCTGTAATACTGAGAAGCATGACCTTCAGGTCTTCTCCAACCTTGAATTCAGCGGGACAAACCAGATTGCCCACGTTTTCTATAAAAAGCAGATCAAGCGTTTCAAGCGGCAGGTCGCCAAGGACCTCGTATATCATATTCGCGTCGAGGTGACAGGCCCCACCCGTGTTTATCTGCACCACAGGCGCCCCCAGTTTCTCAATCCGCTCGGCGTCGTCGCTCCCTGCTATGTCGCCTTCTATAACCCCTATTTTCAGACCGGTATCAGCGGCAAGGGTTTTTTCAAGAAGAGACGTCTTCCCCGCGCCCGGCGCGCTCATCAGGTTTACAACAAACACATTTGCGCGGTCGAACAGCTTTCTGTTCTCAAGCGCTATCCTGTCGTTCGCTTCAAGTATCTTTGCCACCACCCTGACCTTCATGAAACCTCCATATCGATAATATCCAATTCGCGGCCCGCTGTTATTTTAAAATCGCTTCCGTTGCATACCGGACACGCCAGAACATATTCCTCTTCCACAATAAATACAGCGTCGCAAACAGCGCACTTTCCCGTAACCGGGACCTCTTCTATATTCAGCACAGCCGCAGCCGCAATAGATTCGTTCTTTATCGCCTCAAAGGCAAAAACAAGGGCGTCGGGCATTATTCCCGACGCCCTGCCTATCCTTAGATTGACCGATTCTATCCTGCTGCAGCCGCTTTTAATACACTGATCAGTAATAATTTCGATCAGATTGAGGGCAATCGATACTTCATGCATCTTATCCCTTTGCGAGCTTCTCCTTTTCCTTGTCAAAGGCCTCTTTGCCGGCCTCTATGGCAGAGGCGACAAGGGATTTCTTTTCTTCATAAAAACCCTTGCCTTTGTCGACATAGGAAGAAACCGTGCCCTTTGCCTCATCGATGTATGACGTTGTCTTGTCCTTTACATCCTCCGCAAGCTCTTTAATCTGTCGCCTCGTCTCCTCGCCCGACTGGGGAGCAAGCAGAAGCGCAAGACCTGCCCCTACAACACCTCCCAAAAGAAAAGATAAAAGCATCGAACCTGAACCGTATCCACCTTCTTCTTTCATTTCCCTTCTCCTTTCTTTACAAAATTCATTATGAAATATTTTACGGCCGCCGTAACCCCGGCCCTGAGACTCATTGCCCTGACAACACCGGATGCTCCGGCGCTTCCCACCAACGCATTGACAGTGTTTATTGTCTTGCCCAGTTCGCCGACCGACGTTGAAAATGCCTTAACGTCGGAAGTCACTTCGCTGACATTTTCCGATATGTCGTTCATGTTCCTGAGAACATGCTGCAACTCCTCAAGGGCAGGATTCAGCTTTGATTCGGTGGTAATCCGAAGCGATACGATCGATTTCTTCAACTCGACCAGCAGCAGTACAAGATATACCGTTATCGCAAGAACAGAGACAGCTATCACACCCAATAAAATGCTATTCATTACCACCTCCGTAAAAATTATATCACAATATACCTGTAAACCTATTACATATAGATTTAGTTACTACCAGGGTGGATAGTCTGAAGGTGTTCAGGTAAAACAGCCTACCAGACTACAGTCTAAACAACCTGAGCAGTTACTAGATTTTATAGATAAATCTGTTATAAGTAAAGAATTTTATGTTATCCTCAAAGGCCATGAAAGATGATTTTTTTATAAGAAAAACATTGGGTCTCGCAGCCCGGGCAAGAGGGAAGACAAGCCCAAATCCAATGGTGGGCGCCCTTCTCGTAAAGAACGGCAAGATAATCGCTGAAGGCTTTCACAAAAAGGCCGGGACACCACATGCCGAAGTAATAGCAATAGATAAGGCAGGAGACAGTGCCGCCGGAGCAACCCTTTATGTCAGCCTCGAACCCTGCTGTCACAAAGACAAAAGGACGCCGCCCTGCACGCAAAAGATCATCTCGTCCGGGATTAAGAAAGTTGTAATAGCGGTCGAAGACCCGAATCCCAAGGTCTCGGGCAAGGGGATTGAAGAGCTGCAAAAGGCCGGCATCAAAGTGATTTCAGGCATTCTCTCGGAAAAGGCCAGGGAACTCAATGAACATTACATAAAACACATCACTACCGGAACCCCCTTCGTGATCCTGAAAACCGCAATGACTCTGGACGGGAAAATAGCCACGCCCGAAGGTGAATCCAAATGGATAACAGGAGAAAAAGCCCGGCAAGAGGTCCACAGAATCAGGGGCTCGGTAGATGCGATAATGACCGCAGTCGGTACCATCAGAGCGGACAACCCCAGACTTACCTGCAGGACAGCCGTAAACAGGGACCCTATCCGTATTATCATTGACCCTGATCTTGAAACAGGCATAAACACGAATGTGACCTCGTGCCCTCCTGAAACGATTATTGTATCGAAGAAGGCGGATAAAACCGGCGGCAAAAGAGAAGAAAAGAAACGTCTTCTGCTAAACCGTGGAGTAAGGGTGCTTGAATATGAAGGTGAAAGACCCGACCTCCGCAGGCTTATGTGTGATTTTGCAGGCGAGGGCATAACATCCATATTGGTTGAGGGCGGATCATCTTTGAATTCCTACTGCCTTGAAAGCGGGATCGTAGACAAGGTCATGTTCTTCATCGCGCCGAAGATTATCGGCGGAAAAGAGTCTTTCACCGCTGTGGGCGGCAAAACTTTCAGGAAACTTTCAGACGCCCTGATTGTCAAGGATATGAAGATAAAAAAGTTCGGAGAAGATATTCTTATCGAAGGGTATATCCGGAAATAGCTTCAAACATTCGGTTACACCCTCGGTTTTGCCGCTATCTCCAGCACCCGCAGTTCAAGAAATCTTTTCGACGCGGCTGATTTTACAATCATCACGGTATCTGCGCCATATCCCGTCCCTGCAACAGCTACAACCTCTTCGCCTTCGGGGATGAGACCGGCGTCCGCGGCCATCATCACTATCTCACAGCATACCTTCGCCCCTTCTCCAAACCTTCTCAAGGCCTGGGCGATAATCATGGCCGGATAAACACCGCTGAATTTCGCATTCAGCGAGGTCTCTATCGAATGGGTAAGAATCGTGCCTGTGAATATCTTTGCGCCGTTGGCCCTGATCTGATCAAGGGTGTCGCCCGTCATCTCGAAGGTGTTTGGTCCCCTGAACCCGGCCGAGTGGGTAACAACTATCATATTCAGACCGCTGCTTTTAAAGGTCTCTGAAAAAAGAAGGCCGGTAGAGCCGGTAGTTGACGCTACTACGAGATGCTTATATGCGCCGTCTGCAAGCGTTTCCTTCACCACCTCAAGACATGCGGCAGTATTGTCTTTTCCGGTTTTTTCAAAATAGATTATCTTCTTTTCCATATAAAACCTCCGGACGTTATAGTCAATATTCAATGCGAGATTATTTCCAATCTTATCATTACGCAAGTTATTTGTGCTAACACTATTCTGTAATAGAGCAAATCAAAATATAGAGACAGTCATGATGAAAAACGGCCATAGTCGAGGCTCCGCAGCCGGCTTGAACCGGATTAAACCTTCTTTCATAACAGCACAGGAGGTAATATCTGCGTTTACGTATTCAGAACAATAGGTTGCCGATTCTATGACGGTTTTCAGCATGACTGTCTCTGTCCTTTTATAAAACGGGATGTATTTATACCAGATAACAACTAGTTCATTTATAGGTTTAGTATTGAGAAGCGCATTAAGGAAAAACGGCAGGATGGAAAATTATTCAATAAAAAAGAGCGGGAAAAAGGAGGGATTCCCCCGGCAAAAAATGGGAACCGCTCCCTGTCCGGATCAATAGTCCGGACCGCTCAGCAACTCCGGGCTCCGACTGCAACAGGCTCGTAACTGCCGCCGGTGATATAGTTTTCGAGGTCTTTGATAGTGACTTCCTGCTCCGAGATGATTGTCTTCACCACATCGCCTATCGTGACAACCCCCGTTAACCTGCCCTGTTCCACAACAGGCAGATGACGTATACGCTTCTCCGTCATCAGGGCCATACATTCCCCGATCGTCTGTTCAGGGGTTACGCAATAAACGACCTGGGTCATAAGCTCTCCTATCGTGCTGATCCTGGAGGATTTTCCCTTAAGGATCACCTTTCTGGCGTAATCCCTCTCTGAAAACACGCCGACCAGTTCATTGTCCGAGTTCACTACCAGCAAGGCCCCGATATCTCTGTCTGCCATAAGCTGCAGGCCGTCATAAACGGTTTGTCCGGGCCCTATTGTCCAGATACATCCTGACTTGCCTTCAAGTAGTTTCCTGACTGTAATCATAATGTTTCACCTCCTTTTCTTTTGATCTGCGAACCATCTTCTTAGTTATATTTTCTCACTGCGCCCCAGGACTGTCAATTTGAAGTTCTGATTATAAACAGCCCTGCTCTTTCCGGTTTGCAGGCGCCATGATCCCCATCAGCTATGCGTGAGGACAGTATTTGAGCGGTTTCAGCCGCGCGTGTTGCCGTACCGGCGCCCCCGGAGGTCGCCCATGATAAATATTTTGGCGGGAATGAGAGAAAATACTGTCCTTACGCATCCATATTGGGTACCGGATAACATAGGCGCATTTTACCCTTGACAGTGAACTATCGTTCACCTTATAATGAAATCATGAAAAACACCGAGACAGAAGAAAAGCTCCGGACAAGAATCAGGGCCATAGCGGACTTCTACGACCATAACGGCAGGATGCCCAGCTTCTCCGAGATAGGCGCAATACTGGGAATACGCTCAAAAAATGCGGTCTCCAAGCTTATTAACAAACTTGAGCAGCTGGGGGTGCTTGAAAGGGACCCGAAGGGAAGGCTTATACCAAAGTCCATCGGAGCCCCGGTGAGAGTGCTCGGCACTGTTGAGGCAGGGTTTCCGAGCCCGGCAGAAGAGGAACTGACGGACACCCTCTCTCTTGACGACATGCTCATACAAAACCGGGAGGCTACCTTTCTGCTTAAGGTATCCGGCAATTCCATGTCCGGCGCAGGAATACTCCCGGGAGACATGGTGCTGGTAGACAAAGGGCAGACACCCAAAAGCGGCGACATAGTGATAGCAGAGGTTGACGGCGAATGGACAATGAAGTATCTGGAAAAAAGGGGAGCCGAGGTTACACTCCTCCCTGCAAATCCCCAGTTCAAACCGATCAAGCCACTCAGAGAACTGAAAATCGCGGGCGTAGTAACCGCGGTGGTAAGAAAATACAAGTGAAAACAGGAACAAAGCAAAAGGAGGAACAATAACATGGTTGACGGATTCACATTGAAATTTCTGGGAGGACTTTTTTATCTGCTTGTCGCGCTCTCTGCAGTCTATGGATTATGGAGCCTTTTCCGCGCATCCAGGGCGGTAAATTCAACGGTCATAAAAACTTATATCACCGCATATGAACTCAGAAAAATGGTAGCAAGCCGCTCGCGGTAGCAGTTCAAAAAACGCCGGAACCAGGGCATATTTTGTGACCATTTGCACACAGGGCAAGGAATATTTATTCGGGGATGTTGTGTTGATGGCGAAATGCCGGTAAATGATGCGGGACAGATTGTTGTAATTGTAGGGGTGCCTCTTGTTGATGCCTTGTCTTCCGATACGCCGACCGCCCGTACAGATATCCCATGTCCAGTCAACCCCTGACCATCCGCTCCTGGCCTCAGGCCATTCTCCATCTGGATGCCGACGCTTTTTTCGCGTCCTGTGAACAGGCTGTCCATCCGGAACTGAGAGGGAAACCTGTAATAACAGGCAAAGAGCGCGGAATAGTGGCCGCTGCCAGTTATGAGGCAAAGGCAAGAGGCGTGTCACGCGGCGTAAGACTTTCGGAAGTAAAAAAACTTTGCCCTGAGGCGATAATCCTGCCCTCGGATTACGAGACTTACAGTCTGTTTTCAGTGCGCATGTTCGAGATACTCCGGCGTTTTTCGCCTGACGTGGAGGAATACTCCATAGACGAAGCGTTTGTGGATCTGACCGGACTGAGGAGGAGCTTTCACGGCCCTTACAGCATGATAGCGCAGCAGATGCAGGAAGCTGTGGAAAAGGAGCTGGGCATAACCGTCTCGGTCGGGGTAAGCCTTTCAAAGGTGCTTGCCAAGATAGGTTCCAAGCACAACAAACCGCACGGCATTACCATCATATCCGGCCGCGACATTCATCTGTACCTGGCAAAACTGCCTGCTGAAAAGGTATGGGGGATAGGTCCCAACACAGCCGCATTCCTGAAAAAGTTTGGTATCCATACAGCCCTGGAATTTGCGAAAAAGGACGAAGCCTTTATACGACGGCATCTTTCAAAGCCTTATCATGAGATATGGAATGAGCTCAACGGGAACAGTGTTTATCCTGTTACAACAGAATCCAGGAGCTCCTACCAGTCCATAAGCAAGGCGAAGACTTTCACACCTCCGTCAAAAGACCGCGCTTTTGTATTCGCCCAGCTATCGAAAAACCTTGAGGCCGCATGCATCAAGGCCCGGCGTCATAGTCTCGCTGCCGCAAGGCTGATAGTCTTCCTCAGGACACAGGATTTCAGGGACACCGGAGCAGAGATGAAACTGGACCGCCCCACCGCCTATCCTGCCGACCTGTTCGGGGCCCTTCAGGAGGGGTTCGGCCGGCTGTATCGGCCTGCCTGCTTCTACCGTCAGACAGGGGTTGTACTCGCCGGTCTGATGCCTGAGACAACGGTACAGTACACGCTTTTTGACGACAGGACAAAAATAGAAAAGATCTCCTGTATTTACAGCGCTGTTGATATGCTGTCTGAAAAGTTCGGGAAATATACTGTCCATCACGGGGCAAGCCTGCCCACAAAATTGCAGGCGCGCCACGAAGGTGACCGGGGCGATACACCCCAGAGAACTGCAGACACTTTCAAAGGTGAAAACAAAAGACAGCGGCTGGGATTGCCCATGCTGCGGATAAAAGTCTGAACCATAATGTTCTTAATGCAGGTCTTTTTTCACCTGAACTATCTGACAACTGCGAGTCAACCTCAGATGGCATGGATGACTGAAAAGTCTTTTGCAGCGATACCTTGTTAATGCCGTGATGGAATTCTTGACACCGTTATAATTTTGCGACAATGTTCCGGGAATTGCAGCACGGCACAGATTAAATCATATCGAAATCAAAAGACTTTGAAGGCATTCATGTCATCGACCGTACAATTTCATACTTTGGGTTAAAATAACCTTATGGCTTACAGAACGAGCAGAGAGAATTTTGACGCCCTCATCGAAAAGGCGCTTGAAGAATTGCCTGCGGAGTTCGTCGATTATCTCACAAACATAACGATCATTGCGGAGGATTATCCCGACACAGAGGAAACGGAACGCCTGGGCACAAAAAGAAACCTTTTGCTCGGGCTGTTCAGCGGTGTTCCCTACCCGCGCAAAGGAGGTTTCTTCGATATCCCCTACCCTTTGCCCGACAAGATAATACTGTTCCAGAAAAATATCGAATCGATTTGTTCAACAGAAAAAGAACTCATCGGGCAGATACGCAAAACCCTTGTCCATGAAGTCGGCCATTATTTTGGACTATCGGAAAAAGACCTGAGAAAATACGAGTAAGGAAAGAAGAGGCGGCTGTTCTTAACAAGAAACTCTATCCCCGCTTATCGGTGTCACTCACAAACAACATACCGTTTCATATTCTCAAGTCTCTTCCCTTTAATGCCGAGGTCTTCAAGGCTATAGATCTTTCTCTCACGGCGGACCTTCAATATTCTGCATGCAGTTTCAGGGCCGAGTCCCGGAACCTTGAGCAGCGCCTCCCTGTCGGATCTGTTTATCCTTACCGGATAATATTCCGGATGCCTCTCAGCCCATATTGCCTTGGGATCTTTATCCAGTATCAGATTTCCGGACCTGTCCAATGGGATGTCTTCTTTTGCAAAGCCGTAACGTCTGAACAAAAAATCGGTCTGATATAACCGGTGCTCCCGCACAAAAGTCTGATCCGCATCCTGCAACACTCTTTTTTCACCGGGTATCCCGGGGTCTCCGAGGCCTTTCTGATATGCTGAAAAATATACCCTTTGAAAATTGAGGCGCTTATACAATCCGGACATATAGTGAATAATCTCGGAATCCGTCTCGTCGGAGGCGCCAACGATAAACTGCGTGGTGCACTTGACCCGCGAATATCTCATTTCTTTTCCTGTCAGCTGAGACATCAGTTTCAGCGGGCGGATAATGTCACGATCATAATCCTTTCTGCCGGAAAGCAGGTCAAACCTCTTTTTCCCGGGACTCTCGATATTCAGGGATACCGCGCTTGAGAGAGAAATCGCCTCTTCAATCGCCGCATCGGAAGCGCCGGGTATGACCTTCAGATGTATATATCCTCTGAACTCATGCTTATTTCTCAGAAGGCGCGCAACCGTATTTATTCTGTCCATTGTATAGTCCGGACTGCCCATGACCGCGGAACTCAGGAACAGGCCGAAAACTTTCTTCCTCCTCGCATATTCCATGAAAATATTTGCAATCTCCTCAGGCTGTAATGAACAGCGGCGCACATTGGTCCCCGAACGCAGGGGACAGTATTTGCAATCATTGGCGCAGGCGTTGGAAAGCAGTGTTTTCAGAAGGACCGAATAGCCCCCTTGGGGAAGAGCGACAGGATAAAGCCATTTCCCGTCAAGACCGCGTCTGCGCCTGTCGTCATTGCCTGTCCCGCAGGCGCATGCAAGATCATATTGCGAATCAGCAGAAAGCAGTTTCAGCTTCTCGATCGTTTCCATAGACCTACTATAATTTATGTATTCAACAGCCGGCCTTATATCCTTGTCAGGCCCCTGTACTTGATCCTGTGAGGCTGATCCGCGGCAGCGCCGAGCCTGGCATGTCTGTCCGCCTCATACTCCGTGTAGTTGCCGTCGAACCAGACCACTTTGCTGTCGCCCTCAAAAGCAAGAATATGAGTTGCGATCCTGTCCAGAAACCACCGGTCATGGCTGATCACAACCGCGCAGCCGGCAAAACTCTCCAACGCCTCTTCGAGGGCTCGCATTGTGTTTACGTCGAGATCGTTCGTCGGCTCATCCAGCAGCAGGACGTTGGCCCCGTCTTTGAGCATGCGCGCCAGATGCACCCTGTTGCGTTCGCCTCCCGACAACATACTGACTTTTTTCTGCTGGTCTGAACCCGAGAAATTAAACCTGCCCACATATGCCCTCGAATTGACCTCCCTGTTGCCAAGCTGAACAGTGTCGCGGCCGTCCGAGATTACCTCCCAGATGCTCTTGTTCGGATCCAGGACGTCACGGCTCTGGTCCACATACGCAAGTTTCACTGTATCGCCTATCCGTATCTCGCCGGAATCAGGAGACTCCTGTCCTGTTATCATCCTGAACAAAGTCGTTTTGCCTGCCCCATTGGGGCCTATGACGCCGATTATTCCTCCAGGAGGCAGCGCAAAGGTCATGCCTTCAACGAGTATTCTGTCGCCGAATGCCTTTGTCACATTTTCGGCCTCTATAACGACGTTACCCAGCCTCGGTCCCGGCGGAATGTATATCTCCATATCTTTTGACTGCTTTTCTATGTCCTGTCTGAGAAGGGTCTCGTATGATGTTATGCGGGCCTTTGATTTGGCATGCCTGCCCTTGGGCGACATCCTGACCCACTCGAGCTCCCGCTGCAATGTTTTCTGCCGTTCGCTTTCAGTCTTTTCTTCCTGTTTGAGCCTGTTTTGTTTCTGCTCAAGCCAGGATGAATAGTTGCCCTTCCAGGGTATGCCCTGTCCCCGGTCCAGCTCCAGTATCCATCCAGCGACGTTGTCGAGGAAGTAGCGGTCGTGAGTAACCGCTATTACAGTGCCGGCATATGCCTGCAGGTGGTGTTCGAGCCAGGCCACGGATTCCGCGTCGAGATGGTTTGTAGGCTCATCCAGGAGAAGGATATCAGGTTTCTGAAGAAGAAGCCTGCAAAGCGCGACGCGTCGTCTTTCGCCGCCGGACAATATATTGACCGGCGTGTCGCCGGCAGGACAGCGCAGCGCATCCATGGCCATCTCAAGCCTGGAGTCAAGGTCCCAGGCGTCAAGAGCGTCCAGCTTTTCCTGCACCTTCCCCTGCCTTTCAATCAGTTTATTCATCTCGTCATCCGACATGGGCTCGGCAAACTTTTCGTTTATCCTGTTATATTCCTTGACGAGGTCTACTGTTTCCTGAACACCCTGTTCGACAATCTCCCTTACGGTCTTTGCGTTGTCCAGCAGAGGCTCCTGCTCAAGCAGCCCCACAGTATGTCCTGGAGAAAGCACCGTCTCCCCGACAAAATCCTTGTCGACCCCGGCAAGTATCCTCAGGAGCGAGCTTTTACCCGAGCCGTTGAGCCCCAGCACACCGATCTTTGCCCCGTAAAAATACGAAAGGTAAATATCCTTTAACACCTGTTTTTTGTCGTAAAATTTGCCGACTCCGACCATGGAGTATATGACTTTATTCGGTTCATTGCTCATTTTGTTTATAATCCTCCCTGCTTTGAATTCTTACAACGATTAGTGCTTCCGGATCGGAGATGACCTCGGCGGTGCTATTTTTCACACCCGGAAATATATCATATATCTTGTAAAATTATATACGAATAAAATATGATGATAAAGCCGAACAGTGATGATTACGGACGGGTATATATATTTTGCATAGCGACATGGAAACCATTGCTTCTCTTTTGGATCTTTCGATCCAGGGGGAGAACTGTTCCCGCATGTTTTACGAGGGGCTTGCCGACAGGTTCATTCACGAAAAAAACATATCTGATTTCTGGCGGAACATGGCTGAAGATGAAGCGGATCATATTAAGATGCTCGACAATCTCAGGAAATCGTTAAGCAATGACCAGCTTAACGCCGGGATAGACAAGGACATATTTCAGGCGGCGCTGGAAAACTCCAAAGTGAACATTAATGATGTGCTGGATATGGTAAAAAATCTGAATGACGCATATATACTTGCGACTTTATGGGAAAACTCTGAAATCTACAGGGTCTTCGAGTATCTGGTCACGAACTGCATCCCGCTTATGCGGAACGGTGCAGACGGCCGGTTTGCGCGCCTTCACATGTCTACACACAGGAAGAAACTGGAGGCCTTTGCCTGCGCCTTCGGAGATGCCTCGTTAAGAAAGGGCATTAATATCTCGCAACCCGGCAATAATTAAGTCGCTCCCTTCGTTGGAGTATTTACACAAGCCCCGGAGTTCCTGAAAGTAAGACAGGGCCTGCACGCTTTTAACGTACAGGCCCTGTCTTTTGAGCCGGTCTTATCGGAACGTTACAAACCTTATTGTATCGCTCCGGTGAGGCGCACAGAACTGGATATAGCCGGAGCCGCCACATTGATGTCAAGCGTCGCCTTCATATCTACAGTGTTCAACCACGTGGGTCTGAAAGTCACGTTCGCCGTGCAGCTTGCTCCGACAGCCAAGGTTGCAGGGCAGTTGTTCGTCTGCGCAAACTGCAGGACATTAGTGCCCCCGACCGCTACACTGTTGATCGTTATGGCCTGGTTCCCGTTATTGGTCACCGTAACAGTCTGAGCAGAGGTCTGTACATTCATGGGAGAGCTGAACGACAACGAAGATGGTGTGACCGTATAGGTGATAAGGTCTATCGTCCCTGACAGCGCCGTTGTCTTGGTAATACCTCCTGCATTCACATTCAGAGTCGCCTTCATCGGCACACCATTGATCCATGTGGGCCTGAATGTTACATTCGCTGTACAGCTTGCTCCGACAGCCAATGTTGCGGGACAGTTGTTAGTCTGCGCAAACTGCAGAAGGTTCGTGCCCGCAACCTCGATGCTGCTGATAGCAAGGGCCGAGGCGCCTGTGTTGGTCACCGTTACGGTCTGAGCAGAGGTCCGCACATTCATCGTCGAATGGAACGACAACGAGGCAGGCCCAACAGTAAAATCAAAAACGTCTATTGTTCCGGTTACCGGTACAGTCTTCGAAACCACCGGAGCCGAGGTGTTTACATCAAGAGTCGCCTTCATAGGCACGGCATTGAGCCATGTAGGCTTGAACGTCACGCTTATAACGCAACTTGCACCTACAGCCAATGTTGCAGGGCAGTTGTTGTTCTGGGCAAACTGTAACGGGTTCGTGCCTCCCAGAGCTATGCTGTTGATACCTATCGGCGCAGCGGTTGTGTTGACAACAGTCACATTCTTCACCCCGGTCTGAACATTCATCGGCGAATGGAACGAGACAGAGGACGGGGTAACGACATAATCAAACGTCCCGGTAAGCGCAACTGAACTGGATGTCGCAGGCATCGCGGTATCTATGTTGAGAACCGCCCTCATCGGCACCGTATTCAACCAGGTGGGCTTGAAGGTTACATTCACAGTACAGGTCGCTCCGGCCGCGACGCTGCCGCCGCAGTCGTTGCTCTGCGCAAACTGCAATGGGTTGGCGCCGCCCAGCGAAATGCCGTTAATCGTGAGAGGAAGCGAACCCGTGTTGGTAATAGTTACGGTCTGCGCAGACGTCTGGAAGTTAACCGGCGAACTGAACGAGAGAGATGAAGGAGCCGCACCGTATTCCATCGTTCCGGTCTGTCCTGTCAGATAAACCTTCTTGGGATCTGCCGGGATAATCGAACTCCATGCCTCAAAATACAGCGTCGCTTTCACCGGCAGCGCGCTGTATACCGTCGGGACAAACTTAACGTGAACCGTGCAGGTTACATCGGGCAGGAGGCTTGCGCCGCAGTCGTTCGTCTGGGTGAATTGCGAAGGACTCTCACCCCAGAAGCTTACGCTAGTGATGAACAGTTCAGTCCCGCTCGTATTTTTCACGGTAACGTCCTGTTCTCCGCTCGATGTGCCAACCGGCGCACTGAACGATAGGGCGGTAGGTGACAGATCGTAATCGTAATATCCCTTCAACTGTATTGACCCTGAATTCCCACTGGCCGCATTCACAAGAAGCGTCACATTCATCGGAACGCCGTTGGTTACCATATAGGTCGGATGGAACGTGATAATTATGCTACAGCTGGCGCCCGGAGCAATAGGTATTGGGCAGTCGTTAGTCTGGGCGAACTGATCCGCATACTTGCCGCTGAGCACTATACCGGACAGCGTCAGGGGAACAACCCCCGTATTGGTAACCGTTACCGTCTGCGGTTTGCTTATTCCATTCAGCGGAGCTACAAATACCATATGACCGCCAGACGGCGTCAGGGTCATTGTGGGTACCAAAGCGACGGAAACCGACAAGCTATCCGGTATAAGCATACCGGACGGATCAGTTGCCGTAATTACGGATGTTCCTGCTATGCCCACCGCCTGTGCGGTAATCTGCACCTGGGTCTGGCCGTCTAATATTTTGACGTAAGCCGGCACGCTGATCACAGTGTTGTCACTATTGGTTATGGCAAAAACAGTGTCCTTCTTTGCGGGGTGATCAAGCGTTATCGTGAGGACAACATTGCCGGTCAGGGTTAAGATCACCGGGTTTGCGGGGGTTATTGTGATCATGGTCGCGCCCGGATTTAACGGGTTATACTCGTCTGCGCCGATGTCGGACGTCAGGCTTGTGCCTCCGTTAATCGGGATTACATCACCCTCGATATCCTCCGCAGGGGTGTTGTAGTTTGTCCCTCTGTCGATCAGCTGCGTGTCGCTTGCCCTGAGCTTGATGTCGCCCGTCGAGTTTGTCATAAAGTACGGGGCAACGTTTATGTTGCCGGCATCGAGCGGGTAGTCGGCACAAATGTCGTATGTGCCCAAATCGTTAGCTATGACGTTGAGGTCTATGCTGCTGATCAAGGCATCACAGTCAGGTGTTACTACCAGATCAGAAGTACCGGTGTTACCCTTGATTATGTTGTTGTGGATGTCCATAAAACCGGCGCTGATAATCTTCACGTTAATATTAATAATATTTACACCGCTTCCTGCGTTGTTCGCAGTCAGGCCGCCGCTTGCGCTCGTGCCCGTGTTGCCGGTAATGGTATTGTTGCTTATCACCATTTCAGCTCCGTCTCCGGACTGCACTGTGAGACCGCCGTCGGTGCCTCCGGTGTTGCCTGTGACCTCGTTTGCATAAACATAGGTCGACCCTGTGGCTGCTATAACCGCGCCGCCGGCATCTGCCGAGCCCGTGTTGGAGGTAACAATGTTGCTCACAAACCAGATATCTCCGGTCGACTCAAGGTACGCTCCGCCGCTGCCGCCCGTGTTTCCGCTTATCCGGCTGTTTGATGTGATAACTTTGCCGCCGCCCTTCGCATATAGGCCTCCACCCTTTCCTGAGGTGTTGCCTCCGGTTATGATCAGGCCGTCAACTGAGATATCCCCAGCCCCGGCGCTTCCGTCAAGATATAGCACTCCGCCGTCGGCAGTTGCAGCAGTTGCATCGTTATTGATTGTTGTCGGGACATTGTAACCCCTCATGCTGAAGTCGGCTGTCCAGCCGCCTTCAATCACCAGGTCTTTGTCTTCACCCGCGGCTGCTATATAAGCAAAATGGCTGCCGCTGTTGTCCGACAGGTTGTATGTTCCCTGAGCGACGCGAATAAGGTCGTGTCCGCCGTTGTTCTGCGCCGCAGTCAGAGCTGCCTGCAACGCGTTTGCCGTAGAAACATTCGTCACCACATCGGCCACTGTGACTATGCGCTGTGTAACGTCTGTCTGAGTCCCGTCAGTCACCGTAAGCGTAACCATGTAGCTGCCTGTAACCGCGTAGCTGTGGGCTATGGTAGCTGTTGCAGTATCCGCTGTTGTAGCGTCGCCAAAATCCCAGTTGTAGTTTGTGATCGGATTTGGTCCCCTGGTGCCGGAGGCGTCAAAGATCAGATCCAGGGTGGGCGGCCCAAACGGGCTTTCGTAGCCTACTCCGTTAACAACTCCAATAAAGCTTGCTGTCAGCGGCATTTCTTTTTGAGTAATGTTAAAGTCGGTAGCGTCTACAGCCGTTACAGTGATCTTGCCTGATCTTGTTGTTGCACCCGAGTGAGTGGCGACCGAGAACTTTACTGTTCCGTTTCCGCTTCCGCCGGCCCCTGAGAAGATATTCAGCCAGCTGTCGGTTGTAGAAGCTGTCCATGCGCAGCCTGTCTGTACCTGTACGTCAAAGGTTCCGAGGTCGGCATTGGCCGGCATTATTACGGAAGTCGGCGCAAGCACCACTGTGCAAATTGTGTATCCGGTCGTTTTCACGGTCTCGCTGTTGCCGGCCTTGTCGACTGAGTAGTATCTCAGGATCGCAGGTCCATCAAGGTGAATCGGGGTTGCAATGTTGAACTCTGTTGTGGGATCGCAGGCCGTTCCCGTGCAATAGTATGTCTTGTCGCAGCCTCCGCCTGTTCCGTCGTCGCAGTTGAATGTAATATCCTGAGCCGACGTATACGAACCGCCTGCTACCGACGGCGTGGTTGTCGGCGGCACTACATCTTTCGTTGACGTCTTTGAGCCTGAAGCTGTGTTGCCGGCCGCATCCGTCTGCGATGCCGTTGCCGTCAAGGCGCCGTCATTAAGTGAACTAAGGTCAAGTGAAGATGCCGTCCAGCTGCCCGCTGAACACGAAGGCGTTGCATTGACAGTGTGGGCTGCACCGGCGTCCGTTATCGCCAGTGAAATTGAAAGTCCGTTTTCACATTCACCTGAAAGCGTTACGGCCGTCTTGTTCGCATTATTTACAGTCGGGAATGTCGTCACCGTTATCGCTGTTGGCGGCACTACATCCTTCATTGCCGTGTTTGAACCTGTACCGGTATTTCCTGCCGCATCAGTCTGCGATGCCGTTGCCGTCAAGGTGCCGTCATTAAGTGAACTAAGGTCAAGTGAAGATGCCGTCCAGCTGCCCGCTGAACACGAAGGCGTTGCATTGACCGTGTGGGCTGCACCCGCGTCCGTTATCGCCAGAGATACCGTGCCCGAACCGTTTTCACATGCGCCTGAAAGTGTTACCGCTGCCTTGTTAGCATTGTTTACAGTCGGGAATGTCGTCACCGTCACTGTCGGCGGCATTACATCCTTTGTTGCGGTATTTGAACCCGTGCCTGTGTTGCCTGCCGCATCAGTCTGCGATGCCGTTGCCGTCAAGGTCCCGTCATTAAGTGAACCAAGGTTAAGTGAAGATGCCGTCCAGCTGCCCGCTGAACACGAAGGCGTTGCATTGACAGTGTGTGCCGCACCCGCGTCCGTTATCGCCAGTGAAATTGAAAGTCCGTTTTCACATGCGCCTGAAAGCGTTACCGCTGCCTTGTTTGCATTGTTTACAGTCGGGAATGTCGTCACCGTCACTGTCGGCGGCATTACATCCTTTGTTGCGGTATTGGAACCCGTGCCTGTGTTGCCGGCCGCATCAGTCTGCGATGCCGTTGCCGTCAAGGTCCCGTCATTAAGTGAACCAAGGTTAAGTGAACTCGCCGTCCAGCTACCCGCTGAACAAGAAGGCGTTGCATTGACAGTGTGTGCCGCACCCGCGTCTGTTATCGCCAGTGATACCGTGCCTGAACCGTTTTCACATGCGCCTGAAAGCGTTACCGCTG
>Ga0334722_10000458_pt1 | contig 60893 bp, 46 predicted proteins | sample C3_bottom_MG_FD_207210 | JGI IMG/M metagenome (GOLD analysis project Ga0334722, IMG submission 207210) | Sediment microbial communities from Yellowstone Lake, YNP, Wyoming, USA - C3_bottom | ecosystem: Environmental > Aquatic > Freshwater > Lake > Sediment | place: USA: Wyoming | collected... | reverse complement strand
AGGTGCAGGATGAAGAAGATTACTTATGTGAAACCGCAAGTGGTTGGTTCAGCCAACGTGCATCCCTGCTAAAACGGCTGAAAAACAGTAACTGAAGAGGTGGGGCCCGCAACATCAGCCCCGCCTCTTTTTTTTGTAATCAGGTTTGAATAACGAGCGCGAAACCTCCATAAGCGAGCATCCCCGCAACGCCTGAATATATAACACAATTGCATTTTAAAATGACTTCCAGGAAAATAATAGTCGAACAGTTCGGACTTGGGGCTAAGACCTATTCAGGATCCGCAAACCGGATTTCGGATTCCCGGCCGATTGGTGCCCACGTAACTGCTTCCGACCGGCAGCCTCCGGGACATGTGCTGGAGTTCTGCTGCGGCACCGTAATGGTGGGTAGGCGCTTTCAGTCCGTCGGTTGGAGTGTATGCGGAATTGATCTGACCGCCAAAATGGCTCGGGAGGCCAACCTCTATTATCTATGCATTTGCGCATCGGCGGAAGCCGTTCCCTTTCTGGACGGCCCGCTAGCGACCGCAATTCCCCGCCTGCTGCTTCAGGCGACAAAAGTTGACTTTGTAGTCGCGGGCGAGGGCGAAGTGACGATTACGGAGCTTCCGGACTCTCTGACGGGCAATCCGTGGGCGCTGCCTGTATCCGAAATACTCGGGCTGACCTGGAGGGACGAATCAGCTGAAATAAGGACCAAACCGGCTCGTCCACAGCGGGAGGACCTTGACGCACTTCCATTTCAGGACTTCTTCCAGCGGGTGCTCAAACAACTGCACCTTTTGCTTCCGTGCCTTTCCGCGTCCGAGCCTAAAATCCGTAGAGAGGGTGAAGAGGGAAATCGACTATTACAGTCCATGCGGATTTGAGATGGCCTGGTGGAGCGATCTGACGTTCGTTTGACCGTTGCGGCGGAAATAGATCTTACCCAGGTGATTAACGGCGCAGGCGGTCCTTGCCTGTGCTGCGAGGATTATTTTGAGGGAATAAGGGAATAGATGTTAACAAGAGCTTATACTAAAGGCGCAGCCGCATGGCAGTGGGTTATTTTTTCTGTTCTTCAGTCTTTTAACCTGTACCAGATTGTTACTCATGCGATGTGGCGGGATGAGTTGCAAGTCTGGTCGATTGTCCGGGAAAGTCGCACCATAACTGAGTTATTCAGCAATATGCGGTACGACGGGTTCCCCGCGCTCTGGTATGTATTTCTTTGGGGGCTGTCATTTATCTCTTCTTCCCCGCTGGTGATGCAGCTCTTCCATTTCGTCTGCTCCTTTGCGGCCCAGTTGCTGGTCATGACGCGCTCTCCTTTTTCCGGAAGAATGAAGTTGGCCATATTAGCCGGATACTATATCTCTTTTGAGTACTGCGTTATCAGCAGGGCTTATGTACTTGGAGTGTTGTTTTTGTTTATGTTCTGCGCTTTCTATGAATGGCTTTCCGAACATCCGGCAGTAAAGGGCGGAATACTGGGGCTTCTGGCAAACACTTCGATATATGGAGCGATGGTCTCCCTGGTATTTGCAGGGGATGCAGTATATGATGCATTGAACAAAAAAAGGAGTGCTGCAGGCGGCGGCCACAAAATTGCCGGTTTTGCGGCCGTTTATGGGGCGCTTCTTATTACGTCGGCTGTAGTCATACTGCCGCCCGATGACGGCACTTATGCCGCCGGATTGGTTCTGAACACGGACATCAGCTTCAAATTCTATCTGTTTTGCAGGAACCTCATCAGCCTGATCCCCATCCCCGTCATGAAAACGGCCTTCTGGAATTCGCTCCTGTTTATCGACGCGGGCTTTTGGCCGACAGTTGCTACGTCGATGTTCGTACTTCTTGCTGTCTGGTTTGCGTTGCGCTCTTCCCCACGACATCTCGGGATCTTTGCCGCGGGCTTTATCTGCATATGGGTATTCAGTGTTATAAAATACGAAGGCGCCTTGAGACATGTCGGAGCGCTGCTCCTGCTCTTCATAGCGTGTATATGGCTCGCCGCCGAATCCGTCAGGATAAAGGGGATGCCGGTTTCCCGCTATTCCCAAATTGCGGTCGGCTTTATAGTGACCGCTAATATCATCGCCTTTGCAACGGCTTCATATTATCACCTTATATATGACTTTTCAGGTTCACGCGAGATGACGGATATTATCCGTAAATTCGACAGCGCCGTGCCGGTTGTGGCTGATGCGGATTACGCGGCTTCTTCGGTGGCAGGTTATCTAGGGCGTCCTCTTTATTACGCCAGGAACCACAAGGCCCAGACGTTTATCAGATGGAACAGGGAGCGCATGTCCGTGAGCCAAACTGATATAACAGATATGGCGCGCGATCTGGCCTCAGGCAGCGGAGGAGGCAGGGCGCTGATCCTCCTGAATTATCCGATGGAGCCCGAACAGGCCGGATTTCTGGCCCGGACCAGGGACTCGATAGTCGACGACGAGGTTTTTTATCTCTATGAGTATGATGCTTACAAGAAATGAAACAGTACGATAGAATGCACTGCATGTGCAAGCCCGGTAGTGGAGCAGGGCGGCCCTGACTTGAAGTTTGTCGGCCCGATGCCACACAATTATATATGCCTGATGCACTAAGCTTATCATATAAAAAGGAGAGGAACCATTATGAGTGAAATGAAAAAAACGGGCAAGCGCGATGTATCGCGTCGTGCCGCAGCTATATTTTTATGTCTGGGCATTCTTTTTTGTTTTGTACAGGCGGTGGGCGCCGCAGGAGCGGAGAACAGCGGCGTCCTGCCGATGAAATATAAAGATTACAATATAGTGCTCGTCAGCTTTGATGCGCTGCAGGCGGCCCACGTTCACTCTTTGGGATACCCCAAAGATATCACCCCGACAATAGACGACATGGCAGGCCGGGGGTTCAGTTTTATCAATACAATCTCGGTCGCGTCCTGGACTGTGCCTGCCTCCATGACATGGTTTACAGGCGTTTATCCGTCGGAGCATAAACTGGTCAACAAGTTCTCCGTATATGAGCCTCCGGTTACAAAACTGGCAAATCTCAAGGAACTGGCCCCCAACCTCGTGACACTCGCGGAGGTGCTGAAGAAAAACGGATATGTGACCGGCGGGTTCACCGGCAATGCAGGGGTCAGCGGAGGCTTTGGCTACGGGCAGGGCTTTGACACTTATTTCTTCGAAAAGGGCAAGTTCGGCAGTATGGGCGACAGCATTCCGAAGGCGCTTGCGTGGCTTGCTCAAAACAAGGATAAAAAGTTTTTTATGTTTCTCCACGGCTACGACATACACGGACAGAACGTGCCTGCTGAAGGCTTTGATTACCGCTTTGTAGACAAGGGCTATGACAAAAAGTATACGGGTTCAAAACTTGAGCAGGAGGCCTTGCGGGAAGAGGGACTTGAAAAGGGCGCGCTCAATCTGCGCGATGAGGACGTGAAGTTCTGGTGCGCGATCTACGACGAGAAGATCAACCGCACTGATGCCATGTTCAAAAAATTCCTTGAAGAGTTCGATAAACTTGGGCTCACGGGGAAGACCCTGTTTGTGCTGACATCGGACCACGGCACTGAGTTCTATGAGCACAAACGCTTTGATCACGGCTTCAGCCTGTATGATGAGCTTATACATGTTCCTCTGGTGCTCAAACTGCCGGACAGCAATAAGGGCGGCGTGATCAGGGAGCAGATCAGCAGCATAGACGTTATGCCCACGATTCTGGACCTGCTGGACGTCCCAGTGACCGACGACCTCAGAAAACAGCTGAGAGGAAAAAGCCTTGTCCCGGCCATGCAGGGCAGGCCTGAGTCCGAAGACGTATATTCGGAAACCGACTATCGCCTCTATACACACAAGCGTTCCGTTATAACAAAGAACGGCTGGAAGCTTATCTATACTCTCGAGAACGGCGGCCGCGAACTCTACGATCTGAAGTCCGATCCCCGCGAACTTGAAAATCTGGCAGAGAAAGAGCCGAGACGCGCATATGAGCTGGAGCAGAAGCTGTTCGCATACTTCAAGTCCATAGGGCAGGACCTTTCCGGCAGGAAGTGGGAACTCGGGTTGAACCCGGTCTACGATTCCCAGGCAAAGGGAGCTTCGAAGAAATAGCTATTCATCCGGTGCGGGCCTTTTTCCCCACGGGACAAGGGCCGGAAGCCTTTAAAAAGCAGAAGGCAACGGAGAGCTTCAACTGACGGGGTTTTATATGCCTGATGCGCGGCCGCAATATCTGCAATGAAAGGTCCTTTTTATTCTTGCGCCTGCAGCGTTGAGCACAGAGCAGTGACCTGAGTTCCCATGCGGTCCCGACGGAGACGCCTTGTATCGCAGGCCCGGCGGTGGGCTATTATTTTGAGATCGCTGATGTAGAATAAATCACCATATGAACAGACGGGTCAAATACTATCCAGCCATTATTATTGCGCTCATTACCCTCGCCGTTTACCTGCCTGCCCTGCGAAATGATTTTGTCATATGGGATGACGATGGTTTTATACTGAACAATTACCACATTCGTTCACTGAATTGGGCCTTTTTCAAGTGGGCCTTTACCGATACATCTCTGGATTTCTGGCGTCCGGTGACCTGGATAGCCGATGCAGTTGATTATGCCGTATGGGGTCTGAACCCTGTCGGGTACCATCTGACCAATATCCTGCTTCATGCGGCAGACACTTTTTTTGCGGTAATTCTGGCTGCCGGCCTGTTGGAGTTCTGCGGACCAGTACCGGTCCGGTCTGCAACGCCCCATGCTTCACAAGCTGCGGCGCGTGATCCCCGCTTTGCAATGTTTGCAGCCGCAATCACCGGAATACTGTTCGGTCTCCATCCTGTGCATGTGGAATCAGCGGTGTGGGTTACCGGGAGGACCGACCTGCTTTGCGCGTTTTTCTTTTTGCCCGCAGTATCGGCATATATAAAATTTGCGTCCGGAAGAGCCGATCTCTCCGTTGACAGGCTCCGTCTTAACCGGTCATATTTATTTTCGTTGGCATGCTTTATTTTTGCTGCTGCAGGCAAACCGTCGGCTGTCGTCCTCCCGGCAGTGTTGCTGCTCCTTGACTGGTATCCGCTCCGGAGGGTTCGCTCACTAAAATCCTTTTGGCAGGCGCTTATTGAAAAACTCCCTTTTCTTGCAGTAAGCCTTGCCGTATCAGCAGTGGTATTCTTCGGCGAAAGGGCGCAGGGCAGGATGTCTCCGGCTGAAGAGGTTTCATTTGCGGTCCGTACCTTCGCCGCGTTAAAGGCGGTCGTGATGTATCCGGCGCAAATTGTCGCCCCTGTAAATCTTCTCCCGTATCATCCCTACCCCTCGAACATAACCCTCTTGTCTGCGGAGTTTCTCGGTTACTTAGTCATTGTGGCAGGTATTACGACAGCGTGCATATTGCTTTTGAAAAAACACAAAATTCTTGCCGCCGTCTGGGCGTATTTTCTTATAACCCTGCTGCCGGTCATCGGACTTATCAAGGTCAGAGAGACATTTATGGCCGACAGGTATATGTATCTGCCAAGTCTGGGACTGTTTCTTGTTATCGGAGTCGGCGCAGCATGGGCCTGGGACAGGGCGGGCTTCCTGAAACAAAGGAACACAACGGCTAAATATATTACGGCTGTTGCGGCGTGCCTGCTCTGCTTCGGCCTGTCTTATCCGACCTTAAAGCAGATATCCGTATGGAAAAACACGATAACACTATGGAGCTATGTTATCGGGAATGAGCCCCGAAGAATCCCGCTGGCCTATCTCAACCGGGGCATGGGGTTCAGACAGGCGGGCCTGCCGGAGCGGGCGCTCGAAGACCTTACCCGCGCTATTGCAATCGATAGTTCGCAGGCGTATGCGCACATGGCCTATACAGACCGTGGGATAATATATAAAGAAACAGGCCGGCCTGATCTTGCGATAGAGGACTACACGCGCGCTGTTTCGATCAATCCCGGTTATGCTGATGCGTATGCGAACCGCGGCATAGCGTTTAACGCAACAGGACGATTTGACAGGGCGATAGCGGACTTCGACAGGGCGATTTCCCTTGATCCCGGACAATACCAGTCGTATATCGGGCGGGGCACGGCGTATAAGGAAACGGGCCGACAGGGAAAGGCGATAGAGGATTATACAGCAGCGATCTCGCTGAATGCGGGCAATGCGGACGCCTATATTTACCGGGGCATCGCCTATAAAGAGACAGGGCAGTTTCCCCGAGCGCTGGAAGACTACGGCACGGCTATCAGATTGAATCCGGCAAGCGTGGAGGCCTATAATAACAGGGGTGTGGCCCATAAACACATGGGGCAGTTGGACATGGCGGTTGCGGACTATGACAGGGCGCTGGCCTTGAACCCGTCGTTTGCGCCGGCTTATATGAACAGGGGAGCAGTACTGGCCGCGACCGGCCGGGTAGGGGATGCGGCGAGAGATTATCAAAAGGCGTGCGACCTGGGAACTGAAGCGGGCTGCGACGCCTTGAGTGTTTACGGGAAGCGCCGGTCCGAGTAATAATAAAAGACACCATATGAACAAACGACCGCATCCATACTACCTTGCCGGTATTATTTCAGTTCTTACCCTCCTGATATATCTGCCCTCTCTCAGCAATGATTTTGTTGTCTGGGACGACGAATATAATGTTTACAATAATATTCATATCCGGTTATTCGATATGGGTTTTGTGAAATGGGCCTTTACCGATATTTCACTGAGCTATTGGCAGCCCATGACCTGGATCTCTTATGCAGCGGACTATGCATTGTGGGGCCTTAACCCTTTCGGTTACCACCTCACCAACATTATCCTCCATGCGTCGGTAACTTTTATAATAGTAATTCTGACGGCAAGGCTGGTCGAAGCCGGCAAAGGCCCGTCCGAGGTTTTATTACATTCGGAAGATCGGGTAGCTATGGATACGGATTCACAATTCACCCTGATTGCCGCGGCTGTTACCGGAAGCCTGTTCGGTCTTCACCCCCTTCATGTGGAATCGACGGCATGGGTTTCGGGTAGAACCGACCTCCTTTGCTCGGTTTTTTTTCTGGCCGGCATTTTATCCTATATGTCCTATGTGTCATATAAGACATATAAGGCATATTTTCTGACCCTCTTTATTTTCATGCTTGCCCTGGCCTCTAAACCGACGGCCGTTGTCCTGCCTGCGGCTCTCCTGCTTCTGGACTGGTATCCTTTGCAGAGGATAAGCTCATGGAGTTCTTTCAGGGCGGTCTGTATTGAAAAGTTCCCTTTTGCTGCGGTGGGCCTTGTTTTATCCACAGCGGTTTTCTGGGGAGAAAAAGTCCATGGGAGAATGGCGCCCTCCGGTATATCGTTTGCGGCGCGGTCCATGGTAGCTTTAAAGGCTCTCACTATATACCTGCAGCAGATTGTGTTTCCTTTAAACCTGCTCCCTTTCCATCCTTACCCCGAAACCATAACTCCCCTGTCGTTAGAGTACCTTGGGTATGCAACGCTCGTTGCCGCTGTTACGACAGCATGCCTTCTCGCTTTAAAGAAGCGGAAGATCTTTTTTGCAGCATGGCTGTGCTTCCTTATACCCCTGCTCCCGGTTGTCGATATCGTTGCCGTCCGGGAGGTGTATATGGCGGACAGATATATGTATCTGCCGGCTCTGGGCCCGTTTCTTCTGATCGGGACCGGCGCGGCGCGGCTGTGGATAAGGGCGGAGCGCATGCAACAGATGCGGAACGCTGTGAAAATCGGCGGCGTAATAGTTGTCTGTTTATTCATCGCCTTTTCATATCTGACGGTGAAACAGATCGCAATATGGAAAAACGGCGTAACCCTTTGGAACGCCGTTATAGCAAATGCGTCATCTCCGGGTCCTACAGCATATATTAACCGCGGGCTTGCATTTAAGGCCGCCGGGAAACCCGACCTTGCTTTTGATGACATCAATACTGCTATAACACTCTCTGCCGCGCGGTTTCAGGCGCCCATGGCATACACTTATCGCGGTATATTGTATAAGGATAAAGGCCGGCTTGATCTTGCGATAGAGGACTACACGCGCGCTGTTTCGATCAATCCCGGTTATGCCGATGCGTATGCGAACCGCGGCATCGCGTTTAACGCAACAGGACAGTTCGACAGGGCGATAGCGGACTTCGACAGGGCGATTTCCCTTGATCCCGGACAATACCAGTCGTATATCGGGCGGGGCACGGCGTATAAGGAAACGGGCCGGCAGGGAAAGGCGATAGAGGATTATACAGCAGCGATCTCGCTGAACCCCGGCAATGCGGACGCCTATATTTATCGGGGCATCGCCTATAAAGAGATAGGGCAGTTCCCCCGCGCACTGGAAGACTACGGCACGGCGATCAGATTGAATCCGGCAAGCGTGGAGGCCTATAATGACAGGGGTGTGGCGCATAAACACATGGGGCAGTTGGACATGGCGGTTGCCGACTATGACAGGGCGCTGGCTTTGAACCAGGCGTTTGCTCCGGCGTATATGAACAGGGGCGCTGTTTTGGCCGTGACCGGCAGGGGCGAGGATGCGGCGAGAGATTTTCAAAAGGCGTGCGACCTGGGAACTGAAGCGGGCTGCGACGCCTTGCGCGGCCATATGAAAAGGTAACGCAGGGAATGTTAATTTTTTCTTTCCATAAATCGGCTGCAGGGAAACAGCCCGGCTTGTTAAAAGTGTTGTCCGTGAACCTGGCTGTGTTGATTGTCCTGCTGTTTTTGGGCGAAATGATATTCCGCATGGTCCACTTCCCCTTTGATCCGCAAAAGGCGCCTTCTGAAAATGCCATAGCGCGATTCGACAGGGATTTAGGTTGGGCGTACCTTCCTGATATCGCAAAAAACGTCAACTTCGGCAATTCCGTCAAGCCCGTATTTACAAATGAACAGGGGATTCGGGTGCCGGCTCAGGGCTATAAGTTTTCCCCCACAGCGCCTTCAGTGCTTTTTATCGGCTGTTCCTTTACCATGGGGCATGGTCTTTCTTATGAAGAAAGCTTTGTCGGACAATTCGCATCCCTTCCGGGGAACCCATGGCAAACAGTCAATTTGGGGGTGCAGGGCTACGGCACGGACCAGTCTTTGCTGGCTCTTGAGAAATTTGCGCCGGCCTTTAATACAAAGGTTGTGGTGTACACATTTATAGACGATCATGTTATCCGCAACGGAAACCATGACCGCAGGCTTCTGTATCCGCGCCTCCTGTTCCTGGGCACGAAACCCCTTTTCGGCCTTAATGACAAACAGGAATTGGTCCTCGAAAAAAAACCGTCCCTTTACAGGGACTATCATAATTCTTACCTGTGGGATGCGGTGAGGATGAAGGTCGGACCGTTGCTGGGTCTGTTCCCTCCGCATCCTGAAAAGCTGACGCATGAACTAATACGGCAGATGAACAACTACTGCCGGGAAAGGGGCATCCGCTTTGTTATGTTGAACTGGCGTCTGAGTAAAGCCGGATATAATAATTTCGGAGGCCTGGGGGTTGAGGTAATAGATTCCCTGGAAAACGCCCCGGCGGACTGGCCTGCGATGCGGGAGCCCGGAGGACCGCATCCCAATGCCGAGGGAGGCCGGCATATTGTCGAGCTTCTGCGCGACCATTTGAGGCGGATGTAATCGTGTTTATAGCCGAAACAACCGGTACGGATGTTTTTTCCGGGCAGTGAGTCCGATAATCCATGACAAAGCGAAACCGTGATGAATAACGACAGGCGAAAATATTATCTTGCATCCGCCGCGGCCTTGGCCGCTTTCGCAGTGTATTCCGCAGCCCTTGGCAACGGTTTTGTCAACTGGGATGACTACGAATATGTCACGGAAAATATCAATATTCGTCTTATGAATCCGGCTTTTTTCAAGTGGGTTTTTTCGTCTTTTTATGCGGGCAACTGGCATCCCCTTACATGGATATCGCATGCGCTGGATTTTAAACTCTGGGGATTAAATCCCATGGGGCATCATCTGACCAACAATATCCTTCATTCTTTCAATACATTCCTGGTGATAATTCTGACTGTGAAACTGCTGGAATTCAACCGAGGCGGCGGCAATGCTCCGGCTCAGTCTGCGCCTGAAGATTCACAGTCAGCCCGGGATTCGGTTTTTTCATTGGTCGCAGCCGGGACAACAGGCTTGCTGTTCGGCCTGCATCCACTGCATGTGGAATCCGTTGTCTGGGTGTCGGAGAGAAAAGACCTGTTGTGCGCATTTTTTTGCCTGTTGAGCGTTTTAAGCCATGTGTATTATAGGTCTCATAAGACTTACAGGACCTATTTTTTATCGTTTGTTTTTTTTGCATTGGCCCTGTTAAGCAAACCAATGGCGGTAACGCTGCCTGTTGTGCTGCTTATCCTGGATTGGTATCCGTTTGGCGCCGTAAAATCTGCGGCAACTTTTCGCAATGCGATATGGGAGAAACTCCCTTTTTTAGGTTTGATTATTATCGTATCTTTTCTGACGTTTGCTGCGCAGAAGGAAAGCGGGGCAATGCTGCCGCTGCAGGAAGTCCCGTTTGCGGCAAGGGCGCTTCTGGCCTTCAGGTCTTTGCTCCTCTATCTTTGGAAAACCGCAGCGCCCTTTAATTTGATCCCTTTTTATCCGTATCCAAAAGATATATCTTTTCTGTCCGCGGGTTATCTCGCCCCGGTTGCCGCGGTTGCCGGCATTACGACGCTGCTCATATATATCGTCCGTAAAAGGCCTATATTCCTCTGTCTTTGGGGTTGCTATGTCGCGATGCTTATGCCGGTGCTCGGATTAATCCAGGTGGGTGAGCAGGCCATGGCCGACAGATATGCGTATCTGCCGGGCCTCGCGCCGATTATGGTTATCGGAATCGGAGCGGCTCGGCTTTGGCAAGGGGCGGATTCAGCAGTTATGCGCGGTCCGGGCGTCAGACGTTTTATTTCTGCGCTAGCCGTCTTCCTCTGCCTCCTGCTTTCATACCTTACAGTAAAGCAAATCGCCGTATGGAAAAACAGCATGACCCTATGGGACTTTGTCATTGCAAAGGAGCCTTATAACGTGCCGTTTGCCTATAACAACCGTGGCAACGCGTATAAGGAGGCGGGCCTGGTGAAGCAGGCGCTGGACGACTATTCTAAAGCGGTTTCACTTGATCCGCGTCAATACAGGGCCTTTCATAACCGGGGTATTGTATACATGGAGCTGGACCGTCCGGACATGGCGATAAAGGACTACGATGAAGCGATTGCCGTAAACCCCAACTATGCGGAGGCTTATAACAATAGGGGGATCGCTTTTAAAAAAATGGGGCTGATCGCTCGGGCGATAGAGGACTACAGCAGGGCTATCGCGATGGACCCTGCCCAATACAGGGCGTACAATAACAGGGGAATAGCGTTTGGAGAAACGGGACGGTTTGACAGGGCCATCGAGGACTTTGACAGGGCGATATCAATTAATCCGTTCGGGTATCAGCTGGCATACTACAATCGCGGGCTTACTTTGAGCAGTATGGGCCGCACTGACGACGCCTTGAGAGATTATCAGAGGGCATGCGATCTTGGCGGCAAGGAAGGCTGCGAGGCCCTGCGCGCAGTTGAGAGGCGCTAAAATGCAAAACTGTTTGGCGAGGCCGGTTCTCGTTGCCGCAGGCCCTGCGCGATGAAGATGAACAGCGGCATATTTGTCCGTTATGAAACGCTCTGGACGCTTTTGGTTTTCTTGTTCCTTGCCGTTTACGCCCTCGGCGCAAATCCTTTAAAAGGCGAGACGGTTGCGCCTTTCGACCAACTCCTCGAATATCCCGGCTGGTCATCAGTCCACAGCGGCAGGCCTGCGGTCCATTTTCATCAAAGCGATATTCTGGATGCTCAGCTCCCTGTCTGGATGGCGCTGAAAGACGGAATACGGAAGGGGAAAGGGTTTCTATGGTATCCCTACGGGGCGGGCGGCCAGCCACTGGGGACCGAGTTGTGCAATCCGTCGTTTCTGATATTCCTCGCGGTCAAGGACAACGGCTTCGCATATTATCTTGTCGGTCTTGATAAACTGCTGGTATCCGGGTTCGGCGCGTATCTGCTTTTGAGACTCTTCCTCGGCCGTCTGCCGTCGTTGTGGGGCGGGCTTATCTTTATGCTCTGCGGCTTCAACGCCGCCTGGTTTTTCTGGGACCATGTTGCAACTGCCATGTGGATACCCTGGCTGCTTTGGGCGACTCTTTTGTACCTCACAACCGGCAAATTGAGCCGGCTGCCGGTAATCGGCATTGTTTCGACCCTTCTTGTTTGCGGGGGGTTCCCTTCAGTGGCTGCATTCGGTTTTTATGCTCTTTTCCTGCTGTTGCTCGTATGGGGCATATATGATTTCCTTGAAAATAAACGGCGCAGCGGTCCGGAACGCAACTATATTTTGAAAACGCTGAAAAGAACCGGAATGCCGCTAATCGCCGTGGGCATCTCTTTTATGATGTCGGCCTTTTTTCTTGCTGCGTTCAGGGATCTTACCTCCGGGATGAATTTCAGTTACAGGGCGGGAGGCGGGACTTATTATGAGGGTTTCAGGGACCTTCTGTTATTCGTTTTCTATGAACACCCTATGGCATGGGCCGGCACCGAGCGGTCCGTCTATGCAGGCATCCCGGCGTGTATATTCGCACTTGCCGGTTTGTTCTCGCTGTCACGCGGCAGCGACAGGAATCTGAAAATATTTGTTTTGTTTAACCTGGTCCTTGTGATCATAACCGTGTTGATAGCCTTTGGCCTGTTGCCTCACCGCTTTATCGCAACACTGCCTGTATTCAGCACCAACCGCTGGAACAGGCTGGTTGTCGTTGCGTTGTTAGGTCTGGCCTCGCTGTCTGCTGCGGGACTGCATACTGCATCCGCGAGACTTGAGGCTTTTTTCGGGCATTCCCTGAAGCTGAAACCGCAAACCGCGCAATGGCTGACCGTATCACTGATAATAGCGATAACGGCGATCCAGTTTCAGTCCCAGAAGAAACTTTTCAACGCTCTTAATGCGGTGACGCCCTCTGCCGCGGCCTACCCAATGACGCCGGCAATAGATTATGTCGGGAAGCATATTAAGCCCCTTCAGTCGGTCATTGCCGACGATTCCTATTGGTATTCCGGGATGCTCGGCGCCTACGGCATTTCAGAGTGGTACGGACACAGTTTAAAGACGGATAATGAAAAGGCGGTGTTGAGCGAACTGGTCCATGATCCTTTCGGGTCCGCCACTGTGGCGATGTTCAGCGCGGGCGATATCAATTTAAATTCGCCTTTAATGGACAAGCTTGTAATAAAATACCTTATGATCAATAAAGAGTTCGTCCGGCAGCACGGTCTGCCTGAGCATGTCGCCGACAGGTGGAATGTGCTTGACCTGGAAAGAGAGATACTGGTACTAGAAAACAGGAATGTAACCGGGGGAGTTTACTTTATCGGGAGTCTGGACCCTTCGGCAACTGAACCTGCAAAGTTCACAGGTCTTTATTCAGACATGCCCGCGTCGGGTTCGATAAATATTGATTATTCGGGCAAAGAGGCGGGATGGGTTGTGTTGCCTATGCATATGCATCCGGGCTGGAAGGCATACATCGGAGGCCGGCCTGCGCAATACGACGCCTATATGGGTATCTTGCCTGCGGTGCCTGTGCAGGGAGCCTGCAATATAGCATTCAGATATGAACCGGCATACTTCAGATGGGGTGTGCCCCTGAGCATTACAGGTCTGGTTGTATTCTGCCTGTTCTGTCTGTGGTGTGTAAGGTACGATAAAGCGCGGCAGTATAACCCCGCAGACCGCTTGCCCGGGTCGGGGTGATGCTGTTGCGGATGTGTAAACGCGGCAATTTTTGATATCGGGCCGGCATGGGAGTTCCGGCAACGCAGTACATTCATTACAGGAGAAAAAATGGATTTCATACCGGTATGTGAACCTTATCTTGGAGGCAACGAACTGAAATATGTTACAGAGGCTGTGCAGACCGGCTGGATATCCTCCTCGGGCGGATATGTGGCGGAATTCGAACAAAGGTTTTCCTCCTACTGCGGCGTCGGATTCGGGGTAAGCGCATGCAACGGCACCGCAGCCCTGCACCTCGCGCTTCTGGCCCTCGGCGTGAAGCAGGGAGACGAGGTGATAATCCCTGCTTTCACAATGGTGTCTTCCGCCTTTGCGGTCTGTTATACAGGGGCGAAACCTGTCTTTGCCGACGCGGATTCAGGTTCATGGAACATTGACCCCGGCAGGATAGAGGAGAAGATCTCTTCAAGGACAAAGGCAATAATGGCGGTCTCAATTTTCGGACGCCCGTGCGAAATGGATAAGATCCGGTCCATCGCAGACAGATACGGCCTGAAGGTCATAGAAGACGCGGCCGAGTCGCACGGAGCCGAATATCACGGCAAAAAGACCGGCAGCCTTGCGGATATCACGGCCTTCAGCTTCTATGCGAATAAAAACCTGACCACAGGAGAAGGCGGCATGGTTGTGACGGACGACAAAACCCTTTACGACAGATGCCGGTATTTCCGGAATTTATGCTTCCCCCTGCATGGGGCCCGGGACTATATGCATGAGGATATCGGGTATAACTACCGGATGTCCGGTCTGCTTGCCGCAATAGGCCTGGCCCAGGTCGAAAAGGCGGACGAATACAGGGCAATGAGAATACGCAACGGTGAATTGTACAGGAAATATTTGGGAGGCGCTGAAGGTATTACCCTGCAAAGCATCGAAGGCAATGTCCTACACGTGCACTGGATGAACGGCATCATGGTAGACCCGGGAAGATATGGAAGGAACAGGGATGAGTTAAAGACGCTGCTCATGGAAAGAAATATCGACACACGACTTTTCTTTGCCGGTATGCACCGTCAGCCTTCGCTTCTTAAATACGGATGCGACGCTGGGGGCGACTATCCGGTTACGGACGCCCTGACGCAAAACGGTCTTTATCTCCCCTCCGGAAGCGGGTTAAGGGAGGACCAGATATTGTATATCTGTGAAACGATAAAGGACCTTGGGAGAAGATAACTTTTGTTTAAGCGGTGCTTTGGGGGGAGGTCCTGTTTGACGGGACCTGGTTTGTTCACATACTGAAACAATATGACTCGTATAACGAATGCGCTGAGAAACTTTTTATCCCTCGCCGTAATCATCGGCGTTGCCTTTTTTTTCTATAAATCTTTTCAGCTAAACCGCGAGGCTATGCAGGCCCATCCATTTAACCCGGATTATTTTTTTCTTGCCCTGTCGTTCGGCTGCGTACTTACTACCTATTTCCTGTCCACTTGCGGCTGGCGGCTGGCGCTTAATGCATTGTCGGCGGACGGCAGGATCAGCTTCACCCAAAGTGTCGCTGTAGTCAATACCGGCAATCTCATTAAGTATATTCCGGGAAAGGTCTGGTCCTATGCGCTCCAAATGTACTGGCTGTCAGCCTCAGGTTTTTCGAAGCCCGTGGTTCTGTATGTAAACCTTGTCAATCTTTTCGTATCACTTGTAACCTCAACGATAGTCGGTCTCGTCTGTCTGGCGTTTTCCGGCGGAAAATTTCCTGTCTGGATTTCGGTTTCGCTGCTTGCTGCTGCGGTCCTGTCGGATATCCTCTTTATTGCATTCAACGCGCCCTTTACCCGCGGCCTGATAGGGTTTGCGGGCAGGATCCTCAACCGGGATATCGCCTGTTTCAGCATGTCGCGTAAGACGGTTGTCGGTTTGCATGCGATTCATTTTGCCGCTGCTCTCAGCTTCGGTGTCAGCGCCTTTTTCCTTTGCCCGGGCATAGGCGTCGACTTTAATCAGGCAAGCGCGCTTCCTGTGATGTCTTCTTTACTGCTGGCCGACGTCATGGGTTTTATGGTTGTGATCGTGCCCGGGGGGCTCGGCGTCAGGGAGGCCCTCATGTATCTCATGCTGGGCGCTACGGTCTCTACAGCCTCATTACCGCTTGTTTTGCCTGTTGCGAGCCGGATTGTGGGTATGTGCGTAGACGTGTTCCTCGGTACGACCGCTTTTGTTCTGTTAAAATATAAAATCGGGCCGGCAATGAATAGGCCGGCAACACGGCCTGCCTGTGACAAACAAGATGAATAAAGAAGAAAATCCCGCGCACGTTGAATTGTCCTTGATATGCTATCCGTATCATCCATCGAGGGACACGGGACGGGGTCATGACAGGTATATTTTCGAGCTGGCGCGCAACATTTCAAAGGTTTGTCCAAATATGCGCGTCGGCATCCTCGACCCCGGTTATTCCAGGGGTGTCCTTGCTGCGGGGTTGAAACTGCTTGAGTCGATGTTCCGTCTGTCACGAACAAAGGCGGATTTGTACCATGCCCTTTCTCCTGTAGGCGGGGCAATGGCGGTTCTGATGCGCAAAGCGCCCCTTGCAGTGACTGTGCACGATATGATCCCCTTCAACCTGTGCGGCTATGACTATGCATGGAAATCCCGGCTTGTGCGACAATGCATAAGACTGAGCGTTAAAAGATGCGATGCCGTAATAGTGCCTTATAGCGCTACAGGAGCAGAGCTTGTTTCAAGGTTAGGCGTGCCGGCCGACAAGATTTACGTTGCGCATTACGGGGTAGACCATGAAGCTTATTTCCCGAGGCCTGATGAGAAACGTTTGGGCTTTACAGTCCTTTATGCCGGTGAGGTAAGCCGGTCCAAGGGTGTGGATGCCCTTCTGAGGGCCTTTGCCCTTGTCAAAAAGAGGGTTGCCGCTGCGAAACTGATAATCGCAGGCAAGAGAAGCAAGGACCAGCCGTTCCTCGAGGGCATGGCTGAAGATATGGGCCTGAGGGATGTCGTCTTTCCGGGCTATATCCCGGAGGATGAGCTGTCCCGTTATTATTCTTCCGCAGCGGTAATGGTTTTCCCGTCCAGGTGCGGCTTCGGCCTGTCAATGCTTGAGGCCATGGCATGCGGCACGCCGGTAATCGCGGGCGCGGTTCTCGACGCCCCTGAATTTGTCGGCGATGCGGGGATACTGGTGAATCCCGATGATATAGAAGCTATTGCGGAGAGCATAATACGTGTGTTGACCGATGCGGGGCTGAGCGCAGAATTATCCGCAAAGGCACTTGAGAAGTCAAAGGCCTGTTCCTGGGAGAAGACGGCTGAAGAAACTGCGGAGATATATGCAAGTGTATTGCGCCGGAAGACGCAATTCATTCCTTCACAGCAACAATAAGATCCTGGTAGCTCAGGAAGTTTCTCCTCCCGCTCCACGAGCCGTAAAAGACCGGCTTTTGAATCGACAGCCCGTTCCCCTTATAAAAGCTGCTCACTGCGGATTCGTCGAAGGCGACGGCAGTTTCGGGCACTCGACGATCCGTTGTTGAACATCCGTCGATTTCGAATTTGAAGACAAGATCGCTTTTCCCTTCTAGCATGAGCCCGCGGGACTCTTCGTCAAGAAGAAAAAAACTCAGGAGGCATCTTCCTCCGGGCTGAAGCACACGCCGGATTTCCGAAAAATACCGCCTCACGTCGGCGGGGAGCATATGGGTGAATACCGACATGCATATCACAAGGTCGAATGAGCAGTCTCTGTACGGGAACCTGTAATTGCCGGGAGGAAGCCTGCCGCCGGGGTTGTAATGCCCGTTGTAAACATCGCAGACCTGAAACCGGAAATTTGAATTGGACCGTGTTACATGAGTCGTTAACCACTTGATGCGCCTGGGATCGAGATCAAACCCGTCGTAGCCGCCTTCATCGTTGAGGTACTCAAGGAGAGGGAACATCTTCTGGCCTGTGCCGCAGCCTATATCGAGCACGCGCTCATGAGGCAGCAACCCGCAGATATCGCGCATATACCTGAAAAACTCATCGCCGGTTTTCCTGAACTCTTCATTCGTGCGTTTTCCGCCTACCATCAGCCTGTACGGCGGAAGCCCGGTGCCGCGGTTCCCTGTCAGGAAACCTATAACGTCCCGGAGACCATGGAAGATGTAAGTAAGCGGCGGACGAAGCCGCTTTGGAAGCGCACCGCGCAATCTATGCAGAAAAGAATAAGCCACGCAACATACCTTTCATCAAACCCTGTTGAGCCCTTTGCCGCGAAAAAAAGCCCCTAATGTTTGTCATGATTCCTGCTGCCGCCGAAAAGACCGGAACATCTTCTGAAGTTCTTTCCCTATCGCACTGGTATTGCATTTCTCGGTAAAAGTTTTATAGCCTTCTTCAGAAAGTCGCTTCCTCAATGCCGCATCGCCGCTCAACTCCAGGATTGCATCGGCCAAAGAACCGGCATCGGCCATTTTGACGAAAAAGGCATTCTGCCTGTGAGTAAGCAGTTCGCGGTTTGCCGGGCAATCTCCTACTATTACCGGTTTCTTCATGGCTAAAAACTGGTATGTCTTTCCGGCTATCACCCTGCCGGCCTTTTCAATCCCCGAGAAGTGTCCTCCCAGGCAAATGTCCGCCTGCGCGATTTCCGAAGGCAATTTTTCATAAGGGACCCAGTCGACAAAATCGATATTTGCAACCCCGAGCATTTTGGCACGCCGGCGTACCGGTTTGAGCTGGGGCCCTTTACCTATAATCCTGAATTTTATAGAGCTGTTTTGCTCAACCATTCCGGCAGCCCGGATTATATACTCGGTGCCGTGGAGCGGCAGGTAAGTAGAGTAATAAAAGACAGTGATTTGCCTGCTGTCCGTTATCTCTTCAGCCGGATAAAACAGAAAGTCTTCAGCTCCCACGAAAAGCCGTTGAAATTTATCCTCAGGAATGCCGAAGGTGCTTACAAAATAACCGATCTGCGCGTTGGTGTCCAGTAATATCCTGTCCGAATTCTCGCAGGAATACCTGTCGAGCCAGTAAAAGAATTTGCCGGCCGCAGAATCCGGCTTGAAGATTTTTCTGTCGAAACACATTGTATCGTACGCGGACAGAAAGGCATCGAAGATTATCGGTTTGTCCGTGAGCTTTTTAATGAGCGGAACGAGCGGCTGGCCGAAAAACCCTACGAAAACCAGGTCAAAGTCATCTTTCCTTTTGAGTAGAAATTTGGTTAAAACTGTAAGGTACCTGGCGGGATAAGTGGTTGATTGAGCAGTGCAGTCAACTATTTCAACACCGTTTTTCTTCAGGCTTTTTAATATCATCGCATTTCTTACGTACGACGGTTCCCGACCGGAAATAAAAAGGATTTTCATTTTGCCGTTGTTTGTTGTGCTCAATATTTTATAGGGTCCGGCCCTGCGACCGGGCCTCTGATGGCGGGATAAGGGGTAATAAGACAAAGTCTTCGGAAACTCAGCCTGCAACCGCCAAATTTTATTTTAAAAGATAACACAACGATGCAAGAAAAGGAAGCCTGCGCTGTATGGCGATCAAAGCAGGAGAGGCTGCGGCCTGTTCTTTCTCCCTGCCGTTCCGGCCCAATGTTGCCGCGGGATGGTTCCGGCGCTGCCCCTGAAGCGCCGGCTGTTCACAATGGCGGCACAAAACGCGCATACATGGGCGACTTAATTATGGAGTGCCCGGGAACAATGTGATATATTATCGTGGAATAGGATGCACACTATGCCCATTGATAAAAAAGTATTCTCCGGATATGAGGCGCTTTGGGTTTTTCTTGTTTTCATATGTCTGGCTGTATACGCCATGGGGGCAAATCCGCTTAAAGGCGAGACGGTTGCGCCTATGGACATCCTTTTTGAATTTCCGGGGTGGTCTGCGGTCCAGCCCGACCACAAGGCGGTTTTTCTGGAACGAGGCGATGTGCTTGATTCCATACTGCCTGTCTGGATAACTCTCAAGGAACAGATCAGAAACGGGAAAGGCTCACTCTGGTATTCCACGGTCGGCGGCGGCCGGCCTGTTTTCCTGGATCTTTACGACCCTTCTTTTTGGCTGTTCGTACTCATCAAAGACAATGCGCTTGCCTTTTACATTATAGGCTTGTGTAAACTCGTCGCGGCCGGGACAGGCGGCTATCTACTTGCGAGAACCTTTGCCGGCCGGGCGGGCTCTCTCTGGTGCGGGTCTGTTTTTATGTTGTGCGGCTTTAATGCCGGATGGTTTTTCTGGGGCCAGGTTACGACCGCAATATGGATACCGTGGCTTCTCCGTGCAGCGGTCGTATATCTCAAAACCGATGATGCCTTGCGCCTGCCTGCGGTAACTCTCGCAGCTCTTCTTATGATATTGGGCGGGTTCCCTTCGGTTGCCGCCTTCGGCTTTTATTCTTTTGCCTTGCTGGTCGTATTGTGGCTTAGTTACGGAGCGGTTGCCGATAAGGGGCGGTATTTCAGTAATTCGGCTTTTTTCAGGCAAGATGCAAAGAAAGCGCTCCTGCTGCTGATCGCGACAGGCATTGCTTTCGCGATGTCTGCCGTTTCCCTGGTGTCCTTAGCGGATGAAATGCGCGGCGTCAATCTGGGCTACAGGACCGGCGGGACTTTTTTTGAGTTAAGAGATTTGCTGCTTTTTTTGTATAACGCAAAAGACCCGTTGGTTGAAAAGACCGCTTTTATGGGAGCCCCCGCAGTCCTGCTCGCGTTTGTCGGCATTGTGCCGGCGCTTCGAAGTGAAGATGAACAAAAGAAGAAATTTTTATTCTGCATATTGCTGCTTTTTATTGCGGCACTCCTGATAACCTTTGGCCTGTTGCCCCATGGTCTTATAAGACTGATCCCTGCGTTTAATTTTAATTTGTGGGGCAGGCTTATAGTTGTTCCCATGCTGTGCATCGCAGTAATGTCGGCCTTTGGTTTGGAGTGGTGTATTGAACGGGGACCGGGCCTGATTTCCGGCCGGATGAGCCTGTCGGCCGCAAATGCCGGCAGAATAACAATGATTGCGGTTATTGCGGTCTCGTTTTTCCAGTTCCATCTGCAGAAGAGCCTGTTCAATAGGTATAATGCGGTTGTGCCGTCCTCTGCGTTTTATCCTGTTACCGGCAGCATCAAATATGTGAAAGAACATCTCAAGCCGCTCCAGTCCGTGATTGCCGACGACTCTTTTATGGCAGCCGGGACTCTCGGAGCCTACGGCATTCCGGAATGGTATGCGCACAGCTTCAGGACCGACGCTGAAAAGGCGGTCCTCAACAGCCTTGTCCCTAATGCGGCGGCCTCTGCCACAAGCATGTACATTAACGCCGGCGACATACAATTCGGATCTCCTCTGATGGACCGGTTGGCTGTGAAATATCTCCTGATAAAAAAAGACATTATAAGCCCCAGGACCGCAGTGTCTCTCCCTGAGATATCTCAGGGCCTGCTTCCTCCTTTGCCCGACAACTCCTGGAGGCAGCATATCGACCTTCTCAATGATACCTCGCTCGATGCCGTGGGGTTTTTATTCTCGACCTTTGGCGCAAAATATGCGCCGGCCGATGTCGGGCTGACTGTTTACGACGACAGAGGCGGCCCGGCCCTTGCATCGGTTGAGGTCAAAAAGGAAAGGATAACCGACAATAGCCTGGTGTATTTCGGGTTTCCCTGGAATCTTCATCTGAAGAAAGGCGGGTATTTTATGACGTTGTCGCTCCTGGGTTATAAAGGTCCCGGTAAACTGACCGCTCTGGACACTGCCAACCAGGGGAATACGGGCATCTACCTTGAATTGAACGGCCTCAAATACGAAAGATCCATTCAGTTTAAAATGGTCCTGCGGGAGGACAGGGACTTGAGTTTTCTTGCCGGCAAATGGAATATTATAGAATTGGAAAAAAATGTGGTCGTCCTTGAAAACAAACAGGTAACAGGCGGGGCCTATTTCGCCGGCAGAATCGACGCATCGGGTGATCCGATAGATTTTTCCGGTCTGGACGTTAGGCAGCCCTCATCCGGATTGGTGACGATCTCGTATTCAAACGGGAACGCGGGGTGGATTGTGCTGCCCATGCATCTGCACAACGGCTGGAAGGCGTATGTCGGCAACAGACCGACCGAATATTCAGCTTATATGGGCATACTGCCTGCAATACCGGTGGCCGGGCCGTGTGAGATAGTCTTCAGATACGAGCCTGAATCCGTCAGGGGCGGAGCCGTTTTAAGTCTCGCAGGTATCGCCGTTTATTCGATATTTATTATTATATGCAGGAGAAAGGGTAATAGACGTATGCTGACCGGGTCGTATAAAAAGGAGCTTTCCTGAAACTAATAATTCAAATACCCTGTTATAACGAAGCCGAAACGCTGGCGGTTACATTGAAAGACCTGCCGAGATCGGTTGAAGGTTTTGACAAGGTTGAATGGCTTGTTGTCGATGACGGCAGCACGGACAATACCGTCGATGTTGCCGGCAATAACGGGGTTGACCATATCGTCGGGTTCCCAAAGAACCAGGGCTTGTCAAAGGCTTTCCTGGCGGGGCTTGACGCCTGCCTGAAACTCGGCGCCGATGTAATCGTAAATACCGACGCAGACAATCAATACAGCGCCGCGGACATACCTTTGCTCGTGAAACCGATACTTGAGAAAAGGGCCGATATCGTTATCGGCTCAAGGCCGATTTCGGAAATAAGACATTTTCCCTATATTAAGAAGCTCCTGCAAAGAGTCGGCAGCTGGGTCGTAAGGCTGGCGAGCAGCACGGATGTCCCTGATGCGCCCAGCGGCTTCAGAGCGATGAACAGGGAGGCGGCCTTGCGTTTGAATGTTTTCAATAACTACACTTATACGCTTGAAACCATCATCCAGGCCCGCCAAAAGAATCTCGTAATCGCATCGGTCCCGGTCCATGTGAATCCCGACCTCAGGCCCTCGCGGCTTGTGAAGACTATCCCGCGGTACCTTATCGAATCGGTAATTACAATAATCCGCATATTCGTGGTATACCGCCCGTTCAGGTTTTTCATGGCTGTCGGATCCCTGGCGGCCCTTGCCGGAACTATACTGGGAATCAGGTTTTTGTACTATTTTATTGAAGAAGGCGGCGGAGGGCATATTCAGTCACTGATCCTGGCTTCCATACTGCTAGGCATTGGATTGCAGACGGTCCTCACTGCCTTTCTTTCAGACCTCATTGCGGTCAACAGAAGACTAATGGAAGACGCGCAGTACAGATTGAGAAAATCCGAGAGCTGCAAGCGCGACTCCTGAGAAATATGTCTCCCAAAGATTTCATCGGGTCCGGCATCGATGTCTGCTTGATGTGCCATCCCTATTTCCCGTCTAAAGATACCGGGAGGGGCGTTGACAGGTATGCATTCGAACTGCAGCAAAACATCATTAAGACGCACCCGGGAATAAACCTCCGCATTTTGCATAACGGTTTTGCCCAGGCTGTTTTAAAAGTTGGGATCAAACAGCTCAAATTCATGGCTGGGCTGCTGTTTGTCAAGGCGGATTTGTATCATGCCGCCTCGCCGATGGGGGGCGCGCCGGCTGCGCTGCTGGGTAAATCCCCGCTTATTGTCTCTATTCACGATGTAATCCCATATCATGTCGGCGGATACGATCATGCCTGGAAATACGCCTATAAGAGGTTCTGTACACGTTTAAGCGTCGAAAGAAGCGTTGCCGTAATCGTGCCGTGCAGGACAACAGGAGCAGAGCTCTCATCTCTTTTGAATGTACCGGAATCAAAAATACATGTTGTTAATTACGGCATTGACCATATGGAGTATTATCCCCGTCCGGGCATCGCAAGGTCTGAGCGGTCGGTCCTTTATGTCGGCGAGGTCAGCCGCGCCAAAGGGGTGGATGCCCTGATACGGGCTTTTGCGCTCGTCAAGGAAGATATTGAGGATGCCGAGCTGCTGATTATCGGAAAGCGACACAGGGACCAGCCCCTTCTGGAACGGCTATGTCTGGATCTGGGACTCAGGGATGTTACTTTTTTGGGCTATATCCACGAGGACCTGCTCCCTGATTATTATTGCCGCGCTTCGGTCATGGTATTTCCGTCGAGGTACGGGTTCGGGCTGTCGACTCTTGAGGCAATGGCGTGCGGCACACCGGTTATCGCAGGGGCAGTTCTTGACTCTCCGGAATTTATCGGAGATGCCGGGATATTGGTCGATCCTGAAAAACCGGAAGAACTGGCTGTAGCCGTAAAACGCGTATTGACTGAACCGGGTCTTAAGGAAAAGTTGTCGGACAGCGCTGTCGAAAGGGCCGCGGAGTTTTCGTGGGAAAGGACGGCAAGGGAAATAGCTTATATCTACTATTCGGTGAAGTCTGTAAAACAGGGTTTGTGAAAATCAGGGGCTGCGCAGCTTGAATTTTTTTTCAAAGATCTTCCCGAGGTCCGACCGGACGCCCGTTCTTGCGCTTATTGTTTTATGCGCGCTTTTTTTATGGGATTTTCTCTCGGGGGTGAACTGCTTTTATTACACTGATTTCAGCGACCGCTGGATTCCCTGGCTCCAGTTTGTAAAGCGGGCGGTAATGTCGGGCCAATCGTTTCTGTGGAACCCTGATCTGATGCTGGGGTTCCCGCTTTTTGCGGAGTCGGAGGCAGGGGCGCTGTACCCCGTGAACCGGCTGATATTTTTATTCATGGAGGCGCAGTACGGTGTTTCCGTTGTCCTGTTTTTACACCTGTCGTTCTGCGCCGTATGCGCATACAAACTTGCGCGGAAATTAGCGATCTCTAAAGAGGGATCATTCCTCTCCGCTGTTGCCTACACCTTCTGCGGCTCCCTTACCGCCCAGACCACCAACTACATCATAACTCTGGCGGCCTGCTATGCGCCGGCCATGTTTTATCTGCTTATTTGTTATATGGAATCTTCCGAATTCCGTTATCTGATGTGGTTCGGCATTGCGCTCGGCATTCAGCTTTTTATATGTCATATACAGACAACTTTCATCCTCTATACTGCGTGTACGATATTTTTTGTCTTTCTGACCTTCAGGCGGTCCCCTTCTTTTTCCCGCGAAATTTTGAGATATGCCGGGGTATCTGTGTTTGCCGCGGGCCTTGCGGCTGTGCAACTGTTGCCCCTTTATGAGTTGACGGGTTTGAGCGTGCGGTCCGGCGGACTGGATTACGAATATCTTACCGGCTATTCGCTAAGGCCGTGGGATTATCTTTCGATGCTCTTTCCCTGGATGTACGGCAACGCGAGGGCGGGCAGCTTTATCGGAAACTGGTATTTTGAAGAGACCCATGTCTATGCCGGCGTAACAGGGTTTGTTTTTGCCGTTGCCTTTTTCCTCTATCGCAGGGGAAGCCTATCAAAGGCGCAGGCCGGGTTTCTCCTGATAATGGCGACTGCGTTTATTCTGAGCCTCGGACGGTATATTCCTGTGGTCGATCTCTACAGTCTCCTTCAACATATTCCGGGTTTTTATTATTTCAGGTGTCCCGCCCGCTGGTCCTTTATCGTTATGCTCTGCGCCGCTGTATTTGGAGGCCTCGGGTTTGACGCGGCAATGTCCCGGTTGTCGGAGAAGAACGCCAAAACACTGCTGCTCCCTGCGCTTTTAGTGCCTGCCGGGACGATTATGCTGTGGCCTGCGCAGCTGAGCGGGGTATACGGCGACAATCTCATCAGCCGCGCACTGACCGGCGCGCATGTGCTGTCCGCGCCGGCAAATGTAGTCGAGGAATATGTAATTTCGCCCCTGCAAAAGGTTCCGCCCCTGCTTTATCTTGTCTTCGTTTGTCTTTTGTTGTTGCTCTTTATGATTGCCGCCATTCGGGGCTTGATGTCCATGAAGGCGGCAAAGACCGCTTTCCTGACCCTTGCCGTTCTGGATATTTTTTTAATGGAGGCCCCTCAAAACCCGAGACGGCCGATGGATTACTTCCCGAAAAAAACAGCCGCTTTAGCGCCTGTCGTCGAAAAGGCGGGCGGCGGGCGCGTAATGCCGGTCGTGCCGCAGACAGCCTGCGACCTCCCGGATATCAATTATCTGTGCGGCAACAGCCCGACTTATTTCGGCCTGCGCGTGCCAACCGGGACATCACCACTCATTTTGCGAAGCTATAAAGAGATGACTGAAAACATGTCGGTTTCCCTGCTGGAGTCTGCCGGAGTCAAGCTTATAATCAGACCGTATTACGATCCTGAACTCAAGAGCTTCCATTATGAGACTGAGGAACTGCGGTCATCGCTGCCGCGCGCATTTACAGCCGGCTCTGTAAGGACTGCGGATTTTCCTCTTCCGGGGAATATTTTCAGAGATGAGAACAGGGAGTTGTTAAGAAGCTCTGTTGTATTATCGGCAGGCGATTTTAAAAGCATTGCGGATAGGCATCCAGATTCAGTCGATCTCCTCAAAAACAGCCCGGCTGTGCTGCAGTCTGCCGAAATACTCAGCTACGAAAACGGGGAGGTGGCTGTCGGAGCGGTTGCAACATCCCCTTCGCTTCTGGTGCTGACCGACATGAACTATCCGGGATGGCAAGCCGAAGTAAACGGGAAGAGAACGGAGGTTTATCCTGCTTACGGCGTATTCAGGTCTGTTTTTTTACCCGGAGCAGGCGCGTATAAAGTGATCTTTTCGTTCAGGCCGTTTTCCTTTTATCTCGGCGGCGCAATATCTCTGGCAAGTGTTTTAATTGCCGGAATGTATTTGATTGTCTCCAGCCGCACGAAGCGTCATGATAGAGGCTAAGGCTGTTTGTGAGGACGGATATGCCGTGCAACTGAAAAATATTAATCGTTATAAATTTTATGCGGCCGCAATTATAGCGGTGCTGACTTTTATAGTTTATCTCCCAACGCTCGGGAACGGGTTCGTAAACTGGGACGACGGCGTCTACATATACAACAACCCGCAAATCCGGTTTCTGGATGCCGGTTTCTTCAAGTGGGCTTTCCTTGATTATTATGCGGGCAACCTGCATCCTCTCACCTGGATATCCCATGCGCTGGATTATGCGGTATGGGGCCTGAATCCTGTCGGTCATCACCTGACCGGCATTGCGCTCCACTCGGTCAATACCTTCCTTGTCGTGATACTGGCGGTACGGCTGATCGAGGCGTTTCTTAACGCCAACGCGCAGCTTCTTTTCAATGAATTAACGCCCCCGCCTCCGGCAGCCCCTCCTGGATTAACGCCCCCAGGCTCCGTCTCTCCCACTCTTAAGATAAGAGGGGGTAAAGGGGGAGTTATGATTTCCGCATGCCGGCGCGGGAGTTATGACACCCGTTTCCCTGATGGGCAAGCCGTACTTATAGCTGCAGGTACGACCGGCCTACTGTTCGGTCTGCATCCCCTGCATGTTGAATCTGTCGCCTGGGCGTCCGAGAGGAAGGACCTCCTGTGCGCAATGTTTTTTTTGCTGAGTGTTTTGTCTTATTTGAACTATAAGTCGTATAAGACTTATAAAACCTATTTTTTTTCACTTGTTTTTTTTGCTCTGGCTTTATTAAGCAAACCGATGGCAATGACTCTTCCGGCTGTAATGCTCATCCTGGATTTTGTTTTATCCGACCGCGTGGGGTCCGCAAGATCGTTCAAAACCGCTTTGTTCGAAAAACTTCCCTTCATTGCCTTGAGCCTTGCTTCAGCGGTCGTGACAGTTATTGCCCAGAAGTCGGGCGGCGCCGTAAAGACCCTCGCGCTTTATCCTCTTTCCACCCGGGTCCTTGTCGGTTTCAAGGCGGTTGTAATGTATATGTGGAAGATGGTGTTCCCCGCAAAGCTGCTGCCGTTCTATGCCTATCCAACCGGCGTCTCAATCACATCGCCGGAATATCTCGCGCCGGTCATATTGGTTGTCTCGCTTACAACAGTCTGCATCCTCTTTCTGAAGAGGCGGCCTGTTTTAACTTCCGTGTGGATATATTATCTTGTGACTCTCGCCCCTATGCTGGGCTTTATCCAGGTCGGCAACCAGGGAATGGCGGACAGGTACACCTATCTTCCCGGACTCGGGTTTTTTCTCCTTGCGGGTCCGGCAGCGGCATGGGTCCGGACAAAGGCGTACTCTTTGATCAGCCGCAGGGCAGCGGTCAACGGCGTTATTGCGGTCTTGTCGCTTTCGCTGCTCGCGTCTCTTGCATTCCTGACAGTAAAACAGATCGCGCTCTGGAAAGACAGTATTACCCTGTGGACATATGTTATCGAAAACGCGACCAACCGCAGCGCAGCTCCTTATATCAACCGCGGACTGGCCTACAGAGAAGCGGGGCGGCCCGACCTCGCGCTTGCTGATTTCAACTCCGCTATTGCCGCAGAACCCGGCGCTGCGGACGCCTACAACAACCGGGGTATTACACTGAAAGAAACAGGACGTTTTGAGGATGCTGTAAAGGACTTTGGCACAGCGATCAGGCTGGACCCTTCCGGGTATATAAGCTATTACAACAGGGGATCAACGCTGAAGGACGCGGGACAATATGGACCTGCCCTCGCCGACTTCGACAAGGCGCTTGCATTGAATCCCGCGTATGCGGTCGCATATGCCGGCCGTGGCCTGATATATGAACAGGAAGGGCGGCCGGACCGCGCGCTGGAGGAGTTTAATGCCGCAGTCGGGGCGGACCCTTTGTTTGCGGGGGCCTATGTTGATCGCGGTCTGATATTTGAACAGACCGGCCTGCCGGACCGTGCGCTGGCAGACTTTAATACCGCGATCAGGATCGACCCTTACAGCGATGAAGCATACAACAACAGAGGCCTGGCCCTTGAAGCCATGGGCCGCATGGACAACGCCATAGAGGATTACGGAAAAGCGGTCGGCCTGAACCCTTTGAATCATGTTGCATACAACAATCGCGGCATAGCATTCAGCAAGCTGGGACGCACCAATGAGGCAATGCAGGATTTTCAGAAGGCGTGCGAGCTGGGAAACGCGGCCGGCTGTGAGGCGCTGCGAATGCATCAGTAATATCAGACCCCGGAAAGCCGCTCCTGTTGACCAACGGCATGTCAATTTGGTTATACTCATGATGTTTGCAGACTGTATCCGGGCATGCTATATCCGGATTTAAATACCTTCTGTTAAAGGGAGATGAAAGACCTGGAATGAAAACAATTCTCGTCACAGGATCCTCGGGGCTGATAGGGTCCGAGGTCGCGACCTTTTTTCACGGGCAGGGCTTTGCCGTGCACGGCATAGACAACAACCAGAGGGCGGTCTTCTTCGGCCCACAGGGCGACACCCGCTGGTCGCAAAAACGCCTTGTCGAAAATCTTGAAAATTTCCGGCATCATGAGATGGACATACGCAACCGGCAGGGGATACTCGACCTTGTGATGGAACTCCGTCCGTCCGGGATCATTCATGCGGCAGCGCAGCCCTCTCACGACCGCGCGGCCGCCATTCCGTTCGACGATTTTGACACCAATGCGGTCGGCACGCTGAATTTGCTTGAAGCGGTCCGCCGGGCCTGCCCCGAGTCGCCGTTCATATTTATGTCTACCAACAAGGTCTACGGGGACCTGCCCAACACAATCCCGCTGACCGAACTGGAGACGCGGTGGGATTACGCTGATCCTGCCTATGCAAACGGCATAGCCGAGACCTTTTCGATCGACAGGTCCACGCATTCGCTGTTCGGCGCCTCAAAGGTCGCTGCCGACATAATGGTCCAGGAGTACGGCCGCTATTTCAACATGCCTACCTGCTGTCTTCGCGGAGGCTGTCTTTCCGGGCCGAACCACAGCGGGGTTGAGCTCCACGGCTTTCTCAGCTACCTCGTCAAATGCAACCTTGAGGGCCGCGAATATACGGTCTTCGGGTACAAGGGAAAACAGGTCCGCGACAATATACACTCGCATGACGTTGCCCGCTTCATACACGCCTTCTATACCGCCCCGCGCTGCGGCGAAGTCTATAACCTCGGGGGCGGCAAAAATAATTCCTGTTCAATCCTGGAGGCCTTCTCCCTTGCCGAGAAACTGAGCGGGAAAGAGCAGGTCTATAAATACGTGGACACGAACCGTACGGGCGACCACATATGCTATTACAGCGATTTGACCAGGATGAGAACACATTACCCGGAGTGGGACATCACAAGGTCGCTTGAGCAGATTGTCGGGGAGATTGTCGAATCGTGGCGCAGAAGGCTGACCTCCTGAATTTAGTCCCGGAGATGCAACGATGAAAATTCTTATAACAGGCATATGCGGTTTTGTCGGCAGCGCGCTGGCGCAGGCCCTGATCGATTCAGGCTGCGCTGTTTACGGTATTGACAACTTCGTGCGGCCTGGCAGCGAGACAAACAGGCTGAGGCTGCAAAAAATGGGGGCCGTGATATACCACGGCGATATCCGTTGCGCCTCCGACTTCGAAGGACTGTTGCCTGTTGATTGGGTGATCGACGCTGCCGCAAATCCGAGCGTTCTCGCCGGCGTCGACGGCAGGACAGGCAGCCGGCAGCTGATCGAGAACAACCTGCAGGGCACTGTCAATATGCTCGAGTACTGCAAACGGCACGGCTCAGGGTTTATTCTGTTGAGCACAAGCAGGGTCTATTCCATTAAACCCCTTTCCGAACTTTCCGTAGAGGCGGTTGACTCCGCATTCAGGCCGGGCCGCGCTGCGTCGTTCCCTCCGGGTCTAAGCGCAAACGGTGTGAGCGAAGCCTTCAGCACAGCGCCTCCGGTCTCGCTCTACGGCAGCACAAAACTGGCGTCCGAGACGCTTGCCCTGGAATACGGCGAGACGTTCGGCTTTCCGGTCCGGATCAACCGCTGCGGCGTCCTTGCGGGAGCGGGACAGTTCGGACGGTCCGACCAGGGGATATTCACTTACTGGATAAATGCCTGGCTGCGCAACCGACCTCTTACATATATTGGTTTTGGCGGACAGGGGTATCAGGTGCGGGACTGCCTGCATCCGCGCGACCTCGTTCCGCTCCTTGCGAAACAAATGGCTGACAGCGGTCCGGCGTCCGCGAGGGTTTTCAATATCGGCGGCGGCGTAAGCAATTCCATGTCTCTGGCCGGATTGAGCGACTGGTGCTCAGACCGGTTCGGTAAACGCACGGTAGGTTCTGATCCGGAGGTCCGCAGGTTCGACATCCCATGGATGATCATGGACTCAGCTCTCGCCCGTGAGGTGTGGGACTGGCAGCCGCTGACGCCGCTTGAGACAATCCTCGAAGAAATTGCGCTGCACGCCTCGCAGAACCCCGACTGGCTTGAGATTTCAGCCGCCTGATGGATAATCCGCCTGTTGACGGCAATTCAATAGAGCCCGGATGCGGGGGGGCGCCCCTTCGGATGCTTTCGGTGGTCATCCCGGCCCGGGATGAAGAGGGGTGCATCTCTTCGACTGTGGAGCATGTCCACGCTGAACTGACTGCTCATGATATTACTCACGAGATCATTGTAGTGGATGACGGCAGCGCGGACCGGACCTCCGAAATTCTTGCAGGCCTTGCGCAGCGCATCCCCCAGCTGAAAGCAGTTGTGAATCCCGGTCCGCACGGGTTTGGCAGGGCGGTTATCCGCGGGCTGGACCGCATGTCCGGAGACGCGGTGGTCCTGCTTATGGCGGATGAGTCCGACTACTGCCGGGATGTTGTGCGCTACTGGGAAGAATTGAACAAGGGATACGACTGTGTTTTCGGCAGCCGTTTTATAAGCGGGAGCAGGGTAGCGGACTACCCTTTTTTTAAACTGGTCCTGAACAGGCTTGCCAATACCTTTGTCAGGCTTCTCTTCGGCATTAAACTTAACGACACTACAAACGCCTTCAAGGCATACCGCAGGGAGGTAATCGACGGCTGCAGGCCTCTGATCGCGCCGCATTTCAACCTCACAGTGGAACTGCCGCTCAAGGCGATTGTCCGCGGCTACAGCTGGACCGTGATTCCGATAAGCTGGCGCAACCGCCGCGCCGGCGCGGCAAAACTGAAGATAAAGGAAATGGGCGGCAGGTATCTTTTTATTGTCCTGTATCTATGGCTGGAGAAATATTTCTCGCGCGGGGATTACAGGAAGAAGTAAGGTCGTATTGTTCCGGCAGCTTGCGTACGCGGGGGCGGACGCAGATGACAGGTTTATGAGTGTGAAGACTATCTGTTATACTAAATTTTGAGATAGATGTGACAGGTTAATGAAATTCCCGGCTATAAAACATTCCAATATTATTTGTCTCGTCTTCAGCATAGCAGCTTCGCTTTTCGCGATGGAAATTGCGTTGACATGGCTGGATTTTCCGCCCTCAGGACCTTTTCTTCAGGAATTCTACGCCCCGCCTTATTTTAAGCTCATGTGTTATGACAAACCGCCTTCCTCAGGCTATGATTTTGATTTGAGGGACGAAAAGGCCAGGGCCTATTTTTCGGAGCTCTTCGGAAATTACAGCAGGGCCTTCGATTTAAACCGGGAAAAAACTCCATACGCGGTGAGCGTGAATTACAACAGTTCCGGGTTCAGGGAAAGTGAATTTAAACCTAAATGATAAAAAGCGCATTGTAATTATCGGCGACAGTTTTACTTACGGTCATGGGTTGAAGAATGAATATTCCTATCCAAGGGTACTGGAGAGACTGCTGAACGGCTCTTCTCCCGACGCCCGGTTTGAAGTCCTGAATTTGGGCGTGGGCGGAATTGACATAGACGAAATTTATCAGGTTGCCCTATACGCGCTGAAGGAACTTAAACCCGATTTTCTGATATACGGATATTTCCTCAATGATCCTGTTGAATGCGAAGTCGTTGAGCCGTCTGTGAAAGGCCGGCTGCATGAATCGGAATGGGCCCATATGGAGATAAAGGATTTCAGGGTTGCGGTCGGCGGCAAAACCCGGAGCCGGCCGTATCTGAAGGACCTTTTGCTCCATTCATACGAACTATCCAGGATATCCGGGGATACGATCAAATGGTACAGATATACCCACATGCCGGAGAACTGGAAGTTTACGGAAACTCTTATAGAACAGATCGACGCGGCTGCTGCCGGGCAAAATTGCCGCTTCATGACAGCCCTGCTGCCGGTAATTTACAAAATGGATGATTATCCCCTGAAAGATGTTCATGCCGGCATTAATAAGACTCTTTCCCAGCACAACATCAAAGTGATAGATTGTCTGCCTTTCCTGAAAATGTACCGGGACAGCGAGCTTTATTTGCATCCGCGGGACCGTCACCCTAATGCCGTATATTGCGCGACGGTTGCAAAGGCTCTTTGCGGGGAGATCAACCCGCAGGCCGAACCCTTGCGAAAATAGAATCCATGGCAGCGGCACGGCTCAGTGAAATGCGGCCCGGCGAGTCCGACTCATTTCCCGGGTCGGTGTAGACACGGCGCTTTATCCGATTATATAATTTACATTGTGATGAAGATATCATTTAAAGATTACCTGCTTTTTGCGTGCCTGTCGGCGGCCGTCATTTTGTGCGCAGCCGAACTGGTTTTGCGTATTGCCTTCGGTCTTCCGGAGGGCATATTCTGGGACTGGTCCACAGGCAAGAACGGCTTGTATCCCGAGAGCGCCCGTATCAAGATGCTGTGGGGTCCGGTCCCGTATGTTCTTGAGACCAACTCTCGTGGTTTCCGGGGGCCGGAACTTTTGCCTGAATCCGACGAAACCAAAATCAGGATTGCCGCTTTGGGCGACTCTGTTACCGACGGCGCTTTTGTGGATAACCGGGAGACCTCCCCCTTTTTATTGCAGGAAATCCTTCGCAAAAGGGGAATGGAGGTCGAAGTTTTCGACGCTGCCCACATGGGCGGGAGCATTGACAAGGAATTAGCCATATTCAAAAAAAATGTCATGCCGTTTCATCCCGAAATAGTAGTATTGACCTTTGTAACCAATGATATAGCTGAAATCTGGGGCAAATCAAAAGAAGACCTTGTCGCCGGCATCACCGAAAAGCCCGAGACGAGCCTTGCAAATTTTGTCCTTGTTAATACCGCGGTCGGCGAGTTTGTCTTTGACTCCTATTTGAAATTGAGGTTTTCCGATTATCGGAAGGCAAGAGAAAAGGCGAAAGACTTCAGCAACCGCTACAACATTGCAGGGGGCGATAATTACCATGAAAACAGCCGGTTGTTCATTAAGCGGTTCAGGGACACCGACGGCCTTCTCCTCAACGAACCGTTTTCCGAAGAAGTTTTGAAGCATATCGACAATTATGTCCATGCCCTTCGTGAACTCAAGGCTGCCTGCGATGCGCGTAATATTAAATTGCTGTTTGTATATTCACCCGCGTATCCGCAGATATATGACAGTTCAGCTTCTTTCAGAATAAGGGATATACTTCAGGAAAAGTCTCGGCAGTCAGGCATATCTTTTCTTGATCTGACGCCCTTTTTCCAGGCGGAAGGGAGAGAGAGGGTATTGCATCTGGCGCCGCTGGACTATCACCTGAATCCTGCCGGCAACAGGCTGCTGGCCGCTACGATTGCCGACCATCTGCACGCCAATTTTCTGTCAGTGCCCGGATTGGGCAATCCCGGTGCGAAGAGATGATATGCGTTTCATGAGCCGCCTGCCTGATACCGCGCGAGGCCGGCGTATTGCCCCTATGTTTTTGAGTTATAATGACCGACGGCGCTAATTTCCGGGAGCGGCTTCAGTTTAATCACAGGAAACTGTTGATTGTCTTTGTGCTTGTTTTTACATTCAGCCTGTTATTTTCTTTTTATACCCGGCAGGCGTGGGAAGACTGGTACATAACATACCGGGTCAGCAAAAACCTCGCTATGGGTCACGGTCCCGTCTTTACAATAGGGGAGAGGGTGCATGCCTTTACATCGCCGCTTGGCATGCTGATCCCCGCTTTTTTCGGCTATATAACCAACAACCGTTCGGATGAGCTTGTCCTCTGGCTTTTCCGTGTTCTGAGCTGCTCCCTGCTGGGACTTTCCGCGGTCGTTCTGCTGAAAACAGCGCGGGCCTGGGGCATGTCTTTTTTGGCCGCAGCCGCTGTTGCGGCATTATTTGCGATCAACGATAAAATAATCGCCTTCAGCATTAACGGGATGGAAACCGCTTTCATGATGTTCTTCCTGACCTATGCCGTCTATTTGCTTTCTGCGCCGGCAAAGGGGTTTATCGTAAAACTCGGGCTTGTTTTTGCCGGGCTGATGTGGACGCGTCCCGACAGTTTTGTCTATATCGGCGGTCTCACGCTCGGTTGGCTCTTATTCAATCCTCCGTCGCCTCATTTCCGCTCCCGGGCCGAAGCCGCGAAGAAGTTCGCGCTTGTCTGCATGGTCTCGTCCGTCCTCTATTTGCCCTGGATATTGTGGGCCGGATTCTATTACGGGACGCCGATCCCCCATACGATCATTGCCAAAGGGCTTTTCATGGACGGCCCGGACCTCGGTCTTATAAAACAGCTGGCCATATTCCTGTTGCCGTCCGGCATGGATATGTCCGTAATGCAAACCTTTACGCCGCAATGTTACTGGCTGGGAGGCTGGCCTGACCTGCTGATATATCCGGGCGTCGTGCTTGCGGTCATAGCCGCCCGTTACTGGTGGCTGCCTTTCGGCAATCCTGTGGGGCGCGCGGTTTCTTTCGCATTGTTTCTGGCCCATTTTTATCTCACACGTTTCCCTGCCTCTGTAGACAGATTGATGCCGTGGTATATCACCAGTGTCGCCCTTTTGAGTATTATTGTGCTTGGTCTGCTTACCCAGGACGCTGTGAATCTGATTGTCAGGTTAAGTGAAAGGGGGCAAAACAGGATGTCCCGGGCTGCGGGGTATCTGCTCTACTGCTGTGTGGGAATAAGCATTGCAGGCAGCCTGTTTCTGACTGTTGCAAACGCATACCAGCGCAGGCAGGAACAGGAAATTATAGAGGACGGCCATCGCAAAAAGATCGGTCTGTGGCTCAAGGAAAACGCAGCATCCACAAAAGATCGGGTATTCATCGAGTGTCTCGGCTATGTCGGGTTCTACTCACAGTTGAAGATGCTCGACTTTCCCGGCCTTTCGTCGCCTGAGGTCGTTGAAGCGAGACGCAGGCTCAGGACGGACGATTACGCTCCTCTGATACAGGACCTGCAGCCGGACTGGCTTGTGCTTAGACCCGGCGAAATCGCGGATATCCAGGGGCAGATACCTTACCTGTTGCCGATGAATTATGTGCCGGGCAAGGTGTTTGACGCTACAGCAAAACTTGACGCCGCTCCTTTCGAGGCTGTGCGCCGATACCTGCGTTTCCATCAAAAATTTACGGTATTCAGGCGCAACCGGGACAAAGTTTCGAATACGGAAGAGGCTGCGCCGGGCCTGCGATAGAAAGGCCTCCTGATTATAAGGGTCCCTGATTATATCGTCCGCAACGGGTAATGCAGGAAACGGATTCTAGGCCCGCGAGTCGGAATGCCGTCCTGTGGGCTCCAACGGGCCTGATACGGGGAAAGACCGCGTAGTGCCGAGCAGAAAAAGCCATAATGCGCCCAGCCATGTAAGCCAGCCGGCTAACATCGGATAATCGTACAGTCCCAGTTCTCGGTCTAAGCCGATAGCATTAACAGCGATCAGTGCCAGGATTGTGTACATCCCGGATTGTGCCTGGGACCAGCGGGGGCTCATCAGCAGGCAAATCATGGGTATCGCGAAAGTGTAGTAGTGGCTCCAGCAGAGATGCGCAAACAGCAGAAAGGCGATACCCCCGGCAGAGGCAGCCTGAAAGTCGACCAGGAACGATTCCGGGACGCTTTTGCCTGAGCCGGCATCGGCGGCTGAAAGCCCGCGGGAAAATGATATTATGCGCCCCGAGGTCAGCGCGAAGCCCAGAAAGAACAGCGTTTTTGTAAGATCGACTCCGGTAATCGTTTCAACCAGAATCGGCATTGACAAATTCAGCCAGTTCAGAGGGCTGTCGTCTGCATGCAGCTGCATAATATGAACCAGCCATTCAGACCAGCATCGGGTGGAACCCAGGAAAAGGCTTCCCACTGCGAACCCGAGCACAGCGCCTGTCAGGCAGCCCGCTGCCTCGGCTCCCAGCGCCCTCCAGTTGCGCCTTGCCGCCAGGGATATCAGGAGGAACATGGGCACAAAAATAGTGTTGGGCTTCAACATTACCCCCAGAAAAAGAAACAGCCCTGCCCCAAAATGTCCGATCAGGACCATCGGCCTCAGACAGGCAAAGGCCGCGGCAATCAGGACCAGCTGAATGCGGTTTGTGCTCGCGCATTCGGAATCCATGGAAAGCGGGGCAAAAAGCAGAAGGAGATAAAGGTATAGGGCGGCTCCAGAGTCAAGACCATAACCAGTCAACCACAACAGGATCACGGACGCAATCACGAAGGAGGCCAGACTTATCAGATGAAACTTCCTTGCGCCGAGTTCCAGGTTTCCGGGTGTGACGGCGGAGAGCAGGCTGGTCATAAGCGGCGTATTCCTGACGGTGTAAAAGAACCTGCCTTGAGGAACCGCCTTGCAGCGTAATTCATTGATGGCCTGCTCCCCTTTTGAGCTATAGATATCTGCGCAACTGGGCTGCTGTATGTATTTGTTGGTCGCCCAGTAAAAAGTGAAATCGCCGTAGGGGTTGAACGAGGATTCTTCATTCCACTGATGTATGGTCAGAGCGCAGGCCGTCACAATAAGAAGCACTGTCACCGACGAGAGGGATTTTATGGCCTGCATGAACCGGGCGCAGCGAAACAGGATATATATTCATACCCCGATAATGACCCCGCGATGTCGTTAACGGATCGCGGGCTGTCAACAGGTTCCACTCTAAGGCCCTCCCTGAACAGGTTGTGGAATAGACGCTTTGCCGGTTTATTTGAACATTTTTTGTCGTGAAGTTGCAAGTGTCCTAAAGCAGGACCGCCTGCTTTTATCCGGCAGGTTATTTGTGCTCCAGCAATATGCCCCCGTCCTTCACTATCGCCTGATACGCCTTTTCAGCCGCGAATGCATGGACAAATCCGCCTGGGTGGGCGTCGGTAGAATTGACGACGAGTTTCGCAGCCGGTATCCCCAAAAAATCTTGCGCCAGATTAATGGTCTTTATGTCTTTATCCGTGAAGAACCTTTCCACCCGGCCGGTAATATCAAGGCTCCCCCGGACGTCCAGGAGATTGGGCAGTATTACTACATACAGCTTCGCTTTATTGAAACGGGCGTATGCAACCATGGTATCCAGTTCTTCCTGATGGGTGGCCCATATCAGGGGGTCGTCGTATAACCCCCGCAGCCAGCTCCACCACGAGGAGTCTTTTTCAATGCTGAGGGGGTAGAGTCTCCAGTACAGAAAGTCGATCAGATAGGAATGCCTTCGGATGAGGTGAAAGATATTGTCGCTGTTTTTCAGCTCGTAGATCTTTTGCGCAGCCGGATAAAATATATCGTATTTGGCGGCCGCGCCTTCTATGTCGTTGACGTAATACCAGAGCACGACAATGTCCGGCTTATACGGAAACTCCGCCAGCGCCGCAAGTTCATCATCCGTGGACCAGCCGCGCTGCGCCAGGTTGAGCACTGTGAACCCGTTCCCCAATTTTGAACCCAGGATCGAACCGAAACGGTCTTTTATATCTTCAATCCCGACTCCGGCAGCGAAGGAATCTCCCACGACAAAAACCGGCTTCTTCCCGCGGAGATATTCCTCGGTATATTCATGGTCCCTCAATCCGAATGAGTTGATCGGCTTCCAGTGCCTCTCAAGCCATTTGCTGTTGGACAAGGTTACATCCATGCCGTTGGTCTGAATGAAGATGTATCGGAAGCAGATCTCAAGCGCCGGCAGAACTGCAAACAATGAAATGAGCAAAAGGACGATATTCGGCAGCCGGCGATTTTTATTCTTTCCCATGTCCGTATGCCCCGATGCCTTTAACGTCTAACGGCAGGGTTTTTAGCGACCGTATCTCTGCCGGCGGAGGATTTCAGATAAGAGGCCAGACTGACCGCAATTGCCCTGTGCCCCTCTGCATTGGGATGTCCGTCTCCAGAGGCAGGGTAAGGTTGGACCCCGGATGCAAGCCGTTCCCGCATTACCGGCAATATGTCCATATACTCGATCCCGCTTTGCTCCAGAAACTCTACGGTCATGGTCCTTATCTGATTTTCGTATTCCGTGAGACAACGGTAATTTATGCAGTCATTCGGCTGCAGTATGCGAAAAACCATTTCTTTGGTAGGGATCAGAAGCACGATAAAGCGTATTTTCTTCGCAACCGCGTATTCATTGATTTTGCCCATTGCTTTCAAGGATAACCTGAAGCCTTCTTCAATTCTGGGGTCCATGAGATCCATCCCTGCCAGACGATATTGGCTTGTAAAAATAGTCTTAAAGCGTCCGTTGTCGAATACCTCGTATTTTTCCGGAAAGGCCGCTGCAAAGGCCTTCCAGTTCTCCCACTTTTCCGCAGACGTCTGCTCCGGTTCGCCGGCCAGGCGCGTAAACTCATATCCCGCCCTTTGGAAGAGACGATAGATATTCGAATATTCTGAAAGCAGCTTTTGCGGGGAAAAAGCTTCATCCGCGACCGGGTTAGGGGGCAGCTGTCTTCCGGAGCCTGCCTTCCGAATCTGGAACAGACGTTCTATCCGCTCTGAGAGGGGTTCGACCTGTTCAGCCTTTTGTATCCTGTCCTTTAAATCAGTTTCAACGCTTTTGAATTCGGCAAACCGTCCGTGGTCGTATACCTGATGGTAAGAGTCATACAGGTCGTTGCCCATGTAAAACCCCTTGACAACTACTTTTGGCTCCAGGTCATCCGCTTCGTCCCAAAGAACCAGGCTCTGAATCGGGCCGGAACCCGGACATGCCATACTATAAACCGACTCATCGATCATTGAATCCAGTTGCATCGGCCATGCGAACTCCGGTTCGACTCCGACTCCGTAGGTCTGTGAATCTCCAAGCACAACAATATGGGCTTTGTCCAGCTTGCGGGGATTGCGGAACCCTCTGCTGTCGTGCCCCGGATACTTTGGGTTGGGCCTGTCTTCAATGAGAGGATCGGGAACTGTCGGAGGGACGTGCTCGGCGGTCCAGGGCGAGTCAAACAGTTTATCGATTCTTGGAGATAAAGAGGACAGCATGCTCAGGGTTATTTCGAGAAATCCTATGACGAGAAGGACCAAAATAACAGGGAACAATATCCGCTTGATATTTGCGTTCATCGTGTTACGTTTGCGCCGAATATCGGTCCGACCAATACCGGTTCGCTTTGATATTTAACAACAAAGAGCATAGTATGCCGTTATTCGCAAGAGTCGTTTTATCCCTTTTTGAGTGGAACAGTACCGACAAGCCCGTTCGCCCTCATATAATTATAAATCATGTCCGCCAGAAGTTTATGGGTTTTGTCGTTGAAATGGAAATAGTCAATGAACTCGTCATATCCAAACCCGAAGCGCATCTCCTCCAGTCTTTTTTCCAGGTCAAGCACATAAACATTCGGCTGTCTGAAGTTCCTGATGTAGTCGATCAGCTGCGACTTGGCTCTCAGATCATATGTGAAGATTTCAGAGTCCCTGGCCTTTTTCAGATAGGAGATCGCCCGAGCGTAGTCCCCGGCCTTCATCCCCTGTTTGTAAAAAACCGACGTTGTATTTATATCGCCGTACGGCCTGGCATGCAGATTGCCGACCGGCGTTATCATGACAACAGGTATGTTTTGCGCAACGGCCATGCGGACCGTGTCGTTGCAGTTTCTTATGAAATAGTCGAGCACAAGCCGGTTTATCGCGTTGAAATCCTCCTGACGGATCTTGATAAGTCCCAGTCTCTGAAAAAACTCGCATAGCCTGGGTCTGTTGAGCTCCCCGTACCAATAAAAGGTGCCGTATGAAAATTTGCTGACAGGCTTGCTCTTGTCGTAGAAGAAATACGGGATCCTCAGCAGGAAGTTGAACTTTTGATAGTAGTTTTCCAGGATAAAATTATGATAGGCATAGTTGTAGTCTATGTCGCCTATAAGCAGGACGATAACATCGGGCTTTTCCACCGAAAGGGCCTCGTTTACCCGTTGTTTGATCGAAAGCGAATCGATCCCATTGACCCCGAAATTGAGCACGCGAAGGTCTGCGTGACCCTGCTGCAGGTAATCGGGGAAGGTCCTGCCGCTGTCCGAGAGCACAAGGTTCGAGGCGCCGAAGACGAACACGGTTTTTTTTGAACGGTCCTGAATGAGCAGTTCGTCAGGCAGGGGGAAAGACACCGGCTCTTTTTGCTCCAGATGTTTTTGCAGCGCTCCGCGGACTTCGGAAAGGTCAATCCTGCGGATATCATAGATGTCCAGCGCAGTGAAGAAGACTAAGGCTGCGAGGAATGAGGCCGGGGCAATCATGATAAGGAAGAAGAGTATTTTCTTGTGTATTGCGGCCGCCAAGCTACTGCCCAACCCCTTCACTGATCAGTTCTTTATATATAGCGCCTGCGGCCAGTGAATTTGCCTTAATATTCATATGAGGGTCTTCGGGGCTGACCCAGAGGGATTCGCCGGCGTACGGCTCGAATACCGGCAGCAGGTCAATAAACGAAGCGCCGGAAGAAGCCGCCAAATCCCGGATGTACTTTGCGGCAAAAGAGAACGGATAATTTTTTAGTCTTCTGAGGTCGGGGACATTGACTATAAGCAATTCAGCGCCCCTGTCTTTGCAAAGTCCGGCAAGCTCCTTTATCGCCGCCCGGCAGGCCGCCTCACCGGCGGAACCGGGCGTATAGATTTTCCTGTAATGCCGCATCAGCGGATCATCGCTTCCATAACCCGATTTAAGTTCCGAAATGCTTTCAACTGCGCGGGCGATAAGATATGACCGGCTGAGGATTTTATAACTCCATGGGGACGGCGAGGGTGTCGGTTCGGTGTCGTTGATAAAATACAAAAGGACTACCATGTTCGCATCCAGCCCGAGCCCCTTGCGTTTGTAGAGTTCGACCTCCATTGCGCTGTTGTAATTGCCTGTTCCCATATTTATTACCTCAAAATCGCCGCGCGTTTTGTTGAGCATCAGTTCAAGCTGCTTTGCAACCGTATTGTCGAAGGGCACTCCCCAGCCTAGCGCCATTGAATCGCCCAGCAGTACAATCCTTTTGCGGCCCGCAGGTTTTGGAACGTCGACCTCACGGTCTCTGAAACCCATTGAATTGGTCCTGATCTCAACGCCGTAATAGCGGCCCTCCCTGTTCGGAAAGTGGTGGAAGGGAAGCGCGGCATCAGGCAGGGGCTGTTTCAGCTCAGAGGCGTACCTCCACATCTCGAATTCGTAATCCGGCCTGTAATGCTTTACACCCCGCAAAACAGCTTCCCCAAGCAGGAGGCAAAGCAGCGCTGAAATACAGGACAGGAGGACATTTTTAAGGGCTTCTTTCATCCGGCAATATTATATAACAGTTGCGAGGATTTTCCCCCCGCATATGTTTCTGTTATAGTAATACAAATTTGCGTAAAGAGGCCTGCTTTTGCCTTGAATTTTGCGCGTTTCAATTATAATACGATATGATGAAAGTCGACACAATGCGCAGGCTGGACTACTATGTGGGAACGCCGCTGTGTCTGGCCGGCTCTGTTCTGAAAAGACTCCTGTCGGTATTTTCATCACGCAGACAGGACAAACCGCCCCAAAACATACTGTTTATCGAGCTCTCAGAAATGGGCAGCGCCCTGCTGGCCGATCCGGCGATGCAGAAGGTTAAACGGACTTTAAGCCCCTCCATTTTTTTTGCGATATTCAAAAAGAACAGGCCGAGCCTTGACCTGCTGCAGACCGTGTCCCGGGAAAATATTTTTGTTATGGACGATTCGGGACTGATGTCTATTGCCCGCGACTCTGTGCGGTTTTTTTTCTGGACCCGCAGAAACCGGATAGATACCGTGGTGGACCTTGAACTGTTCTCGCGTTTTACCGCCCTGCTTACCGCGATATCGGGGGCTGTCCACACGGTAGGGTTTCACGCCTTTCACAGCGAGGGCCTCTACCGCGGAGATTTTTTGACCCGGAGGGTAGCGTATAATCCGCACCGGCATATCGCAAAAAATTTTATTGCGCTTGTTAATGCCCTGCTGAGCGACAAAGAGGAAACCCCCTACTCAAAGACTGTTGTAGCCGACGACGAAATATCGATACGCAAGGCGGCGCCCGACGACCTTGCAAAACGGGCGATTCTGCAAAGGATCAAAACCGTCTGCCCGGAGTTTGACGAGGGACGTCATAAGCTTGTATTGTTCAATACAAATTCGTCTGACCTGATACCACTGCGCCGCTGGCCGCAGGAATATTACATACGGCTCGCAAAGATGCTTACCGACAGGTTTGAAAATATTGTAATCCTGCTTACGGGCGACGTTTCGGAAAAACAGGAGAAGATGTTCATCGCCGGGGAGGTCGGCAGCAGCCGCTGCGTAAGCTTTGCAGGATACACCACCATCGTAGAACTCCCACAACTTTATTTGCTCAGCGCCCTGATGCTTACGAACGACGCCGGCCCGGCCCACTTCGCCTCTGTTACTGATATGCCGGTGTTTGTTCTGTTCGGACCTGAAAGCCCTGACCTGTACGGTCCCCTGGGCAAGGCGGTGGCCGTATATTCAGGTCTGGCCTGTTCGCCCTGCGTCACTGCCGCCAATCATCGCAAGAGCGCATGCGACGACAATGTTTGCCTGCAGATAATTACTTCTGAACAGGTGTTCAATACCTTGCTCCCGGCGCTGGACGCGGTGGACCATGCCGCTTAAGATCGCATTTATCCAGTTTGTGTACTATGAATACCTGGGTGTAATGTATCTTTCTTCCTGTCTGAAAAAAAACGGCCACAAGGTGGAGGTCTTCATATGCCAGGGCTGGAGGGACACCGAGGCGTTTGTCGATGAAATCGCGGAATACCGGCCGGATATCGCAGGTTTTTCGATCATGACCGGTTCCGAGGACGCGGCCCTGGAGGTTGCGCGGCGGATAAAGGCGCGCATGCAGGTTTATTGCATATTCGGCGGACCTCATCCCACGTTTGTCCCGGACATCATCACGAATGAATGCGTTGACTGCGTATGCATCGGCGAGGCCGAGCATTCGCTCGTCTCTATTGCGGAGCGGCTGGCTGCAGGAGAAAGCCCTGAAAAAACCGCCGGGGCGTGGTTCAAAGGAGACGGAAAAATCATCAGGAACGATATCGCGGAACTTGTAAATGATCTCGATTCCCTGCCGCGTCCGGACAGGTCGCTTTATCGCGACAAGTATAAATCCATGAGAAGCCGCAGGGCCGGCTTTATCCTTGGGAGGGGCTGCCCCTTTCACTGTTCCTTTTGCGCGAACATGGCCCTGGAAAAACTGTATCGCGGGAAGGGAAACTATGTCCGTCAGAGGTCGGTCTCCGAGGTAATAGGGGAGATGAAGGATGTGAAGAAAGACTATAATATCAAGACAGTGTATATCCGCGACGATACCTTCATTATAAATAAAGACTGGGTGCTGGAATTCTGCGAGGCCTACAGGAGGGAGATCGGTCTGCCTTTTGCCTGCCACATCAGGGCTGAAAGCGCCTCTGAAGAGGTGATCTCCGCGCTGTCTTCGGCAAACTGCAGGACAGTATCTTTCGGCGTTGAGACAGGCAGCCCGGATACCCGCAGCCTCCTGCTTAAAAAAGGGGTGACCGATGAACAGATTATTGAGTGCGCGCGGCTGTTGAAAAAATACGGCATACGTTTCAGGACCTTTAATATGCTGGGCCTGCCGGGCGAGACCATAGACGATGCGTTCGGGACCGTGGACATCAACGTCCGCATCGGGACGGACTATCCCTGGTGCGCGCTTTTTCAGCCGATGCCGGCAACCGAACTTTGGGAATATTGCAAAACCAATAATATGTTTGAAGCCGGCTCAGGCTCTGTCCAGCCGTCTTCCTTTCACGACTCTCCCCTTGCCCTGCGTAATAAAAATGAAATAGTAAACCTGCAGAAACTGTTTTTTTATGCGGTCAGGTTCCCGGCTTTGCGCCGGCCCATACGCGCTTTGGTCCGCATAAGACCGAACCTGTTTTACAACCTCCTGTTCATGTTTGCGCATGCCTGGATTTACTATAACAATGACCTTGTTTCCTTCAGGGACCTGCTAAATGTGGGGTTTAGAAATATCTCCCGCTATCTGTCCCCGGCCGGCGCGGGCGAAGGCAGCCGGCAAGGCGCGGCAATGAGGAAATACGCGCCGTGAACATACTCGGGATCTCCGCATATTATCACGACTCGGCCGCGGCCATAGTGCGGGACGGCGAGATCATTGCCGCTGCCCAGGAAGAGCGCTTTACAAGAATAAAGCACGACCCTTCCTTCCCCTCCAATGCCGTAAGGTTCTGCCTCCAATATTCCGGACGCTCGATCTCAGAACTCGACGCCGTGGTTTTTTACGACAAACCTTTCCTGAAATTCGAGCGTCTTCTGGAGACTTACTACGCCTTTGCCCCCAGGGGTCTGAGCTCTTTTGTAACAGCTGTTCCGGTCTGGATCAAAGAGAAGATGTTCCTTAAAAGGCTCCTCCATCAGGAGTTGTCGAAGATCGAAGATTACGATAAAAAGAGGCTGAAACTCCTGTTTCCCGAACACCATCTTTCGCACGCGGCCGGCGCTTTCTATCCTTCTCCATACGACAGGGCCGCCATTTTAACCGTTGACGGGGTGGGCGAATGGGCCACAGCCTCGATAGGACTGGGGGAGGGGAATAAAATAACGATCCTTAAAGAACTGCATTTCCCGCATTCCCTCGGGCTGCTTTACACCGCCTTTACCTATTTCCTCGGGTTCAAGGTAAACTCCGGGGAATACAAGCTCATGGGCCTCGCGCCGTACGGCAATCCTGCTTCGGAAGATACTGCGCGTTATCGTTCGATAATCAGGGACAATCTTGTGAACATTAAGGATGACGGGTCCATCTGGCTCAACCAGAAATATTTCAATTATGCTACGGGCCTTACCATGGTGGACGACGCGGGATGGGAAAGGCTGTTTGGTTTCGAAAGGAGACAGCCTGAGGCTGAACTCGAACAGCGGCATTGCGATCTGGGGCTGGCTATCCAGCAGGTGACCGAGGAAATAGTGATGAAAATGGCCGCCGAAGCGAAGAGACTTACAAACGCGGAATATCTTTGCATGGCGGGCGGCGTTGCCCTTAACTGCGTTGCCAACGGCAAACTGCTTTCCGAAGGGCCGTTTAAGGATATTTTTTTCCAGCCGGCGGCAGGAGACGCTGGCGGCGCCCTCGGGGCTGCGCTGGCGGCATACCACATTTATTTCGACGGACCAAGAAGCATACCCGAGACCTCCGGCGGCGCCGTGGCTGCGGATAAAATGAACGGGGCTTATCTCGGCCCGGAGTTCTCCGACCTTGACGCAATATTGATGTCGAGGAAATATAATGCGCCGCATGTGGTGTTTGAGGATTTTGGCAAACTCTGCGGAGAAGTCGCATCCCTGATCAACAGGGGAAACGTGATCGGCTGGATGCAGGGCAGGATGGAGTTCGGCCCCCGCGCCCTCGGCGCAAGGAGCATACTCGGAGACGCGCGGAACCCTGAAATGCAGAAGAAGCTGAATCTTAAGATCAAGTACAGGGAGTCCTTCAGACCTTTTGCTCCTTCCGTGCCGGCCGAGGACTGCGGTCTCTATTTCGAAAAAATATCATATTCTCCGTATATGCAGCTGGTCGCTCCTGTGAAAAAGGAAAGACGCAATAAACTCCCTGAAGGCTACGACGGACTGCCGCTAAGGGACAAACTCGCTTTCATACGCTCGGACCTGCCTGCCATAACCCATATCGATTTTTCGGCGCGGCTCCAGACCGTGCACAGGGAAACAAATCCGAAGTACCACCGGCTCCTGGCCGCATTCAGGGACCTGACCGGCTGCAGCGTCATAGTGAACACCAGTTTCAATGTAAGAGGCGAGCCCATAGTCTGCAGTCCTGCGGATGCCTACAGATGCTTCATGCGCACTGAGATGGATTATCTGGTGATCGGCAATCTGCTGTTCGACAAGAGGGAACAGCCGCAATGGACCGGCGGCATGACGCCTGAAGAAGGCGCCCTGTCCTACTGAAATATTTCCGTCAAATGTTATAATAGACAAGGAGAAAAAATATGCTAAAAGACCTGTGGCTTTATCTGAGGGAGCGGAAGAAGTTCTGGTTGTTGCCTATCATCATTATCCTTCTGCTTACCGGCATACTGATAGTAATCGGAGGCAGTTCTGCGACCGCTCCGTTTATTTATACATTGTTTTAAACCATGAACCCGACCAAACACGGCAGCCCGGAAGCGAAGGCAGGCACAGGGCCTGTGATGATAACCGGATTCCTTGTTCTATTTCTTGTTTTCAAAAAACCGGTATTTCTATATGTCTCCCTGACTCTGGGACTGATATTTTCATTTGCCCCGGCCCTGGGAAATCGTATTGCGGACCTGTGGTTTAAGGCAGCGGAGCTTCTTGGAAAGTTCAACTCGAAGATACTCCTTGCGCTCGTATTTTTTCTGTTTTTAATGCCTGTATCCTTTATCTTCAGACTCTTCAATAAAAACCCTCTTGCCCTGAAAAATCCCGGCTCATCTCTTTATACCGAACGAAACCACAAGTATACAGCCGGGGACCTGGAGAATATCTGGTAGCCGCGCGCAAGAAATGAGTAAACGGCATGTCCCATTCTATACGGCGGCCCTGATTTCCTTCCTTACCTTTGCGATATATATTCCGGCCCTTAAAAACGGTTTTATCAACTGGGACGACAATATCAATGTCTATGAAAATATCAATATCCGTGTATTGGATGGGGATTTTTTTAAATGGGCCTTTACCGACATAGCTACTGCGAATTACTGGCACCCGGTTACCTGGCTGTCCTTTGCGGCCGACTATGCAGTCTGGGGCCTCAATCCAATTGGCTATCACCTCACCAACAATATTTTCCATGCGTTAAATACCTTTGTTGTTGTAATCCTGACGGTCAAACTGATCGAGGCGTTTTATAAAGCCGGTTCACTCCGCCTTTCCACTAAATCAGGGGGGAGTCATGGCGTTCTACTGAATGATCGATCCATACTCATAGCGGCCGGCGTGACAGGCCTTTTGTTCGGACTTCATCCGCTGCATGTGGAGTCAGTGGCCTGGGTCTCGGAGAGGAAGGACCTCCTTTGCGCTTTTTTTTTCCTGTTGAGCGTTTTGAGTTATGTGTCGTATAAGTCTAATAAGTCATATAAGTCATATTTTTTATCGTTTGTTTTTTTTGTGTTCGCCCTGGCAAGCAAACCCATGGCGGTCACACTCCCTGTGGTGCTTTTGATATTGGATTGGCATCCGTTTAAAAGACTGGGTTCAGTCAAAGAACTCCTGAGGGCCTTTGCGGAGAAGCTGCCCTTTTTTGCATTTGGCATAATTGTGTCGGCAGCGGCTTTCCTGGGACACAGCGCGCTCAGGGCAATGACGCCCCAGGAAAACGTCCCATTGCCTGTGAGACTTCCCGCAGCCGCGAGCTCGCCCATCCTGTATTTGTGGAAGACGCTTGTCCCGGTTGATCTAATGCCGGTATATTTTTACCCCAAAAATATATCTTTATTGTCGGCGGGTTATTTATTGTCTCTGCTTCTTCTGATCGGGATTACTGCGGGCTGTATACTCATCGCAAAGAAACAAAGAACACTGCCGGCTGTGTGGCTTTATTACATTGTTACGTTATTGCCTGTGCTTGGTATTGTCCAGGTAGGGATTCAGTCCATGGCGGACAGGTTTACGTATATCCCGGGCATAGGCCCCTTCTTCCTGGTCGGTTTATGTTCTGCCTGGGCGTGGGAAAGGTCGTATTCCCTTCAGCTAAACAAAGCGCTTGCGCAGATGCTTATGGTTGTTGCGGCCTCGTTGCTACTGGTTTCCATGTCGTTTTTGACGGTCGGATATGTGTCTGTCTGGAAAAGCAGCATGGACTTCTGGAATTATGTTATCGCAAAGAACCCGACAGGCATTCCTGTGGCATATAATAACCGCGCCGCAGCGTTTAAGGAGGCGGGAGATCCTGGCCGCGCAGTAGAAGACTATACCAGGGCGATTGCCCTGGGTTACTCCCCTGTTACAGGCTACAATAACAGGGGCCTCGCATATATGGAAGAAGGGCTGTTGGATCTTGCTGTGGCGGACTTCAGCAAGGCTGCATCACTGGAGCCCGGCTTTGCGGTCAGTTACTATAACCGGGGTCTGGCGTTTATCAAGACCAATGAAATGGAGCGCGCCCTCGCCGACTTTGACAAGGCTATCGGCCTTACTTCGGATTATGCAGACGCTTATACCGGCCGGGGCTGGCTGTATAAAACGACCGGCAGGCCCGATCTGGCGGTCAGGGACTTCGACAGCGCGATCGCCCTCGACAATCGTCAATATATCGCCTACGTCAACCGCGGGTTGATATTCGAAATGAACGGACTGACCGACAGGGCTGCAAAGGATTATAAGACGGCATGCGACCTCGGGAGCGAAGACGGATGCCGGGAGTTGGCGCTGTTGATTAAACAGCCTTAACCAGACCTCTTTTTATAGGGTGTCGTTATCGTATTCCTTCGGCCTTCAACCCTATCTGGAATTATTTTGGACAGTAATGATTAAGAACAGCAGATGGGTCAGGCGTCCGGGAGGGCTTCTTTAGCCGTACGGTTGGTTGCGCCGGGGGCCTCGGGGAAAAAGACAAGGAACCCGAAAAGAACCACAAGAGGTATAAAACTTTCCAGAGGGGGGCCAAGGGGGCGCAGAGTTAAAACATACAGCGGCAGCGTTGTCAGTAAAACGATTTCCCCTACGGAAAGTTTGCCTGAGACGGATACGGCAAGGGAAAGCACTACAGCTGTCTGCAGCAGTTCCGTCCTTGAAACATGCGGACAAAAAAGCAGGTAAAGGACAATGCTTATTGCCCATACTCTCTTTACGGAAAGAACGGAGCGGGCTCCCGATATTATGAGACCTGTTATGGCTATTAGCCAAACCGACGACGAAATTGCTGCTGCAAGGTTGTCCTTAAGACCGATGTTTACGGTTAGAATGCCGCGAAGGTTGGATAGATACTCGGGATGCACGGACCAGGCATACTGGGAACTGCTGTTGACCGAATCATAGGACCGGAGGATATGGATATAATCGCTTGCCCAATTAGCGCCCAGCCACGGCGAGGCAGCCAATGTCGTTATTGCGGTCAACAGCCCGGCTGCCGCGAGAATCCGCCAACGCCGCAGAGCTGCGATTGCGGCTATAGCCGCTATGGCTACCGACGGCTTCGCGGTCAGCGCCCATAGCGCAGCTCCGCTTATTAAATCATCTCTCCATCCTTTTGCCGGATTCCCTGAAACGGTCCTTTCCGCCAGAAATAACAGTCCGGCCCCGGTTAAGACTGCGGTCTGTCCGATTCCGAAGCACTCGTTGGCTATCGCGCTGAAAAACAGAAGGATTCCGGTTCCCCAACGGGACCGGCCGGGGTATGTCATCCAGTACACCGCAATCAGGCCTGCCGCATTAAATAGAAAGAAAGCGACTGCGTGTGAAAAGGGCACAAGAGGCAGAAGCAACCACAACATTGTCGGCGAGTATCCAAAAAGCAGGGTCTCAGAGACCGGACTGTCGGCCCACTCCGAGGTCGCCCGCAGCTGGCTCTCAGCGGAATAAATCGACAGGCCGGAACCGTCGGTTATTTTTGCTTCCCAGGCTTTTTTAACAATATTGTAGTGGTAAGGAAAATCCAGAATGGTCAGAAAATCCGTGCCGTCGACGACTTCGTGATATATCCCGAATGAATTCCCCAGTTTAAGCCCGGGCAATATGGTCCCTGTGACCTGAAATACAAGTATCAGCCAAAGGACAAAATGAACCGCAATCGCAGGATTTTTTTTCAGATTTGCAAAGGTAAAAGACAATTTTCGTATTTTCTTTTCGTGGGCATTATTGAGCTGTGTTTATAATTTTTCGCCGCAAATGCTGCATGTGAATTCAATCTGCGCAGGCGTCCCAATCTGCATAAGTCATCAGGCGCATTATGATAACCAAAAGCCTTGCGGGGATGCAAGGAGGCCTTTTGGACAACGCGCCAGGCAGGCCGAAATACGCGTAATATATATAGAGAAAAATGCCCAAATTGCTGAAGGACAGGTAGTTACTGCAAACCTACCCTTCACCGCTTTCATATATCTGATACTATCGCAAATGCTGTTGAAGATTGTTAAATCGAAATTAACAGCTGCTCGGACTAATGCAGCCTATGTCACGGCTACGGCCTGGTCGGCCTTTCCCTAAAGCCATGCGATAAATAAGCGGCTTAATCACGCCAGACTAAATTAGACTTCTTGATTATCTCACCGGTGAAGGCGTTGATCCTGTAAAGCCATCTGCCGCCTCGCTCCACGCCACAGTTGACGTGCCAAATGACATATGGAGCGTCAGGGATGGCTATTTCCTTTATGCTCCATAGCTTCATTCCTTTCGGGTCATGGCCTGCAGCTTTTATATCGCGCTCAACAATCTTCACAGCTTTGTCTTTGCTCATTCTCTTTTCGCGCGCGGCTGCGTAGAGTTCAGGCGAAACAGGAACGAGAGCTGTGCTCAAAGACCTTATTTTGTTTTGCCAGAGCCGGACTTCAAAATACGAACCCTCCAGTTCCAATTCGCCTATATAACGGGCATAATTGATCACTACAATATCCTTTACAAAGCCGTCATTCTTGCTAAATCGGGATTCGCGGATTTCATTCATATCGGTTATACCCAGCACATCCGCCTCTTCTTCCATGAAAGCCTTTGCCAAGGCCCTTGCATGGCCGTCTTCTCCGGGCAAGTCCGTGATGTTATCGAAACCAATTTCAACGTCAAAAAGATGTAAATTGCCGCGAGGCCCGAATTCAGTCTGTCTGATAGATGACTGTACGCTTCCGCTTCTTTCGAACTTGTATTTCCCTCTGAAATATTCATTGAGGTTCTTTGCAGACTGCCTTTGCGTATTTTCAGCCGGAGTTGGCGCATCATCCTGAGCAAAAGCCCGCCCGCAACCAAGGAAAATCATGAGCATTAAAATTGCTGAACACAGAAAGCTCAAGCTGTTGAATCTTTGACTGCTAACAACTCCATTATTTTTTTTCATCCAGGAGCCCTCCATTTTGCGGCTTCGTCGTCTTTGGCGATAACTGTGCGCCCCGCGCGCGCGACGCCTTGGTTTTTTTCACCCCGTGCGGCGTCATCGACCTCGTCGCGGACTGCCTGTTGTCATGGATCGTCAATGGCTCCGCCTTCGACTTGCCCTGCCGCGGCAGCGCTACAACCTTTACCCTTTGCTTGTCGCGTGTAGAGGATATGCTCCTGGGCACAGTGCGCTCCTCTGCGCCTGCAGTCCGCTTGGGCGGCGGTGACGGCTTGTCGGTTAACCCAACGGGCGGTGGCGGCGGAACATAGCTTTCGTCAGTTGTCTGGGCGCCGGCGCCCACCGGACGGATGATGATCAAAAAGAATACAAGCAAGACGCAACATAACAACAGCGCTGATACTTTGATATTTCTCTTCCCCATTTCATGTCTTCTTTTTTTCGATCTATTCTTAATCCCGAGAAAACGCTATCACATCCGCAGCGCAGAAGTCAACAACCCGAATTGCTGCGGGTTACGCCAATTTGGAAAATGCCCTTTGCCTTGTTTGCAAGATCAATCAATTTGAGCATTGGGTCAAACCTTCATTCTTCAGGCGCGGTCAAGTTATTTTCCCGTGTCAGGAGACCGTGTTATAATAACCAATGTTTTTATGCGTTGATACGCGAGAAAAATGCCGTGTCGGTGCTTTTGAATAAGCGATATCTGAAATATTATCTCGCAGCCTCCGTCTCTGTTGTAACGCTTGCCGTATATCTTCGGACGCTCAGGAACGGTTTTATCAATCTGGACGACGACGTCTGTGTATATAATAATCCTCATATCAGGAACTTCAACGGGGATTTTCTGCGTTGGGCTTTTACAGATGCTTATTATTTTGACTACTGGAGGCCGATTGTCTGGATTTCCCATGCGTTGGACTACTATCTTTGGGGATTGAACCCGGCCGGCCACCACTTCACCGGGGTTGTCCTGCATGCGGTCAATACCTTTATAGTAGTAATCCTGGTCTCAGCGCTTTTTGAGGCCTCAGCGCGGATCGGCAGGGGGGGTGCTGAGGTTCCCTTGCAGGATGCGCGTATGGCGATGATTACAGCGGTCGTGACCGGAACGCTCTTCGGTCTGCACCCCCTGCGCGTAGAGTCCGTTGCCTGGATTGCCGTAAGGGTTGACCTTGTTTACGGGATGTTTTTTCTTCTGGGTCTGCTTGCTTATACGAAATATGCGGTTGCCGCGCATCAAGCTGAAGGTCCGGCGGAAGGTCTTGGAAGGCATGAGACATTTCCGGGCAAAGGATGGTATGCGCTGTCTTTTGCCCTGTTTGTTCTTTCCTGCGCAAGCAAGCCCATGGCGGTTACCTTCCCTTTTGTTTTATTGATTCTGGACCGGCATCCTTTGCAGAGATTTCGTTCCGGGAAGGAGGCTGTCCGCGCGGTCGCAGAAAAAGTCCCGTTTATTTTGGTGAGTGTTGCGATATCCATATCCGCGTATTCGGTTCAGGCGGCGAGGGGAGCGGTTAAATCCCTTGACGCAATGCCTGTGTCCGCAAGGCCTCTTCTGGCTGCGAAAGCGCTTGTTGTTTATCTGTGGAAGACAATAATGCCTGTTGAACTGATAACCTTTGCGCACCCTTATCCCAGGGATCTGTCTTACCTGTCCCCTGATAATTTGTTTGCTGTTGCGGTTGCGGCGGGTATTACCGCACTGTGCATTTTTTTTGGACGCAGACAAAAAACTCTGCCGGCCGTCTGGGGGTATTATGTTATAAGCCTGTCGCCGGTTATAGGGATCGTTTCCATCAGGGAGGTATATATTGCGGACCGCTATACCTATCTGCCCGGACTGGGCCCCCTCCTTCTTATCGGTATGGCCTCGGCGCTTGTTTGGAAAAATATATCTGCGGCTGATTATCGGCGCGGGCTTTTCCGTCTCCTTGCCTCGGTTGCGGCTGTTGCAATTGTTGCAAGCCTGGGGTATCTGACGTTGAAACAGACAGCCGTCTGGAAAAACAGTATAACCGTCTGGAGCCGGGCAATTGAAATGGAGCCGGATCGGGTCCCGTTTTACTACGCCAACCGGGGCCTGGAGTTCAGAAAGAACGGCCTGTTTGCTCGCGCAATGGACGACTATAACAGAGCGATCTCACTGGACCCGGATTTTGTACGGGCGTATATAGGTCGCGGCGATGTTTTTAAGGAGATGGGCCGGACCGGACAAGCGCTGGAAGACTACGGCGCGGCCATTGCCCTGGCGCCTTCTGCCGTCGCGTATACGAACAGGGGGATCGTGTTCGGAGAAACGGGACAGTCTGATAAGGCCCTGGCTGATTTTAATGCTGCCATAGCAATAGATGGATCTTACGCGGATGCGTATGTCGGCCGGGGTCTCCTGTTTGTGGAAAAAGGTCGTCCAGATCTGGCTGTCGCCGACCTTACACGGGCGGTTGCATTAAACCCTTCAAGCGGCGAGGCGTATCTGGACCGCGGTGTGGCTTTTGAACGCATGAACGACCTTTTGCGGGCAAAGGAAGATTACAGCATGGCGCTTGAACTGAATCCGTCGGATGCCCAGGCGTATGAGAACCGCGCAGTCGTTTTCGGAAAGATGGGCATGCCGGAGAGGGCTATTGACGACTATTCCCGCGTGGTCGCGCTCAGGCCGGATAACTCGGGCGCATATGCCGCGCTTGGAGACTTATACAGTTCTGCAGGCAATAAGGCGCGTGCGGCCGAAAATTACAGTAGGGCCTGCGACCTCGGCAATGAAGCCGGGTGCAGGGCTTTGCGAGCACAGGGAAGCCGCTAGAAAGAATCAACAGTATATCCGGCGCGTCTGTATAGGGTTATTTGGCGGATTTTTTTTATAATATCTTCGGGTAAAGAAAGGACAACAAAAGGGAATGCCGTCTGATACGGGCGAAGGAAGCAAAAAAATGAAAGCTGCAACATCGTGGAAGGCCGGCATTCTCCTCGCCGTTGTTTCCAGTCTTGCGGCATTGACCGCAGCCGAGGTCTATTTCCGTTTCACGTCGCCTTATATAATCCGCAAAAACACGGCGGGCCCTGTCGGCGTTGTTGTTACCGAAGACAACGATTCCGTCCTGAGCGGCGAATACACTTTCTTTATGGATACCTTTCGCGGCAGGAGGCTTATCCCCGGCTCGCGCGTGAAAAGGGCAAATTATGAGGGTAAGAAAATAGAGATCAACATCAATTCCCAGGGCCTTCGCAACGAAGAAATCCCTGCAAAAAAGCCGGACGAAAAGAGGCTCCTCTTTCTCGGAGACTCAGTTACCATAGGAGTGGACGTCCCTGTTGAAGTTACGTTTCCGAAGCAGGCTGAAAGACTGCTGAATCCGAATGGTCGGGACGAACGGATCAGCTGCATAAACGGCGGCATAGAGGGCATCGGCACAAAAGATGAGATCGATGTATTTGAAGACCAGTGGCTGTCTCTGAGGCCGGACGTTGTAATCGTCGATTTTTTTCTTAACGACGGCAATCCGCCGGACCGGCTTGCCGCAGGGCTTGCGAACCCCGGTTTCATAAGAAGACACAGCGTGCTTGCGCAAACCGTTTTTCGGGCGTATAAACTCCGGCAGTTGCGGCATGACAAAATGGAAGAAGCCTGGATGTACGAGTGGATGACCATACCTCCGCCGCCTGACTGGCGCACAAACCGGGAGTCGTTTCTTAAATATGCGTCGGTTGCAGCCAGGGACTGGGGGGCCGCGTGGGAGCAGGGTCCCTGGAGAGGGATAGAGCAGCAGATGAAGCGGCTGCAGACGCTTTCCGAACAACACGGCTTCAAGGTCGTCTTCGTCGCATTCCCTGTCTCATTTCAGGTGTATGCGGATTACCTGGAAGACGGCCCCCAGCGGAAACTGCGGGAACTTGCCGGGAAATTCAATTTCCGGTTTTTCGATATGCTGCCTGTTTTCAGGTCGCATGCGGCAGACGGCCGGATTTTCATAGACGCTTATCATTTAACCGAATACGGCCACAGCCTGGCCGGAGAGGCCCAGGCCGGGTTTCTTTCGGGGAATACGCAGGCTGCGGACAACCATGATAAACCGACACACTAAATACTATGCTGCGGCAGCCGTATCCCTGCTGACATTAGCAGTGTATATGCCGGCGCTCCGGAACGGGTTTCTCGTTTGGGACGACAATATCAATATTACCGGCAATATACACATACGGATGCCGGCTGCGGCATTTTTCCGATGGGCTTTTTCGGATATAAGACTGAGCTATTGGCAGCCCCTGAACTGGATATCCTATGCGATTGATTACAGGCTCTGGGGGCTTAATCCCATGGGTTATCATCTGACCGGCATTGCCTTGCATTCCATCAACACATTTCTTGTTGTCTGCTTTGCTGCGGGCTCTGTGCGGTATATTTATGCGAATGAGGCGCTGCCCGACGGGCCGCAGCATCCTGCAAACGATCTGCGCGGACTCATTGTTGGAACGATTGCGGGCCTGCTTTTCGGGCTGCATCCGCTTCATGTGGAACCGTCGGTCTGGATCAGCAACAGGTCGGAACTGCTTTGTTTCTTTTTCTTTGTTGCAAGTATAGCGGCCTATGCAGGCTATGTGCCGGCGCCTGGAATAAAGGCGGCCGAAAAGAGGGGAAATCACCTTCTTAACAGACGCTATCTCCTGTCGTTAGTCCTGTTTTGCCTTGCGTTGGCCACCAAGCCGGCTGCGGTTACCCTGCCGGTCGTCCTGATTATCCTTGACCTGTATCCGTTCAGCCGGATAAGGTCATTGAAGTCGTTTTGGGAGGCCTGTACTGAAAAACTCCCGTTTCTTGCGCCGGCCCTCATTGCGTCAATAGCCGCATTATGGAGTGAAAAAGTGCGGAGCAGGATAGCTCTGCCTGAGGAAGTCCAGTTCGCGTCAACGGTCCTGACGTCATTCAAGGCGGCGACGCTGTATCTTTGGAAGCTGGTCCTGCCCCTTGAACTGAGCCCGTTTTATCCGCAGCCTGTGAAGGTGTCTTTTTTTTCGGCTGAATATATTCTGCCGGTAATATTTGTGTCGGGGATAACCGCAGCGTGTGTCCTGACCTTTGGGAAGAGGAAGATATTCGCGGCGGCATGGGGCATTTATCTTGTTACCCTGCTTCCTGTGCTCGGAATCGGCAAGGTGAGGGACGTCTATATGGCGGACAGATATTTTTACCTGCCCGGACTTGTGCCTTTCCTCCTGATCGGTTTTGGCGCGGCCGTAGTATGGATGAAGGCGGATTCGTCCGGATACGGCAAGAAATTCGCCAGGCTGCTGCTTTCCGTCATTGCGGCGTCTTTATTTGCCGGCATGTCGTATCTGACCGTAAAGCAGATCGCCGTATGGAAAGACACGATTACCCTTTGGAGTTATGTTATTGAAAGGGAACCGGCATCAACCCCGGTGCCCTATATAAACCGCGGTCTGGCTTTCAGGGAGAACGGCGGATTCGCTGAGGCGCTGAAAGACTATTCAACAGCAATAAGGCTGGCCCCGCGGTATGCCGACGCTTATGTAGGCCGCGGACTGGTTTATCATGAGTTGGGCCGGAACGACCATGCGCTGGATGATTACAATACAGCTGTTTCTCTTATGCCGCGGTCGGCTGAGGCATATACAAACCGCGGCATAGTATTCGGCGAGACCGGACGGTTCAGCCTTGCAATACAAGACTTTGACAGGGCGATAGTCCTGAACCGTGAATATGCGGACGCATATATCGGTCGCGCTGTTGCCTATATGCAGACCGGTGAGTTGCAACGTTCGTTGGACGATTGCAATGCAGCGCTGCAACTCAACCCGTTCAGCGCGGACGCCTTCCTCAACAGGGGCGTGGTCCTTGAGCAAATGGGGCAATTGGACCGTGCGATTGCCGACTATGACAAGGCTGTTGAACTAAGACCCGACGACGCCCTGGCATATCTGAACAGGGGGGCCGCCTACCTTAAGACAGGGAGGTCCGGACAGGCGCTGAAAGATTACACCAAAGCCTGCGATCTGGGAAGCAACGAGGGATGCAGCGCGCTGCGGGCCGCTGCAGGGAGGTAATTTATGAAGGGAAATATATTCGAAAATACGCGACCGGAAAAAACGGCTGTTGTCGTACCCTGCTACAATGAAGCGGGGCGTCTCGATGGGGACCGTTTTTACAACGCCGGCGTGAACAACGCGGAAATTGATTTTATTTTTGTGGACGACGGCAGCACTGATGAAACACGCGCAATACTCCGTGGGCTTTGCGCAAAGCTCCCTGACAGGATGCGTTGTCTGGAGTTCGACGTTAATCAGGGAAAGGCGGAGGCTGTGAGACAGGGTATTCTTAAGGCGATAGATTCAGGTTATGATCTGGCGGGCTACTGGGACGCGGATCTTTCGACCCCGCTGGATACAATACCGCGGCTGGCGCCCCTTTTTAACGATCCTCTTATCCAGGTGGTTATGTGTTCGAGGGTCAAGCTGCTCGGGCGGAGGATCGAACGGCGGGCGGTCAGGCATTATATGGGAAGGGTTTTTGCGACCTTTGCATCCCTTGTGCTCGGACTTGGGGTATATGACACCCAGTGCGGGGCCAAAATGTTCCGCGTGACCGACGGCCTGCGCGCCATATTCGACCGGCCGTTTTCTGTGACATGGATTTTCGATGTGGAGATACTGGCCCGGTTTATGGCGCTTGAACGCAATGGAAAGCTCCCCGCAGGAACTGTTGAAAAAGGAATTATAGAATATCCGCTGGAAGAGTGGCGCGACATCCCGGGTTCAAAGGTGAGGATCAGAGACTTCGTCCGCGCGCCGCTGGAACTCCTTAGGATATATCGCTATCTGCGGAAGTCGTCTTCGAAATAAAGCCGAGGGAATAGTATCTTTATTTATTCTCCGACTGACGGCAGCTCTGCTTTTTTTTGCAAAGGACATGAATGCCTTCAAAGTCTTTAGATTTCGACATTATCTGATCTTATGCCGTAATGAAATTCTCAATTGCCGGTTGTCGGGAAATGTGGTACCGGAATTTCATCACGGCATGAATATGGTGTCGCTGCAAAACACTTTTCAGTCATTCATAGCCTTTTGGCATATCTTTCGCGAAAATGTGAATAATGATGTTGATGTATTATTGGCGCAATAGCTCTTGTCAAAAAGACTTGACTTGGTAACACTATATTTGAAAAAATAACACTATGGGCGTAATAAGATTCGGCATATCGCTTGAAAACCAGCTGCTCGAGAGGTTTGACGACCTCATAGGCAAGAAAGGCTATGCCAGCCGGAGCGAGGCTATCAGGGACCTGATAAGAAACAGCCTTGTCACTGAAGAATGGGAGTCGTACACCACAGAGGCGGTCGGGACTATAACCCTCGTGTACTCCCACGATACACGCGAACTCACCGACAATCTTACCGACCTTCAGCACCGCTATCATCAGTCAATCATGTCCGCCATGCATATTCACCTCGACGAACACAACTGCCTTGAGGTGATAGTGGTAAGGGGCAGGGCAAAGGACATCAAGGCTATCTCCGACAGGCTGATAGGCACAAAGGGAGTGAAGCACGGGAAGTTGACGGTGACGACTACAGGCAAGCATCTGAAGTAAATTTTTTTGCTTTGATCGTAGCACGAAATTATCATTGGTAATACGAGCCGGAAAGGTTATTGATCAGGAAGACAATGGATATGAAGAGAAAATTTTAAATGCACATACCCGACGGATATCTTGGGCCTCAGACCTATGCGCCGCTCTTCGGGGTTTCCCTTGTATGCTGGTCTGTTGCCATGAAGAAAATGAAAAAAGAGCTGTCCGTCAAACACGTCCCCTATCTGGCGATGTCCGCGGCCTTTTCTTTTATCATAATGATGTTCAATATCCCGATCCCCGGCGGGACCACAGGTCATGCGGTGGGGGCGGGCATCATCGCGATTTTGCTGGGGCCGTGGACCGCGGTAATAGCGGTATCCGTCAGCCTTATAATCCAGGCGCTGGTCTTTGGCGACGGCGGCATAACAGCCATAGGCGCCAACTGCTTCAATATGGCTGTGGTGATGCCGTTTGTGTCTTATTGGGTATTTAAAAGCATAAGAGGCAAGGCCGCGGGCGGAGCAAGGCTCTCCTGGGCGGCGTTTCTCTCCGGCTATATCTCGCTGAGCGCTGCCGCTGTTGTTACAGGTCTGGAATTCGGCATCCAGCCGCTGCTTGCTACAGGGTCCGACGGCAGACCGCTTTATGCGCCTTATCCGTTGTCAGTGGCTGTCCCTGCCATGGCGCTCGAACATCTGCTCGTGTTCAGCATCGTCGAAGGAGCGATAACCGTCCTGCTGTTCAAGTATTTTGTGAAGAACGAGCCGGATATGATCAAGGCCCTTTCAGGCGGCTCGAAATGACCGGGTCCCAGAAAAAACTCTGGATAGGTCTGGTTGTTCTCGCGCTTCTCAGTCCGGTCGGAGTTATCCTGCCTTCGCTATTCAAGGCGGGCGGGGCGTGGGGCGAGTGGGGTCCGGAGGAGCTTGAAAAACTGATCGGCTATGTGCCGAAGGGTTTGAAACATCTGTCCGGACTGTGGAAGGCGCCCGTGCCTGAATACAATATGGGCGGAGAAGGCGCATCCATGCCTGTGCAGATCATATCGTACATTGCCTCGGGTCTTATCGGTATAGCGGCGATCGGCCTGGTGTTTTATCTGATCTCGAAATTCATATTAAGGCCTGGGAAAAAATCCGGGGACCCTGGGAACGCTGCGGACAATGAAAAATAACATACCGTCGTTCTTACTGGAAAGACCTTCAGCCGCGCCCCTTAAGCAGGACGGCGCAAAGGTGAAAATGCCGTTCGTTGAAAAAGGCATAAAACAGCTTGCCGGGCTGATCAAAACCGGTTACATCCAGTGGGAAACCGCCGCACAGGACAATTTTTTTCAAAGGACCGACCCGCGGGTAAAGCTGCTCATCCTTCTTTTCTTTGTGGTAATCGTGAGTCTGAAAAGAGAGATCCGGGCGGAACTCGCGATAGGGGCGTTTTTTTTCGTGCTGGCGTTTGTTGCCCGGCTGAATGTCCTCAGCT
>Ga0334722_10000457_pt1 | contig 60935 bp, 64 predicted proteins | sample C3_bottom_MG_FD_207210 | JGI IMG/M metagenome (GOLD analysis project Ga0334722, IMG submission 207210) | Sediment microbial communities from Yellowstone Lake, YNP, Wyoming, USA - C3_bottom | ecosystem: Environmental > Aquatic > Freshwater > Lake > Sediment | place: USA: Wyoming | collected... | reverse complement strand
AGAGCAACAAAGTACCGATACGTTCAGTTCATCACTCAATCATAAAAAAGGATATGACTGTATAGTCAACACCATTCCCTCGTATATGACTGTGACGCCGACACCAACGCCCTTTATTCCCATTCTTATGCCTTTATATCCGACACAAATACCTATTCCCGCCCCCTCACTTCCTCCTGTTTCCACATGGAGTACATTTACCAATACGAAATACCAATACTCAATCCGTTACCCGCGCGATTTTAATTATTCATCAACTTTTCCAAAAAATGATCCGCAACCCGGCGAAAGTCCTTTTGTAACCATTGATTCAACTATCTATCCTTGGAGTATTGATATTCAGGCTGATTATGATGAGGGGTCAGACAATTTATCTTCGTTTGTCAATAACTATATGGAGCTTGTCAATAAAACTGAATCGCCTCCTATCCGGATTACAAAACAATCACTAATCGGTAGCCATGGTGTTATTATTGTCAGCAATAACGATGAAAATCTGAAGAACCTAACACTTTATGCCTTTGTGATGCGTTCACCTTCAAACATAATGCGCATTAGTGCAGATAGAGCCTTGTACGGGACGCGCGATCAATACACACAGTTTTTTTATACCCTAGTATCCAATCTCAGTTTTCCATAACTCATTCAGGTCAAGATGATTGGATTTTTTCAACCGTTTAATTATAATCTTCTCATGCTGAAAAAAGTATTTTTTATTATTGCCGGATTGGGATGCGGGATTATCAGTATGATTTATATTTTGAAGTATTATTCTCCAGGGCGACTTTTAACCACAATAGGCATACAAAAACCCGCAATCATTGGTTTTCTCCCCTATTGGCTTATAAACAAAGACGGAAAAGATTATACCTCATACGTAAATACCATCAGTTATTTTGGTTTGACAATTGATGGGGATGGGAAAATATTAAAACGCACTAAGCCGACTGAAACTGAACCGGGTTGGTTAGCAATGCAGTCAGGGAAAGTTAATTCCATACTTGATGCGGCAAAAAAAAATAATTTAAACCGATCGCTTGTGGTTTTCAGTGCAGATCAGGAAAGTATAAATCTTCTTATGGAAAAGCCGGTTGAACATGCTCAAAATCTCATGGATGGAGTTTTCCCCATTCTGAATCAATATGGCTTTACTGATCTGAATATTGATATCGAAAATTTCTCAACAGCTTCAGAATCGGCACGCCAAAATTTTACTCTTTTTACCAAAACAATTCACGACAGACTCCAAGCACATAGTACTTCGCCTACATTAAGCATCGATGTTTCTCCAACTGCTCTTATTAAGCCCTATCTTATTGATGTTGAGGCAGTGTCGCCGTTTGTTGATAAGGTTATTTTTATGACATATGACTTCCACTTCCAAGGTTCATCAGTTACCGGAGCGGTTTCTCCGATAAACGGCGCAGAAATATCTGCTGAATTTGATGCCGAAACTTCGGTTAAGGAGGCATTAAAAATTCTTAATCCCGAAAAAATTATTCTAGGAGTGCCGCTTTACGGGTATGAATGGGAAACACTTGCCGATTATCCACATGCGGCTACCATTCCTAACTCAGGCATTACCGCAAGTAACAGACGGGTTGAGGAATTTCTGGTAGGATGTGCTACCTGTAGTGCGCAGTTTGATACGGTGAGCAAAGAATCATATCTTATATATAAAAATCAGGAAACAAACACGTTCCATCAATTCTTTTATCCCGATAAACAGGCAATGCAGGAAAAAATAAACCTCATGCGCAAATATGATTTGGGAGGTATTGCCCTATGGGCATTGGGGTATGAAGGGAGCACAATTCTTGATCCCCTCAAAAACATCCGTTAAGGATTATTTATTTTTCGTGTTTACGGCAGTATGTTCATCGCTATTATATTCATAAACCTGATTTTCGCGTAATGTAAAAACCTGACTGACATAATCAAGATCATTAAATCCGATTTGCGCCGGTCCTTTTATTGTCGAAATCAAGATAATAGGATCATCATCTGTAACCGTGACTTGAATGGTACCCGATGTTTTAGTTATAAGAGCACTTCTTACGCGTACAGATAAGGGCGTATTGCTATTTATCATATAATTGACTGTTCCCTTTTGCTGTTGTACGACAAAATTCACCGGCAAAGTCTGCACAAAAGAAAGATCTGCGTTTTGTGAGAACATAATTGTTCCGACACTATCAAAATTAACTGTAGCACTGCCATCGTTTTCCGTAATAAGGCGTTCTCCTTGCTGAATTGGTACATCATTTGTTAATGTCGCAGGTATGGTAGCGGTCCGCGATTCCCATAAAAGTGTGCCGGAGCGTGAAGCAATTGATCCTTTTAGTGATTCGCTGGGTGGTTTTTCTATCGAAAATGTTGAGGGAGTAGTTTTTTTCGGGACAGGAGTTATTTGCGGGGAGGTGTGAATTTTCAATACCGAATACCCAAAGACAACTCCGCCCCCGATAATAAAACTCATAATAAGCAGTCCTATATTTTTCATGACCTTATTATAATATTAAGTGAGGAACATGTAATGAAAAAAATATTTACTCTGATTATCGCTATTGAATCTGCACTTATTGGTTATTTATTATTACATCCCTTTGCCGATAATCAAAGCAAAACAACACTTCTTGTGCCTGAAAAACCTTTACTTAAATATACCTATAAAAACCTGCGGGATTATAAATCCGTTGCATCAGATATTCAAATCGATAAGGAAATAAAAACAGGCAAGGACTTTACATCTTATTTGTTTTTTTTCAAAACAAACGGTAAAAAGGTTAGTGGTTTACTGAATATTCCCGACAAACAAGGTATGTATCCGGTTATGGTTTTAGTCAGAGGATTTGTTGATCCGGAAGCTTATACAACAGGTACGGGGTCCCAGCGTGTTGGAGAATATTTCGCATCGCAGGGTTTTATAACAGTATCTCCTGATTTTTTAGGGTATGGACAGTCGGACAAGCCGTCTGTGGATGCATTTGAAGATCGGTTTCAGACGTATACAACAGTAATTGACCTTTTATCATCACTGAAAAGTTTAAACGTGGCCTTTACAACTAAAGGAATACAAAATATTACCTGGGATGAAAACAAAATCGGGATGTGGGCACATAGCAACGGCGGACAGATTGCCCTTTCGGTTGCCGAAATAACAGGATTTACTTTTCCTCTTGTGGTATGGGCGCCTGTAAGTAAACCTTTTCCCTACTCAATTCTTTACTACACTGATGAGTTTGATGACCGCGGGAAAGCGCTGCGCAAAGTACTTGCCGGATTTGAGAGAAACTATGATGCTGAAGAATACTCCCTTACAAATTATTTTGACTGGATAAAGGCGCCCATTCAACTGCATCAAGGGCTTTCAGATGAATCAGTTCCTGCGGTTTGGTCCGACTCACTCAAAAAAACATTGAGCGAAAAGGAAAAAAATATTGAATATTTTACCTATCCGGGAGAAAATCATAATTTTCAAAACGGCAGTTGGCCGGCGGCAGTGGAACGGAGCTTAGAATTTATTAAGAAAAATACCAAATAAAAAACAGAGACAATTTTATTAGGGCGTAGGGGTGGGTGTTAGAGTTGGACTTGGAGTAGGAGTTGAGACAGTACTTGATGATGAACTGCTTGAGCTTGACACTGACTTTGTGGGAGCTATGGTTTCAAATATTTTTCCGCCGGTAACCACAACAACATCGAATTCACTACTCGTATCAAGCGTTGATGACCTGACGGTAATATCACTAAATGTCGGTTTTAACGCATCTTCTATATTACTTACTATTGCTTCATAATTAGCCCGTGAAGAAATAGTGGTAGTTAGGTTATCATACTTATCTGCATTTCCTGTTTTAATATTTTCAGCTTTATATCCTGCCTCCTCAAGCGCCTTAACTGCCTGCCCTGCCTGGCCTGGTGTGCCCGTACCATTTAATACCTGGATTTTGACTGTTGCTTTATCTATCTTAGGAGTTTCTGTTGGAGAAGGTACCGGCGTTTCAATTACAGTAACTTTATTTTCAACGTTTTTTTTCGATTGACGGGTCATGAGAAATATTCCGATGGCAAGGGCAGCCAAAATGACTATCCCTATAAAAAGAGGAGATTTTACTTTATTCTTTTTGCTTTGCTGATTTCGGTAGGGAAAAGGCGCTTCTCCCATGGGTTGGACTGGTTCCATATATGTATAGGTATACCATTAATTATTAAGTTTGCAAGAGTAAAATATATAAATTTTTTGAAAATATTTATTTATACGTAGTTTTATGGGGATTTAATACGAGAGGATAAATGTCAAAAGCGATTTCTTCATAAGGGTGGACCTTTTTTACCGCCTTGATAATTTTATCCAGGTCTTTTTTATAGCAGACTGTTTCTATGCGCTCCTCCACAACTTCTTCTAATTTGCCGGGCTTGCCGATAAATGGATGAGCGGTTTCAAGGGGGATATATCTTCCCACTCCTTTAACGGAAAATGTACAGTGTTTATAATCCCCGACCAATCCTGCTCCTGCCTCCCCTAGAGCTTTTCGTACGATGTCGGCATATCCCTCGGGAACATAAACGACAAATTTTACTGTTTCATCAAAGTTTGTCATGAATAAATTATACAAAATTTAAAATTGCCCTGATTAATATAGACAAAGTCGAAAGGTTTTACTGTCTTAATAAAAAAAACTGATCCACAGGATGTTATACTATTAGGTATGGGTGATGAACAAATAATGAGGGAATTGATTCAATATGGATATGAAAAGCTGGAAAAAAATAATGCATATCCTTTTTGTGCCTTTGTAGTGCGAAACGGCGTTATAGTCAGCAAAGGATATAACAGCAAGGTAAACTTATACGGGGACAAGACAACTCACGGAGAGATGGAAGCATTTGCAAAAGCCTGCAAGACGCTTCAGATAAAAAATCTTCTTTTCGGAAAAGAATATGAATTATTTACAACGTGCGAGCCTTGTCTTGCCTGCTTTGATACCGCTTTATGGCATAAAATCGGCAGAATCGTGTTTTCTGTAAACAGACACGATTTCCCGGAATACTTTCATGATCACCCTTACTCAATAGAGGAATTTGAGACACAGCGACCGGATTTGATCTCGATAAAGCGGAACGTTTTACACGATGAAGGCATCGCGTTATTTACAAAAGCAAAACAAAAATATGGATGGTAAAAATATCCAAAATAGCATTCTTGATGAATTGTTTTCCTATGCAAAAGAAATTATGAATGCACATAAAATGTTTCCTTACGTGTCTTTTATTGTCAAAAAAAACGTCGTTATTGCGCGAGGTTACAATTGTGAAAGAGAAACTTTTGATCTGACTAATCAGGACCAGGTTGTATCAATCCGGGCTGCGCAAAAAGCACTAGATACCGGCGATCTGAAAGGATACTCATTATTGTCTTTTTTCGAACCGACCATCCTTGCCTTTGACGTATCACTATGGTCAGGTATAACGGATTTTCATTGGTGTATCAGTTCAAAATCATATCAGGAAATCTATAAAACTGTAAATTATAGCGTAGTTGATTTTGCAAAGGCGAACCCAGATAAAATAACAATTAAACAAGGTCTAAAAGAAAAAGAAGCGTTGGCTCTAGTTGATATTGCAAAAAAGAAAGGTTTTTTTAGTTAATCTTCATTAAAGTTTTACTATTTTTTTAAATGTGTAGTTTCGTCAGGAAAACTTCTATTTTTTTTCAGGGCAAAAAAAACAATGATTATCAATGCTATTGAGGCTAAAGCAATAATGAAAATTATAATCGCAGATAGAATTTTTTTCTGATTATCTACGGATGATACAGGTGGTTGGTCTGCTGGAGAGAGAATAGTTGGTTTTTGTGAAGAACCGAGAGATTCGTTACTATTTTCCGATCGTTCATTGCTATTCCTTTTTTGTGTGCTTGTAGGTTTATTATTAATAATGTCTGAGACCATAAGGTTAATATTATTTTTTTCCAAATATGTTTTATTTTCCTGTGCAAACACATCAGTAGATATTTTCTTAGCTATATTTGTTCCTACAAACTTAACCATAAGATCATAAGAAAAATTAGGCAATTTATTTGAAGGGATTGCTATATAACCATTATTATTAGCGGTTATTTGATAGAAGGGTTTACTGTTATTTTCGAGAGTTATTGTGACCACTGCACCTGCTGCAGGTTTACCGTTATCATATAGGTAACCGTTTATTTTTCGGGCAATCGGATAAAAAACTATATCGTTTGTTATCTTTCCATCTTTCTCATCTGGTATCATGGTTGTTAGATCAACCTTAATGAGCTTAATGAGTAATGGCTCATCCTGAGGTATTAATTTATTTTCAATCAATACATTCCAATAACCGAATTTATCAGCTGTTATCCGAGAAACTTCTTTCTGGGTTTTTTGCCCAACAAGAGCTACTATAGAAAGAGGGTGCGAGATTTTTCCACCGTATTGAGTACTATCACCAAGAGAAATCTGATCATACCCGTAAGATGTTATGTTGACAAGTGGAAAATGACTGGGTGGATTTTTACCTGGGTCCAAAGGAATGTCGCGATGTTCCGGCTTCCCGGCTACTTCGACAATCGGATCATCGGGTTTGTAAACAGAATTCGTTCCATCCCTTTTAGAATAGGCTTTAGAATAATTTATATTGAGATTTGGTTTAGGTATAAAAGAGTATTTGGTTGGTGGATTTACTAAACGTAGATAATAAGTACCCGGTTCAACCAAAAAATTAAAAGCACCATCAGCAAAACTTGTCTGAGGATTGCCAAAAATTTGTGCGAGTTTTTCAGATGGCGTTATATCTGTTAACACTTTTACTGTTATATTTGGTATCGGTTCTAGGCTTTGACTGTCAAAGATACGGCCGTAGGGATCCCAAAGAATCGAAGTACAGTTTATATTAGGAGCTAAAAAATCGAGTTTGCCCTGCTGTTCACCACCAACTCCTCCGGTTACAGCCGTGCCTGGTGGTCGGAAAAAACCGTAAAATGGGTATACAAAATGTCCTTGAGAGTTGGTCATAATAACGGTTGCCTTTATATTTCCGGCCAGATCGGGTTTTAATTTATTTTCAACGATTTCTATACTTAATTTTCCAGTATTTCTCTCTCCGTAAACGAAACCACCCCATGCTCCTGCGTCGGCATCAAGATTTTTTAAATCTTCAGTGTAATCTTGCTGGAATATTTCCTTATCCGTTATGGGATTACCGGTTGAGCAGACGGATTTTTTTTTACTTGGTAAACACAAAGCTACATATATAGGACTATTATTACCAAAACCACTGCCCTCAAGATATACGTTGGTTTTAGCCGTGGGTGTTCCGTGTACGGTATTTTGTATATCTGTTGTACCAGTTCCTTTAAGACAAATTCTATTTATCTCGCCCATAACTTCAGTTTGATTTTCTTGTCCACGGACAGCGCTAAATATTGAAGGATAAGAACAAAAAGTTAAGACTAAAAGCAATATTAGATACAACCATTTTTTTTTCATGATGTCTACTAATCATTATTAATGATTTTGCTATTTATGTCAATAAGATGTCTAATATCCATTTGCCTATCAAGGAAAAAATTTTGTGCTAATATATGTCTTCCCTATCAGGAAAAACAGTAACAATTATTCCCGTTTTATTCTTCTATTCAATTGCATTACCCCCATAAGGCTGCGTCTAGTGCGGAGAGCGTGAGACGATATTGGAACTTTCTTTTTTGAAGAGATATAATGATTTTATGAGGATAGTTAAAAAAGTAACAACGATTTTTTTATTAATAGGAATTGTATTTGTCTTTTTGATTTCGATATATAATTTTTTATTTGGTCATGAGATCATAACTAATGTTGAATTTACCGGTGCTTTAGAGGCAAATGTAACTTCATGTAGATGTTTGGGCATAGAGTATAAGAAAGCATATTGGCCTGGAATACCTTGGGAATGCTACGGTTTACATCTAATGTGTTCTACTTCTCACAGAAAACCTTTTGGCCTGCTTGGTATGAGAAACTGAATTTATAAGCGGAGGGCATGGGATCGTGTTGGAACTTATTTTTGTTATGCTTTCTGTTGACGTCTTTTTAAGACTACTACAGTAATTGCATCTGCGATTTGGTCAAGATTATTCATCAGTACTTCATTTGTTATGTGTAATGTATTTAATTTATGAATATCAGAAAAATAATCTCTATCAAAATCAGCCATTATTTGTTCAGGATCAGTGAGATGTTGCATACCATCAACTTCAATATTAATATTGACATCAGGAATATGTATATCAACATGTTTATAGCCGTCCCAATGTTCAGGTTTTACAAAAATGCCCCTTTTTTCGAGTGCACCACAGAGAGCTTGTGCTTGTTTTGTGGAATAAATTTTTTGGTTGTCCATATAAATAAAATAGTAAATTATTAAACAAACGTCAATTTTTTTAAAATTGGCGATTTTTACGTGAGTGTTTTGATTTTTTATACTTCGTTTTAATTTTTCACCAACTATTGTCTGAAAAAACTTAACAAAACTACTGATTTAGAGATATGGCGGAGGGGGCGGGATTTGGTTTCGCAATTTATAACAGCTCAACCACTGTCGCGAACTTACCAGTTCGCGCCTGGCTTCTCATCCCGCATTCATAGCCAAATTTTCAGGTCAAAAAAGCCCTGAAAATTCGTCTGCGGGGGTATTGGGACGATTTTCGAACTATTAATTGGTCAAATATACTCGAATATTCACAACACTTTAGAGAGATTATGTAAAAAATTTCTCCATATTTTGTATATGCTTCTTATCGATTAAAATTACACCATTTTTTTTTGCAAGTTCTTTCGCTGATGATGTGAAAGATGAATTAGTTACAACAGCTGCGATATCTCCACTATAAAAATTCTTTGCCGCTACAACTTCTTGAACTGCCTTATTTCCGACAAGATCGGAGTAGCGTTTTGCTTGTATAACGTATGTTTTGTTGTTTTTTGTTGCAATCAGATCGGCACCTTGGTCTCCTGTTTTCGGGGTACCCGAAACATTATAATCATTAGCTTTGAGTATTTTTGCAATATAATTTTCAAATTCAATTCCATCAAGTTCATTAATATTTGTTTTAGTTTCCCCAGATAGTATGCGTTGGGTTTTATGATAGTGGTAGTAGTCAAATTCACGAGGCAAATATTCTACAAAAAGTTTCTTTACCCAGTAAGGTGCTGCATTCGACGTATGAATATCTTCAACATCTTCGTCTCCATAATATCTATCCTCAAACCAATTGTCAATGTAGTTAAGGGTTCTGGTTCTGTCTTTTTCGTAATATTCCTTAAGTACATTTTTTGCAACTCGGATAATACATTCTTTTTTCAGTTTTTGTAAGACGTCTTTATTCTCATCACCCCATTCATCTAACGTAGAAACTTCTTTTTCTGCTAATTCACAAAATTTTTCAAAGTAATTCTTATACGTGTTTATTACATTTTTGAACTCAATTTCGTTATTTTTTTTGGTTTCTTCGGCAATCCTTTCCATTTCTACTCTCTTTGCTTCTTCCTCTAACTTCCTTTTTTGTTCATCGTCTTGGCTTTTTTTCGTGTCAGCAATATATTTTGTTTCTTGTTGTTTTTTATTATCTTTACTATTATTATAAGCAAAATAAACCACGATTAAGAAAATGAAAACTCCCACTATTGAATTTGAGTCCATAATATAAGTATAGCTTTTTTATTTGTAAAAGCGACATTATGCTTTTCTAGTATTGTATTTATGAGGTATTGGGAAGGTTTTTTGAATTTTTGATTGGTCTGATTCTGCTGTATTTGATTTTTCTAGTTTTTTCTAATCATCATTTCGATACTATTAGATTCAATTCCGACTATTGTTAATTTATAGTTAAGACCGTTCGATCCTACATAGTCAAAAATCCTTCCACTTTTTACGTCTTCAAACTCTTCTGATGGTTTTCCAGGAAAAGTTATAGTCAAGCTTGAGTAAAATTTAGATAAGACGAAGTTAACTCCAAGAGTTACACCACTTATTTTGTCAGTGTATGATTTGCCTTCATCGATATTAATACTTGAATTATTTGAGTTAACTTCAATTGGACCATATGAAGAAATTGGTTGTAGGGTTATAATGGAGGAAGGTTCATTTTGTAAAGAAGACTTTTGATCTCTTCCGTCGTTCTTTTTAAAAAAATATTGCCACCAAGGTATTGATATTATCGCAACTATTAGTGCTGCTGCCGATAATAATAATCCCATTTTAATATGCCATGGTAAAGTTGATTTTTCTTTGATAGATTCAGTTATGATTGACTTTTTTACCTCTACATCTTTCCAGTTTCCAAATGTAATATTGCTAAAATCTACTTTATAGTTCTTATTATCACCCCATGCAATTAACACTACCTTCTCTCGTGTATTTGGATTACTAATCTTCCAAATGGGTTTGAACTCTAGGGAACCATTTACATAGACCTTAAATCTGTTACCATGATCAACATCGAGCCTGATTGTTAATAATCGGTCCTCGGGGTAGGTCTTTGTTTTATTAAGTTCTTCAATCCATGTTCCATTATGGTAAGCTGTAAAACCGTATTTTTTATTTGTACATGAACCCAGATGGAATAATAAGCTGTTATTATCTCTTAAAGGGAGGATGGATGCGTTGGGGTCAACCAATTTGAATCCAGCCCTCCAAAACCTACTCTTAGGTATAATCGTAAATTCAAGTCTGCTAATTTTCCCGTGCATTTTTACCTCTCTAAAATCAGCGCCTTGATCGTTTTTAGTTCTACGTGCAGTCCAATTATCCATTGTCTACGAGCTTAATTCTTAAGTGTTTCTTTCTCATACCTTTAATTCCTTGTGTTCCCCAATTACCGTCATATTTTATGGAAAGTTTTACCAACTTGGGTTCAGTATTGTCAGCATAGATTCCTAAATGGAAAATATATGTTCCTGCAGTGAATATATCCGATAATGTATTTGGTCTAATCGAGCAACTTCTAAATCCTTTACTATACTTCTCATATCTTTTTATACTTGGATCATTATTTGATAAATTTTTGATAAAATTTAAGGTTTGAGTTGGCTCCATCACTTCTAAAACATCAATAATTCGTGATTGTTCTTGGGGTATACGGACTATTCTTGCAATTCCAGTTCCATCTGCGACCTGTCCGGCCCATGAAAGATTAAGAGACATAAAAACATTCGGTTGAGGTTCTACTTTTTCTAATATCACTTCAGTATTTTCTAAAGTTCTTTTACCAAGATTGGTTATTTTTAACCTTACATAATAAGTCGGTATAGATTCAATTAATTGACCAGCACCATTGCGTAATTCCATTGATGTTTGATGATAGTTTTCTGTATTTTCATCGTTAAAATATACAGATATATGTGGTCTATCTAGCCATTCCCAGAATCTATTTGCGAAGAGAGCAACAATAACTGCGATAAATGTTACACAGGCTATTATAAGTTGTATAAAATCTGAGATTGACATTATATTTTTCATCTTTCGCTTATCCTCCTTAGTATAGCAAAGTTTGTTATAACAGTCCATAAGTCTATATATTACTTTTGTTTGTTTTCCTCTTGACTTCATAAGACCGTAGTATTAAAATCCATTTACAGCTATTGTTGTGTCCAGATAAAATCATGCTCCATGAGAGCATAAACTAACCTCAAAAATAAACCAAACTTCTTTGGTTTTTCTTTATATTCCTCAACTATTTTTGAAGTTAAAACATTTTAATTTTCCATCAATTGACATGCTATTTGTTTGTCTAAAACGTCTTATGTGCTTTGAGAGGGGGGAGACGATTGATTCTCTCTCAAAGTATGATCAGTCAAAAGCTCCTCAAAGAGCTGCAACTCATAATCCAAGAAGAATATGCTCGGACCCTATCTGATAGAGAGATATCAGAGGTAGGTAATCTTCTTGTTGATTCATTCAATATTCTTCTTGGGAAAGATGACAGTTCGTTATTAGTTGTACCAAACAATAAAGAATAATGGGTTTGCTTTTGGTGGTCGGGCGTAAGCCCGACCCCAAAAGAAACTGAACTCGATGTATTCCATATAAGTCCCCACTATGAACACTCAGCATCCTTCCAATTCAACTCAGGCTACATTACCCTTACCTATGGGAGATGAACGTAAACAAATGTTACGTCAGAAGGCAGAGGATGACTTTTTTGAACATATTGAGCAAATTCAAACAGACCCACCTGTTTTGCCTACTCTTTCTGTTTCTTCGCCCCCTCCACCTTCTCCTCCACCTTCTCCTCGTAATCCCTATGATAAAAGCACTTTGCCTTTCTACACCCAAAAAGCAATGGTGTGTAATAGTGCATTTGAGTTTTTCCATTACACATCTGTTATTTTCTTAAATCAAAAGGTAAATATAAAAACCGATTACACGTTAATTGAGCTGGTCGCAATGTTACTTTTTACGTGTAGTAAGGAGGGCTTACAAAAGAGGAGGCAGAACGCTTTAGCGTCTGCTCGTAGGCTTCGCTCTCTTATCTATGGTAACTTTGATATCAATGATAAGTTTATTACCCTTACTTTCGCTGATGATAATGATTTTAATATCACAAACTTAAAAATTTGCAATAAGAGAAAGGAGCGGTATATTGCAAAGCTCCTTGAGATTAAGCCCGATCTTAAGTATGTGGTTGTTCCCGAATATCAAAAGCGTGGCGCAGTTCATTATCACATGATTTGTAATCTTCCATATATGCCCAAGGATGACTTTCACTCGTTATGGTCATATGGTTTTTCAAGTATTCGGGCTATGGGGAATTTGCAAAAAGCATATAAATATCTTTCCAAATATATTACCAAGGGTTTTATGAATCCGGATTTCTATCGTTTAAGAAGATATTACGTTTCCAATTCATGTGTTCGACCTACAGCCTTTTATGAAGAGGCAGCATGTGAGATTGAACATTCGATTGCCTCCATGGGGATAGCGCCTATGGTTGAGTTTGCCGTTTCGCCTTTTGATACGCTTGAGACTACATTCCTTGATAGGTATGCGGCCTATAAAATTGCAAAGCCGTTACCAGTTTCAAGCGCCTTACCTCCTTAGAGGGAATGTATTGTAGGCTCGTAGCCTCGCGCGAGGTGCTCCGAGCAGCGCAATTGCATCGGCGCTTGAAATCTGTAGGCCGTTATGGTCTATATAATGATTGAGATCTTGCTTATTTTTATAAGTTTTAGTGTATATTATTGACAATTATGAAATCCGTTTATCTTTGTAGGGTATCATCCAAAGAGCAGGAACAAGAGGGGTATTCTTTATCTTCTCAGGAGAAACTCTTGTCGGAATACGGTGATAGAAAAGAGCTCATAAAAGTTAAAGTATTTTCTTTTGCTGAAAGTGCTTCTCTTAAAAAGCAACGTACTATTTTTGATGAGATGATGTCTTATGTTAAAAGAAAGGGTATTAAGATCATTGTATGCGAGAAGACTGATCGTTTTACCCGTAATTTGAGGGATTTAATTGGGGTATATTATTGGCTTGAAGGTGATCCTGGGCGACAACTCCATTTGGTTAAGGATGGGCTCATTCTTCATAAAAATTCACACTCTCAGGAAAAGTTCAATTTGGATATGAGAGTTGTTCAGGCCAAAAATTACGTTGATAATCTTTCAGAGGAGGTTAAAAAGGGTCAAAAAGAGAAGCTTGAAAGCGGGTGGACACCTAGCAGTCCTCCTCTTGGTTATAAGGCTATTTCACATGATGGCAAGATAATACATGTTAAGGATGAGAAATATGCCTCATTGGTCACCAGAATGCTTAATTTATATGCCTCTGGTAACTATTCTGTGGAGCGCCTTGCTGACCTTATGTATCATGAGGGATTTAGGAGTAAAAAAGGTTTTAGGGTTACTACTTCGCGTGTTCATGGTTACCTCGTTAATCCCTATTATTGTGGCAAGATTTCATGGATGGGACAGATTTATCAGGGTAAACAGGATCCGCTTATCGATCAGGATACTTATGATAGGATTCGACAGATTCTTACTCAAAAATGTACTCCAAAACATAGTCTTCATTCATTTCTTTTTAGAGGGTTGATTCGTTGTACCGAATGTAGTGGTATTATCACTTGGGAGACACACAAGGGTATTACTTATGGTCATTGCAACCACTATCGTAAATGTGCTCAAACCGTTTGGGTTAAGGAATTTCAAGTGGGAGCTCAACTTACATCAGCTCTCCAGTTGTTACAGATCAAAAATAAGAGGATTCAGGGGTGGATTTATAAGGCTATTTTAGCTAGTCATGAGTTTCAATTTGAACATCATAAAAGGGTGTTAGCTGATCTTCTTTTTCGGAAGGATCAACTTTCTAGGCAGTTAAGTGTGCTTGTTGATATGCGTACTTCTCTTGAAATTGATAAGGATACGTATAATCTCAAAAGGGATAAGTATCATTCTGAGCAGGAGCTCCTTCAGCGTTCTATTGATAAACATAAAAAATATGAAGACAAGTATGTCGATCTAGGTATCAAGTTTTTTGAGATATCTCAACATGCTAGGGATAGATATGAAAAGTTGCTTCCTGATAAAAAAAGGGCTCTTATCAATCTTATTTATTCTTCAATTACTCTTGATCAGGGCAAGGTTTCATTTACTTATTCTAGGGCATTTCAGATACTTGCAAAGGCAGTGTCAGCTACAAACAGTTCTAAAATCGCAGATATTGTTAAATTACCAAAAAGTATTTTCGAACTTTCAGAAAAGGTTTCTCCTACAATCCAAAACCCCCATTTTGTACCTTCATATTCCGCTGTGCGGAGCACTCGGGTCTGGAACAACTTAGTCCTTATAGCTCCAACCTTGCTATGTGGTAAATTGTACCAAAAAATGAGACATTCTATCCTTATAGCTTGAAGCTAAATGGGACAAATGAGACACTATAAAAAAGGGGCGTCTCAAGTGTTTTGAGATATCTTTTGATTTGTTTATGTGAATACTGGGAATGGAATTTTTCCATATTCATCTATAGCTCGATTTAATAAATTGATTACATTGTTACTCAATTTATTTTTTACATAAATAGGAAATGATTTAATAGTTGTTGTTGAGGGTTGTACTTCATCAATACCAAAATAATGCCATGACCAGTTTGTAAAAATAGTTGCATTACATAAGCTTGGATTATCTTTAGTAAGATTTGGGTAATCATCAAAAATATGTTTTATCTCACTCGTTAATCCTTGTTCAAATTTTTGATCATATTTCTCCATTGGAATATTTAGATCAATAAAAATCATTGATGAAATGTTATTTGGAATTTGAGTCATAGCTTCATTTAATTTATTTTTAGCTCCAATCTTAATTTGATCAATTTTTTTCTCACCTTCAACATGATATGTTCCCGGTCTATAACGACTTTTGACTTCTACTGCAATTTTTTCACCTGTAGTCGTGTGAGTTCCGACAAATTCTCCATGCTTAGCAGTAGTCGTCCTATCATCAAACCACTCAAGCTTAAACCCCGCCCTTACAAATACGGCTGCAATAGCGATTTCATATCTAACACTTTGAAATTTATTCCACTCTCTAAGTTGTCTAATTTTATTTTTAGGCAACTCATTTGCATTTCTAAGAGTGAATATGTCATAAGCAAAGGAGAGTAACATAAGAGAATCTCCATTTGCATCTGAAGAATATAGATTCTCCCCAATTTTATATTTTTTTGATATTCTTTCTCTGACTAAAGTTGAGAATGAATTCAACCATCTTATATAAACATGTCTCTGATCTAGTGGTTTTTCAGTTTCATGTGCACCCCATTGCCATCCTAAGCCATGCTTAAGTTGATGAACTAAGAATTCTTGAAATGTTTCCCTTTCATTTCTTATATAATAACCTGAATCAACAAAAATACCTCTGGCCGATCTAAGTTTAGTTTGGATGATTGGTTTTCCTACGAGTATATTTTCTTGAATGTTGAAACCCTCATATGCTTTTTTCTTTTGTAATAATACTTGTTTTAATAAATCAAAATCCTCTTTATAAATCATTCCTTTGAGCATACAACACCGCTTAAATTTCAGAGGATAACCGCAAGGACAAGGTTCGTTAACACCTATTTTTTTCATTATTATTAATCAAATTGCCAAGCCACATGTCTCTAATCTAACACAAAGATTATATAAATGTGCATATAGTGAATATTTCTAAGGCTAGAAAGCCACAAATGCCACATATATAAAAAGACCGTCACAGATGTATAATTGAGACGTGAAAAAAGCATCTCTCGCTAAAAGGACAAACTCATTGATAAACAAACCTGAAGAGGGCATCATTCTTTCTAAGAAAGATCAAAGCGAATACGAATTTATTACTATTTCACATAGTCAAATTCGCTCTACAGTTGAAGCTTTAACAGAAGTCATACAAACATATAAGGCATATAGTGAAACAGTTTCAGGAGTTATTCGTGAAGTTATTGAAATGCAACAAACATTTGCAGAGCAATTACGTGGACTTTTTAGAGGAATTGAGGCTATTCGTGAAATGTCTATTCTCATTCAGATTCCTATAAAGCAGTCTATCTCCGACTTTAGAGGATTACTTGATTTGACGGGCTATAATTATACTCCGCAAGACCAAGTTCGAATTTTTGTTCAACCTAACACGCCGTTTAAACCTCAAGAGATCCTCCCTTCGCCCAAAAGGAAATTCGATATATCACTTACTTCTGTTCAAATAATTGGTAACGGTTTTATGGCTGAAGGAGAATATATACGAGGAGTTACTCGTAAATCGGAAAAGGGTCGACTTTTTGAGCTCATGATACGCTCTGATCTAAGGGGAATCATTCCCGATGATTTGTTTAATAGTATTATGAAAGGCTCTCCGCTTGAAGTTGATGAAAGGGCTCGAAGTTTTGTCCTGAGAGATTTAAAGATGGCACTTGCAGGTAATAAGTTAAAACTCAATTTAACACGATATCGAGGGATACAAGCTTATCATGTGAAGAGTGTAACAAAGTACATAAGAAAACCAAAAAAAGCTAAACAGCTTGTTGCTAAAACCAAAGTCAACTAGGCATTTTCACTCACACTTCTACTCACTAATTCTCTCATATAACTCATCGTTTACCTGTCCTATGGCTCTAATTACAATTAAGCTATATGATTAATTCACCAGTTCCACAACTAACCCACAAGATTGAAATGGTTTCAATAGACCGTCTCAAGCCATATCCCAATAACCCTCGCACTCATACCAAAGCCGAGGAAGACCAGCTTACGGAGAACATCCAAAAGTTTGGAATGGTAATGCCGCTTCTTGTCAATTCAGCTCCTGGAAGAGAAGGAATAGTGATTGGAGGAAATTTTCGTTTGGAAGTATATAAGAAGCTCAATATAGAACTCGTCTCAGTTATGTATATAAATGTAGCGGATGAAACAACCGAGAGGGAGCTAAACCTTCGTTTAAACCGCAATCAGGGCTCGTGGGACTGGAATTTACTTAAAGAATATGCCATCGATGATCTAATCAAAGTGGGGTTTGATGAAATAGATCTAAGCAAATATTGGGATAATGAACTAGGAGCGGAAGATGATAATTTTGATGTCAAAAAAGCTATTGAGAAAATTATCAAAAACCCTATTGCAAAAGTTGGAGATCTATTTCAACTGGGCAATCATAAAGTCATTTGTGGAGACAGTACAGACCCTGCAATTGTAAAGAGGCTTGTGGGAGGTGAAAAAATATCGTACATAAATTGTGACCCACCTTATAACATCAAGTTGGACTACTCAAAAGGTGTCGGGAATAACGGACAGTATGGAGGAAAAGAAAAGGACAACCGGACAGATGAAGTATATTTACAATTACTTAAATCATCTCTAGAAAATGCCCTTTCCGTAGCTTTACCCGATACTCATATTTTTTACTGGTGTGATGAAAAATATGTGTGGCTAGTTCAAGGATTGTATAAAGAGTTGGGGTTAAAAAATGAAAGGCTCTGTATTTGGATAAAAAATAATCAGTCGGTGACTCCTAAAATAGCGTTTAACAAAATGACCGAATATTGCTGTTATGGAGTAAAAGGAAAACCGTGGTTGAATGAAAACATCCGAAATCTTAATGAGATTCAAAACAAAGAAATAACTTCAGGAAACCGATCGGCGGATGACATAATGGATTTACTTGCCCTATGGCTTGTTGATCGACTTCCGTCAAATGAATACCTTCATCCGACAATGAAGCCTCCCCAATTGTATGAAAAAGCTATGAGGCGCTGTACGAAAGTTGGAGACTATATTCTCGACTCCTTCGGAGGAAGTGGAAGTCAACTTATTGCAGCCGAACAATTAAAAAGACGGGCATTATTAATTGAGATCGATCCCGTCTTCGTTGATCTTATTTTATATCGCTATGAACAACTCACAGGAATCAAACCAATCAAACTTAGTTAAGACGGGAGACATTTATCAGTTAGGAGACCAATTTCTTGGGTGTGGAAAAGCAGAGGACTCGATACTTCTTGAAAAGATGCTTGCGGGCAAAAAGATAAACTGCATTGCAGTCGATCCTCCATACGGCATCGATTTTGTTGAAGGTAAGAAAGAATTTGCAAAACTTTCAAATCAAACAGATATTGTGAACGATCACGTACAAACCAATGAACAATATAGCGAGTTTACCCGTATCTGGCTTCATACAGTAAATCAACATCTAGCAAGCCACAACAGCGTCTACATCTTTAATTCTGACCGTATGATATGGAGCGTGAAGCAAGCCTTTGAGATTGAAGGAGGAAAGTTTTCTCAGCTTCTCATTTGGGCAAAAAACCATAGTGTTATCGGGAGGCTCGACTACAACCCTCAGCATGAACTCATTCTTTACGGATGGTTTGGGAAACACAAGTTTTATAAAAGTACGGACAAATCGGTTCTCTGTTATCCAAAACCACAAAAAAGTAAATTTCATCCGACAATGAAACCGATCCCATTAATCCGTCATCTTATTCTCAATTCAACCAAAATGGGAGAAGTTGTATGGGATGGATTCGGAGGGAGTGGGACAACCCTTCTCGCCTGCCAGCAAACGAGGCGTTCTTGCATCATGACCGAGATATCACCCATATATTGTCAAATAATAATCGAGAGATTCAAAAAGATATTTCCTCAGTTACCTATTACAAAACTTGAGCCATGACAATTCGACAGCGTACCACTCTCAAGAAGCAGATTCTTGAGAGACTGACTAAGAATTTCACCATTTCCTCCGCCTGTCGTGCAACAGGAATTGATCGGAAGACTTTCTACCGATGGATACTGGAAGATGCAGGGTTTAAGCGAGAAGCATATGAAAATATTCAAGAAAGCAAAAAGGATGTGACCGATATGGCCTACACGCAGCTTGTTCGACTTATCAATAATGGGAACCTCACTGCTTCCATGTATTGGCTAAATAATGTTGATCCTGAGATAAACGATAAGAAAATATATGTGACAGATGAAGAGATAAAAGAGCTTTCATCACTTCTTTATAACCAAAAGTCTTTTAAGAAGGGGCAGGAATTGTTGACGACCTACGTCATTCGCGGGAAAATCAGTGAAAATCACGCTCAATTCATTCTCAAACTCTTTATGACGCAGATGAAAATTGAAGATATCTCGCTTCGCAAAACTGAAGCAGAAATAATGAGTGAAGTTATGCTGCGGGAGAAACGTAATAAATTTAATAAATAAAAAATGGACACAAAATCATTGATTGAACAAATAGCATCTAGTAGAACCTTAACTCCGTATGAGGCCATAAAAATTCAATACTTAGATAGAAAATATCGATTTGAGCAAGTGGAAAAAATTACCCATTGGACGAACACATATATTGACGTAAATACTCTTCCCACTATTCTGTCACCCTATCAGCTTAAATCAATTACCACATTTGAATCTTCCTATAAGGGCGAGGAATATGATTGCTATCAGTGGGCCGCAAATAACCTTTTTGAAATGGATGCCAATTGCGGAGAAGTTGCTTATAAAGGGCTCATTTTGTTACAAGAGTTAAGAACCCTTCGTGCAGATTGTATTACGAATATGTTAATGAAATCTCATCGTGGAGAACCCATTACAGGAACATTACTTGAATTCACTGGGTATTCCTATCTAAACCAAAAACGAATGACCTATGTTGAACTGGTGGAATCTTTTACCACGGTACTTCATTTATTTATTCAAATTGTCGACGATATTCTTACTCTTAATTATTTTCTTAAACGATTGGTTGACGAGAAAGAATTAAAGTGTCTTGAGTATTTAAAGTTGTTGTTTTCTCAACAAGAAAAATCTCTCGAGGAAAAGGAGGAAGATAAATTTCTAAGTACAACCGTTGATAAAAATCACTCATGTTATGATGTCCTCTTCACTCTTATCATAGACCAGAATCACCCCGATTATGTCGCATATATGAGGCATGAACTTGAAGCCAAAGCCTTTAGATTTCCTCGTAACTTCAGAGAAGACTCGTTTGAGTATGTAATGAATACAATTAAAGACTTAGGTCTTATTCATATTGAAAATTTATGCCTTGAAAAAGCAGATTGGGGTAAGCTTAAAAAAGAAGAAGACCTACTTGATATTGGATAGGAAATGTGTCATTCATTAGAGTGATAGATTGAAGAGAGAAGTTGATATAATAGAATTGACAATTCGGATTGCCTAAACCCAGTTTTTCACAAAATTGGGCATGGTAATAAACCCCTTAGAGAAACGAGAGCTCCTCGTTTAGCAAACCTCTAAGGGTCATATGCCGAAAGGTGTATGGGCGCAAGCCGGCTAACGGGGAGCTTTGTTGTATCCCCAAGTCGGTAATAAGTTGAGGCTATAAGGTTATGAATACACTTATGCTGAAAGGGGGTGAAACTACATGAAAAAGATTCTTAAATGGATCGGTATTATCTTTCTTGTCCTAGTTGTTATTGGAGCACTTTCTGGAAACAAAGGTGGGACTACTCCTAAGAGTGGAACCACCCAAACAACCAGCGAAGCTCCAAAGACAGCAGGCTTGAATGAAACAGTCCAAGATGGGGATCTTGCTTTTACCGTTACCTCGGTTGAGAAAGTAAAAACACTAGGTAACCAATACAGCAAGAAAACTGCTCAAGGAACATTCTATGTCATTGCAATGAAAGTAGAGAACAAAGGAAAGAAAACAGCAACCTTTGACTCATCAATGGCAAAAGTAAAAGATGCGGAAGGAAGAGAGTTTGAACGCTCAATTGACGGTCAAACAGCTAAGAGTATGTCTGAAGGCAAAACAGACATGTTCTTACAGCAAATCCAACCAAGTCTTTCTGTTTCAGGAGACCTCGTATTTGATCTTCCAGAGGGAATGAAAAGTCCAGTAATTCTTTTGAAAGGATCAGTATTTAATAAAGGGGTAGATGTAAAGCTTGAATAAGTTTCATTCTTTGAAAACCTCCCCTTAAATAAGGGAGGTTTTTAATTGATAAAATCGTATAGTATTCTGGCCTTGATACCTATTTCCATTCCGATACCATGTCCTTGTATGATATTGGAGCAACCAAAATACTGCCTTTATGCTAGGAAGAGTAGTGAATCGGATGAACGCCAAGCAATGAGTATCGATGGTCAACTGAATGAAATGAAGAAGATGGCTAAAAAAGAAAGGCTTAATGTAACATCAATAATTACAGAGAGCCACTCTGCGAAAGAATCTGGTCAACGACCTGAGTTTAACAATCTTCTTCAAGGGATAAATGAGGAAAAATTCAATGCGATTCTCACATGGGCCCCCGATCGACTCAGCCGAAACGCTGGAGATTTAGGACGAATCGTCGATCTCATGGATCAAGGAAAATTAAGTACGATAAGAACATATTCCCAGTCATTTTCCAATAATCCAAACGAGAAGTTTTTACTGATGATTTTATGTTCCCAAGCGAAATTAGAAAACGATAATAGAGGAGTAAATGTGAAGAGAGGATTGAGAAATAAATGTGAGTATGGGATTCGACCAGGACTTGCTCCACTAGGCTACAAAAATGTACTTAAAGCAAATAGAATATCTACCGTTTGTATTGATGAAGAACGAGCTCCAATTGTTCGAGAAATGTTTCTTAAAGTTGCTAATCAAGGTTTCTCGGGTCGTATGGTAAAGAAATGGTTGGATGATATTGGGTACAGAACAAAAAATAATTGCATGTTATCTCTCAGTAAAGTGTATGTCGCTCTTCGCAACTCCTTCTATTACGGAGAATTTGTGTATGGGAATAAAAGATATAAGGGCAACTATGAACCAATAATTTCAAAACAGATATTTGAAAAAGTACAGGTGCAACTTGAGGTTGCACCAAAACAATGGAATAAACAACTATTCCCCTTCAAGAAAATATGTAAGTGTGGATCTTGTGGAGGAAGTGTAACGGCGGAGATTAAATATAAGCATTTAATAAACAACAGAGTTCATTCACACATCTATTATCACTGTAATCGAAAAAAAGATTACAAATGTAAAGAACCATATATAACGGAAACGGAGTTAATCAAGCAACTCGTCGTCTATCTCCCTAATATCAAACTAAAAACTTCTCTCCTTCTCTCCGAGTTTCATAATGAGATTTCACGATTAGAACATATTAAAAATACAGTATTAAAAGATAGAAATTCAAAGCTTGAACTTACCAAATATAATGACGGAATTAATGTGGAGGTTCAACCAAAAGAAGACCAAATACAAATGCTAAAAGATTATCTTCTCCACGTTCTTCAATATGGCACTCCTGAGGAAAGGATCAAGGTACTGGCAGGAGTAAGTTCAAAGTTTGAGTTAACCCAAAGACGACTTGAAATGATGTAAAAATGAGTATATACTATATGAATATGAGTTCATATAATTGCTGTAAACAAAATAAAGTTGAATTTAAAAATGTTTCTTCGTTATCTTCTCTCCTTAAACTTGTTGGTGAAGAGAGTAGGTTGAAAATACTCTGTATCCTGAAGCAGGATAAACACTGCGTGTGTGAGATTATGGAGCATCTGAAACTTTCTCAAAGCCTTATTTCCCACCATCTTAAGGATTTGAAAGAGGAAGGTATTATTCAAGATGAAAAGCAGGGGTTATATGTTTATTACTCATTAACTCAAAAAGGTAAGGAAATAACTCATTTATTATTCCAATTGAAATAAATTCAATATGAAAAAAGCACTGATAGAATGGAAACATTTTGATAAAGATGGGAAAACATGCAAGCGTTGTTCTGAAACAGGGAGCAATCTAGGCGAAGTATTCGATACTCTCAAGGAGGGGTATCTCAAACAGGGTATCGAAATTCAATTTAAGGAAACTAAACTTCCTGAAAGCAAGATGGCAGAGTCAAACCAGATACTTCTTAATGGCGAGCTGATAGAAAGTATCATCCCCAATGCAAAGCTGGGAGAAAATCATTGCGACTCCTGCTCAGATTTAATTGATGATCCAGAAGGGTGTAATTGTCGGACAGTAACGTATGGAGATAAAACATATGAAACAATTCCAGTTGATCTCATAAAACAAGCAATAGCAAAAAAGTTTAGTATTAAACCTATTTATAAATTAGATGAAACAAAATCTATGAAAATCCAAGTCTTGGGGAGCGGTTGTCCAACCTGTAAGAAGTTATATGAAATCACTCAGAAAGCCGTAACTGAAATGGGAATGAAAGAAAAAGTAGAGTACTTGAGTGGTTCTGAAGGCATGCAGGCCTTAATTGAAATAGGATCAATGACAAGCCCTGTTTTGGCTGTCAATGGAACCGTTGTAATGACTGGCTTTACTCCTGATATTGAAAAGATAAAGAAAGTTATCACCTCAGGTACGAAGATAGAAGAAAAAGCCCCCAAGTGTAGTTGTGGAGGTAATTGTTAACAAAAAATATGGATATATTTAAGCCTATTCAACTGTTTGCAGACCTTGCCACCTATCAGTGGTTTCGTATTGTTCCTCATTCCTATTGGGGTGACACGATAAACTTCTTTATCTACGACACGATCAAGATTGGGTTATTACTTATCGTCATCAATTACTTCATGGCGTTTACTCGTTACTATTTCCCGATGGAGAAAGTACGGGACCTGCTTCTTAAAAGAAGATGGTTTGGATTGGATTACCTATTTGCCGCAATTCTCGGCGTAGTTACCCCATTCTGTTCATGTTCCTCAATTCCTCTCTTTATTGGATTTGTGGGAGCTGGGATTCCGCTTGGCGTCACCTTTGCATTCCTCATCAGTTCTCCACTTGTAAATGAATCATCACTTTACTTATTCCCTGCAATGTTTGGAATGAAAGTGACTATTATTTATAACGTTGTGGGAATCCTCATTGCTATGGTTGGAGGATTTATTATCCAAAAGTTAGGGATGGAGAAATATGTAAAGCCTGAGCTTCTGAAATTCAAGTCCAGAGTACAAGTAGAACAAGAAAATGGAGGAACCCCACTTCCTTTAAAGGAACTATTGAAGTACTTCTGGGAGGATGGGATGAATATAACTAAAACCGTCTTTCCCTATGTTATTTTAGGCGTAAGTATTGGGGCTCTCATCCATGGGTTTGTGCCTGCCTCACTTGTTGCTAAGTATCTATCGAATAAATCCTGGTGGGCAGTACCTGTTGCCACCCTTCTTGGGGCACCTCTCTATGCAAACTCAGTAAGTGTAATTCCTGTTATGGAAGCACTCGTGCAAAAAGGAGTACCGCTTGGGACTGCATTGGCATTTATGACAGCAATAGTTACTGTTTCAATCCCTGAATCAATGATTTTAAAGAAAGTCATGAAATGGCAACTATTAGCTGCCTTTTTCGCAATAACCATAATTGGAATCATGATCATGGGATACATCTTTAACGCCATTTTATAAATTTGTCATTTTGAATATGAAACTAAACTTACAAAATATATTACTTGGAATTGTTGCACTTATTCTTGTTGGTCTCATCATAAATGAACTAGTGCCAAAAAAAGACATTGTAGTTAAAGAAGATGTACAAGCACAAGCAGTCTCACCTGGAGGAGCTGATGAGATTCCACAAGTAAAAAAAGCAGATAAGATTATTGTTGCAAACTTTCACGCAACGCAGCGATGCGCATCTTGCACGGCACTTGGGAAGCTTTCAGAGAAAACGGTCACAGAAAAATTTGCTAGTGAAATAGCAAGCGGTAAAATGGAATTTAAGTCTATAAATGTTGACCTTCCAGAAAATGATGAGATTGCAAAACAGTATCAGGCAACAGGATCTTCCCTTTATATCAATGCGATCAAAGATGGAAAAGACAACATCGTTCAGAATATGAAGGTGTGGCAGTATCTAACCGATGAGCCTGCGTTTACCAATTACTTGGAAGCACAGCTGAAGACACTATTATAACAATGGATATAACACGCCTTATTTATGGATTTATCGATTCACATAATATTCCACTGCTTTCCGCATTTCTTATCGGACTATTGACGTCGATTAGTCCCTGTCCGCTGGCAACCAATATAACGGCAGTTGCGTATATTTCCAAAGATATAAAAAAGCCTCAGACGACTGTATTAAATGGGCTGTTTTACACACTTGGAAGAGGAATCAGTTATACGCTTCTATCTACTTTAATTTATTTTGGACTTTCAGTATTTCAGGTTTCTCGTATCTTTCAAGGATGGGGAGATAAATTGCTTGGACCTTTACTTATTGTCCTTGGACTTATCATGTTGGATGTCATTAAGCTCAATATCAAAACAAGCAATGATCATGTTGAGAAATTTAAGAAATGGATCGCAACAAAGGGATATCTAGGAGCACTTCTCTTAGGGATGCTCTTTGCATTCGCATTCTGCCCGTATAGCGGAGTACTCTTTTTTGGAGTTCTTATTCCACTCATCTTAAAGTCAAAAGAGGCGTTATTACTTCCTCCCTTATTTGCCCTAGGAACTGGGCTTCCGGTTATTCTTTTTTCATTCCTTATCGCCTTTAGTATGAAACAAATGAGTAAGGCATTTACAGTAGTTTCTAAAATAGAAAAAGTAACGCGGTATATTGTTGCCTCAACATTCATTATTGTTGGAATATATTACACACAATTTTTGTTATCGTTTCTCATTTCTCTAATCTCATGAACAAACCCACCTTCAAAGAACTTGCAAAAACTATTTTATATATCGGTTTCACTGGATATGGAGGACCTGCAGTACTTGGCCAAATGAAGAAAAAAATAGTGCACCAGAAACAATGGGTCACGGAAGAAGACTTCATGAACTCCCTTAGCTTGGCGGATATCCTTCCTGGAGCAACGGGAGTTACACTTCTTGGATATTTAGGATACAAGATAAAAGGAATAGGAGGGTGGATACTTGGCGCTGGATTGTATGTACTCCCTGCGTTTTTATTTACGACGATTATTGCCCAGTTTTATTTTAAGTACAACAATATTGGCTTCGTCCAAAAAATATTTACAGGTCTTGGGGCATTGGTAGTTACTCTCCTTATCAATGCACTTATTAATCTGAGTAAGCCTGTTTTTGGTACATTTGGAAAACACTGGTATAAGGCAATGCTCATTGCGGTACCAGCTTTTATTCTTGCCTTTTTCACTCAGATAAACGCTTCATTTATTTATCTACTGTCGGGAACGCTCGGTTTTATTCTGTACTATTTTACCCATGAAGTTATAGTCAAGAAAGAAACTCCAGAACAATTAAAAGAGGAGAAAAGAGAAAAAATAGTATGGAACGATGTATTCAGATCGAACTTCACTTACTTACTTATCGGAGTGATAAGTATAGGCATAGTACTTTGGTATTATATCCCAACAGCAGGACTCCTCATAACCTCCTTCATTCATATGGGTACTTTTGCACTCGGTTCGGGTTTTAGTGTAATACCCTTAATGAAATCCATTACGGTTGATCAAAACCATTGGGTGACTCTCAAACAATTCCAAGATGGATTAGCAGTTGGCCAAATAACACCAGGACCTGTTCTTATTACCGCTGCATTTATCGGATATAAAGTAATGGGATGGTGGGGTGCATTACTCGCAACCATATCAATTTTTCTTCCCTCACTAACCCTTATCGTTATCTTTGGGAGTTTTCATGAACGCATAAAGCATCTGAAATCCGTTAAGGTTGTAATTAAGGGTTTTCTTGCTGGGTTTATTGGTATTATCACGGCAATCGCCCTCCAGTTTGGGGAGAAGTCGCTTATCAACTGGCAGACATGGGCTATCTTTTTTACATCGCTTCTTATTGTTATTAAATTGAAGAAAGATGTTATTTGGGTTATTCTCGGGACGATTATTATTTCGCTCATCATTTTTTAATATGAAAGAAAAAAATTTACTTATCTCAATCGGTATCAACATTGTTATCACAATAGTTGAAGTTATCGTAGGACTTCTTATCGGGAGCTTGGCCATTATTTCAGATGCAGTTCATAATTTCTTTGATGTAGGAGCAATGGTGATGAGCTTTTTTGGGGAGAGGGCAAGCGAAAAGAAAATCGATATAAAACATTCTTATGGGTACAAACGGACAGAAATTCTTGTAGCCCTTCTTAACAGTGTTTTCCTGCTTGTTTCCATAATCATTATCGGTTATGAAGCAATACAGAGATTTATTCATCCTCAAACTATTGAGGGAGGGTGGATGCTTGGAATGGCCGTTGTTGCGTTTGCAGGCAACATGATTGCAACTAAACTTCTCCATGATCATGCTGAGGAAAGTATGAATATCCGCTCTGCATTCCTTCATTCCCTTCAAGACGCATTGTTTTCGGCTGGAGTTATTGTGGCAGCAATTCTTGTATTGGTTTTCAACTGGCAATGGGCAGATGCAGGAATTTCATTAGTGTTATCAGTACTTCTTGCAAAAGAAGCTGTAACTTTGATATTCGAAACTGTTCATGTCCTTATGGAAGGAGTACCAACAGGTATTGATATTGAGAAATTGAAGAAAGAATTATTGGCAATCGAAGGAATCAAATCAGTAGAAGATTTACATGTCTGGAAAACGGGGTCGAAAGACATATTACTCACTGCACATATTGTTGCCGATGGACTTTCATCCGATTCCTCGTATGCAGAGAGACTCACAGAGATTAAACAGATGTTATTGTCGACATATAAAATCAATCACTCGACAATACAACTCGTGCCGCTTGGAGCAGGAGAAAAACTAAAGGATTTGTGTAAACATTGCAGCTGAAAGTGAAATGGATTTAAACATTATTCTACCTCTTGTTTATTAAACCTTTTGGTTGGAATATGATGAAAATCATAAATGCAACAAAGGAAAGAATACTCCCAAAATAAAATGTCGCTGACGGGCTTAACTTACTCCAAAGAATACCGCCAATAAAGGAAGCAAAAAAGGCTCCAATTGCAGTGAGGGTATAATACGCACCAAAATAAGTACCAGACTCTTTCGTTGTAATAAATTCAGAAATATATGATTTTGATACGCCATCAGTAGCCGCAATATATATTCCATAAAGTGGAAATAAAAACCACAGCCATACAGAACTTTGAGCGAATCCGAAAAAGAAATAGACAACGGAAAATACTAGAAGACCCCCCATAAATACTTTCTTTGCTCCAAGCTTATCGGCTAATACACCAGCAGGGGTTGAAAATACAGTTTGAGAAATATTATAGAGAACATACATAAGCACAACCAACGTTGTTGTCATACCAAAATTTTTCGCGTTAAGAAGCAGGAACGTATCGGAACTATTTCCCAAAGAAAAAAGAAAGCTAACGATAAGAAATAATTTGAGTTGTGGATTAAGATTTTTCCAATCAATTTTAACAAATTTCTGTTTTGCTTCTGATATAGGCTTGTTTTTTTCCTTAAGAAAGATAATGAGGAGAATTATAGCTATGACAGCCGGTATAAATGCGATAAAAAAAGTGAGACGAATGTTATCTTTAAGTAAATAAAGAGTAAGAAGTGCAGCAAGTGGTCCAACAACTGCTCCAAGACTGTCAAATGCCCGATGAAATCCGAAGATGTATCCCTTATCTTGAGGCGTAGTATTTTCAAGTAAAATACTATCTCGAGAAGCTGTTCTCAATCCTTTACCTAATCTATCGATTATTCTGGCAAACAATACTAATGGCCAAGTATAGGCTAACCCTGTCAATAACTTTGAGATAGCTCCAAGGGAGTATCCCCATACCACAAATACCTTTCTTTTCTGAAAATAATCAGAAATGGCACCAAACACATATTTACTAATACTTGCCAATGCTTCAGCAATTCCCTCAATGAGTCCGATAACCGGAATCGATGTATGCAAGACGGATGTGAGGAATAGGGGGACTATCGGATAAATCATTTCCGACGCAAAGTCATTAAAAAAACTTACCAATCCCAAGATGACAACATTACGGGGTATTTTCTTTTTCATATTGTTTGTTTTAAAATGGCCATTTCATATATTGTGCCTTTTCTCCAAGCTCCCGTTCTATTCTCATTAGTTGATTATATTTTGCCAATCGTTCACTTCGTGCAGGTGCTCCTGTTTTGATCTGTCCGATTCCCATAGCGACGACGAAATCAGCAATAAATGCATCCTCTGTTTCTCCTGAGCGATGAGAAACAACTGCAGTCATACCTGCTTTACGAGCAAGTAGAACTGTTTTAACTGTTTCGGTGATGGTACCAATTTGATTTAATTTGATAAGAATAGAGTTGGTGGTTTTCTCCGCAATTCCTCTTGATAGTCTTTTTTCATTGGTGACATAGATGTCATCTCCCACAATTTGGGTTTTCCCTGCATCTTTTTGGGTAAAGTTTTTGAAACCATCCCAATCATCCTCAGCAAAAATATCCTCCATAGAAATAATGGGATATTTTGTTGCAAGTTCTCTGAAGAAATCAGCAAGTTCGTCACTGGTAACTGTTTTTCCTTCTTTATTGAGAATGTATTTCCCATCTTTAAAAAATTCTGAAGCAGCGGGGTCTATGCCAAAACTAATATCTTTTCCCAGTTCATACCCAGCATTTTGAATTGCTTCACTCATGAGTTGAAATGGCTCCTCGTTATTGGTAATTGATAAAGGAGCAAATCCTCCTTCGTCCCCAATGGTTGTGGCATACCCTTTCTTTTTTATAATTTTCTTGAGGTTTGCATACACTTCTGCATTCATTCGTACCGCCTCAACTACCGATGGAGCCCCGATGGGGAATAACATATATTCTTGAATATCCGTTGCCCAATTTGCGTGCTTTCCTCCATTCATCACATTCATTTCGGGAATGGGCATAGTAAAAATACCTTTATGGTCTGGATTGAGTTTTGAAAGATATTGGTAGAGTGGTTTTTTTTCAGAAGCAGACTCTGCTCGGGCTGCACTCATAGAGATTGAGAGAATAGCATTTGCTCCAAGAGTTGCTTTGTTATCAGTACCATCTGCCTCAATCATCGCTTGGTCTAATTTAGTCTGATCTTGTGCATTCATACCAACCACTACTTTGGATAAAACTTCGTTCACGTTTGAAACTGCTTTTAGAACTCCAGCTCCTCCAAATCGTTTTGGATCCCCGTCTCGTAGTTCAACCGCCTCATACTTTCCCGTTGAAGCGCCAGATGGCAAAGCTGCCCATCCAGTAGTCCCGTTTTCCAACGTTGTAACGCATTCGATGGTGGGGTTGCCACGACTGTCTAGTATTTCTTGAGCATGAACTGATGATATTTTCATATAAATATATATTTAATTTTTAATTATGTGATTCCTTTTGGTATCTTTCCATTGCAATTTTTATAAGTTCATGTGCTTTTTCCTTAGGTAACCAAGAACCCACTTTTACCTGTTTGTTTTCAAGTTTTTTATATTGTTCAAAAAAGTGTTCTATCTCTTTTTTATAATGTTCATTTACTTCCTCAATGGTTTGAATATGGTTGAGTCGAGGATCTTTCACCGCAACCGTAACTATTTTCCAGTCACGACCCGCTTCATCTTCCATATCAAGTACTCCAATTGGTCTTACCGATACTACACAACCTGAGAACACGGGATCGGTAATCAGGACCAATGCATCTAGATGATCTCCATCTTCAGAACGGGTATGGGGAATGAATGCGTAGTCTGTGGGATAAAACATCGGAGAGTGTAAAACTCTATCTAATTTTATTTCATCAAATTGTTCATCGTACTCGTATTTATGATGGGAGCCCTTTGGAATTTCAACAACCACATTAATGACTTCTGGAACCTTGTCCCCGATTGGGATATCTTTGTATGCCATAGGTATATAAAAATACAATGGATAATAAGTAGAAGCTATCAGTCCTGCTAAGATCGCAGGGCGGTATATGCGAGCCCCATCGCGTTAACTTTATTATAGCATTTCCTTTTTGACAATTTGGTATAATATGATAGTTTGGCGATGAGGTTCGCCTTTCCAAACGTCTTCAGTTTCAAGACTAATGACCTCTACAGGTAATGGTGAGGTTTAACAATTAGTCTGAAATACATGTATGAGTGACCTTCTGATTGCATCAATCCTGACAGGACTTATCCTTTTGGCGGGTACTATTTCTATTGAGTTTGGGATAGCGGCTGCTATTATCGAGATAATATGTGGAGTGTTTGCAGGAAATGTACTCCATATTCAGCCAACCGCTTGGCTTACATTTATCGCATCCTTTGGAGGTATTCTTCTTACCTTTTTAGCGGGAACAGAAGTAAATATGAAAGTGATGAAAGAAAAGTTTAAAGAAAGTGTTTTAATAGGCGGATTGTCTTTCCTTGTGCCTTTTCTTCTGGCATTTGGATATGCGTATTTTGTTGCTCACTGGTCACTTGATGCTTCAAAGATAGTAGGTATTGCACTTTCCACAACCTCTCTTGCTGTCGTATACGCAGTGCTTGTTGAAACAGGTCTGACTAAAACGGAAATGGGAAAAATAATAATGGCCGCAACGTTCGTTACCGATTTTGCAACGGCTCTTGCTCTGTCGCTCCTATTTCTACAATTTAATCTCTATACCCTTATTTTTTTTGGGTTTTCCGTTGTTCTTTTGGTGTTTGGGCCAATGGTGATCAAATTCTTTTTCAAAAAATACGAGAAGAAAGTAGTTGAGCCTGAAATCAAGTTTTTATTTTTCATCTTTTTTGTCGCAATGTTTCTCGGAGAATTGGGGAAAAGCCACGCCGTACTTCCCATATTTATTTTGGGACTACTTCTTTCCAAATTCTTTGAGGAAAACCCGCTCTTTATTAAAAAGTTAAGAACAATTGGGTTTGCACTCATTACCCCTTTTTTCTTTATCAAAGGGGGGATGAGTGTCGGTATACCAGAAGTGTTGGCTAATTGGCAAATCCTTGTCGCATTTCTTTCCGTAAAAATAGGGGCAAAGGTAATTGGTGTATATCCAATTACTCGGAAACTGCTGCCCTCAGGAGGGAGAGTATTTCTCACTCTTCTTATGAGTACAGGACTTACATTTGGAACAATAGCTTCCATATTCGGATTTCAAAATGGTTATCTAAATAAGGCGCAATTTTCCGTATTGATCGCAACAGTGATATTGTCCGCGGTTGTTCCAACCATCATTGCACAACGATTCTTTACTCCTGTATCTGAAGAGGTGAAAGAAGTACTATTAGCTGAAGGTGAGGAGGGTTAATTATGAAATTAATTGCCGGGTATGTGAATGTTTTTATAGGGTTATGGTTTAGTGTGGGAATCGCGATTATGGCTTCGCTGGCTACATTTTCTCAAATATATCATAAAAGGAATCACAATATAAAAGAAGCTGTTGGAGAATCTATAAAAGATGGTATATGGTTTTTTATAGTGGCTTTCATTTGTTTGTTATTCATCATTTCGTTAATCCAACGAATGCTTTAAATATGCCGCAAAACATGATAGTAGTTATAGCTGCGGGTTTGCCATTTGCTTGTATGGCAGCACTATCTGTTTTCTTTCTTTCCTATAGAGAATACTCCCGTCACTATGCAGACGGAAGAATGCCAATGAAGCTTTCCCTTGAATCTGCCTTCTTTACACTTCTATTCTTTGGCGTCTTACTGATAGTCCTTGGATTCATTTTAAGCAATATGTTTGGCTAATCATTAATTAGTTATTTAATGTTCGAACCTTTTTTATTTCTCTAGATTAGATTGATAGGAAAGGCTGAATAAATTTTCCTTTAATAAAAAAGTCCAGTTTCTATGTAAGAAAAAAAGCCTAAGTTAGAACCCTTAAAATAGACTGTTATAGCAATCTAAAACAATGTACTTTGAGGTCAATTTTCAGTTGGTCCAGAGCAATTGAGGGCGTTAGAACCTTTTATGCTCAAATTTAGCATAGTAAATTACTTTTTCTCGATAGTTGAAATTCCAAGGATTTTATACAGACCACAAAATCCTATTGCTCCTGTTACGAGAGCTATCAATCCCGCAACTACAGCTACGGTTTGAGCTATTCCTGTGAGACTAAGAAATGCTAATCCTAACAATATAACTCCAAGAACTACACGAATGGTACGATCTGTTTTTCCTTCATTTGGTTTTGGCATAAGTGGACAAGAATTCATAATAAGGTAAGTATAGAACTTATAATTGTGATTTATGTACTTTCATCATGCACATGTTTGATACAACTTGTAATCCGCTATTTCTAGCAAGTGTTTCAGCATCACTATTTGATACTCCTTCCTGCATCCATATGGCTTTTATACCTCCGCGCTTGATAGAGTCTTTAACAATAGGAAGCACTTCATCCGATTTTCTAAAAATATCAACTACGTCAATTTGTATATCTTTAGGAATTGCTGATAGGTTAGGATATGATCTTTCTCCTTCCCAGTCATTAATATTTGGATTTACAGGAATAATCTGAAATTCTTTTGATTTAAGATACAGACCCACTTCATAACTTGGTCTGTCTGGTTTATCGGATAATCCGATAATAGCAATGGTTTTTATTGTAGAAAAAAATTGATTATTCATATCTAAGCGCATCAATTGGATTTAAACTTGCAGCTTTTTGTGCAGGATACCATCCAAAGAAAATACCAATACTAACCGTTGTGAAGAAAGAGAGAAGATAGCTCCACCAGACGAGTATCACCGATACTTCAAACTTTTTAAGTAAGAAGAATACTCCAAAAGATAAAATACATCCAATGAAAAATCCTACAAGACTCAATATAAATGCTTCAAAGAGGAACTGAAATAATATGTATTCGGATTGGGCTCCAATCGCTTTTCTGATACCGATCTCTTTAGTTCGCTCGGTAACCGTAACATACATAATATTCATAATTCCTATACCTCCAACCAGTAAAACGACAATCCCCACTGATGCAAGGAGAACTGACATGGTACGAGATGAATTTACTGCAGAAGATACGGTTGTACCCATATCACGCACTCTGAAATCATCGTTCATACCAGGCTTTAAACTATGTGTTTCACGGAGTGACTTTGATATTTCATCAACTGCCTGGTTTATTAGTTTTACATCTTTAGCCTGCGCATTCATATTAAATCGTCCATTGATTCCCAAAATATATCGATAGGCTGAAGAGTAGGGAGTGAAGATACTATCATCAATTGTGGTTGGTCCTACAGATCCACCTTTATATTCGAGAAGTCCAATAACTTCGAACTCTTTTTTCCCAACCATTATCGTTTTTCCTACAACATCTGCATAGCGATCGCCAAATAATTCCTCCGCAACAGTGGCTCCAATAACAGCAACTTTTATATGATTATCATTTTCTTCTGTGGTAAAAAATCTTCCCTTAACAAGAATGAGATTAGCCAATTGTTGAATGTCTGGAGTTGTACCAAGTACTGACAAATTGCTTGATTGTCCACTGTACTGCATTTGCACTCTTCCAGATAATTGTGGAATGGCCGTAGCAATTGATGGGAGTTGTTTGATTGGTTCAACATCTGCATAGCTTAGTTTTGAAGCTGCTCCGTCAACTGTTGATGGAGCATTTATGAGAATAGTTGTGACACTCATACTTGAGTACTGTTGTTCTATATCTTTCTTTGCTCCTTCACCAAGCGCCACAACGATGATAATCGTAAGTGATCCAATAATAATTCCAAGAGTTGTTAAGAAAGAACGCAATGGATTTGCCATTAAGGCATTCCATGAGAGCTTCAGTAATTTTCTCACAACGGTTATATTATTCATGTACTATTTTTCCATCTTGCAAACGAATAATTCTATGCGCACGTTCTGCGATTATGGGATCATGTGTAACCATAAGGATTGTTTTACCTTCTTTCTTATTAAGGTCAACAATTAATTCCATTATTTCTTTTCCCGTTTTACTGTCGAGCGCACCTGTTGGCTCATCGGCCAAAAGAAATGAGGGATTGTTCATTAATGCTCGAGCAATCGCTACTCGTTGTTTTTGACCACCTGACAGTTCATTTGGTTTAAACGATAGTCTTTCTGAAAGTCCCATTGAAGATAATAATTCTTTTGCTCTTTTATGATCTTCTTTTCCCAAATAGAATGAGGGAAGAAGTACATTATCTATAACTGAGAGTGAAGGTATGAGGTTAAAGTTTTGGAATATAAATCCAATATAGGTATTTCGAATTACTGCAAGTTCACGCTGTGAAAGTCTAGAAACGTTTTTGTCTTCGAGAGTGTATGATCCAGAGGACGGGGAATCAAGACATCCGATAATATTGAGAAGGGTTGATTTCCCACTTCCTGATGGGCCCATAATCGCTACAAACTCTCCCTTTTTAATCTCGATATCAAGTCCCTTTAGAATTTCATACGTTTCAGACTTAATTTGATATGACTTAATAATATTTTTGAGTGAGAGGAGTGTGTTTGTCATGGGATAATGACAGTATCACCTTGGTTTAACCCTGAAGACACTTCAACTTCTTTCCCATCTGTAAACCCTGTTTCAATCGCAATCTCTTGTGTCTTCTTATCTTCAAGCTTTGTGACATAACTAATATTATTTTTCCGATACACAGCTCCATTTGGAATAATAAGGATTCCTGACTTTTCTTTGGTGATAAATTGTATTTGTCCCGCCATTCCGTCGAGTAATGAATATCCTTTTTGATCTGAAATTGAAGCTCTAATCTTATAGCTTGATAATCCATTTTGATCAACTGTTGCGAGGTTTGAAATAAAATCTACTTGTGAAGGAAAAGTAACGTTCTGAATAGCATCTACTTTTACAAGAGTCTTTTGGTCTTTATTGATTTTTAAAACATCAGTATCTTCTGCATATGCCTCAAAAGCAAGTGAGCCTGGTTTAGTTATTGTTATAACAACTCCGCCATTTTGCGTATTTGTTGCTTCACCCTCTTTTATATTTATTGCAGATACCACCCCTTCAATAGGTGAGTATAAATAGGACTCTTTGAGCGCGATGTTTTTTATCTCCACATCAAGCACAGACTTATCCAAAGTATATTGTGTATTCTCAAGAGCTCTTTTCATGGTGTCATTTAATGCTCCTGCTGGATATGTTACTTGCCCTGTTTGATCAAATGTGTTTCGTGTTATTAAATAGTCCTTTAGATTCTTTTCTAGATTTTTTTGTACGTCTTGCGTATCAAGAGCCATTAAGTATTGCCATTTCTTAACTTCTTGTCCTTCCTTTACTGCAATATGTGATACTTTGCCGCTTACCGTAAATTTAAGGTCCCGTCTTTCAACCGCCGTCTTTCCATCGATTGAAAAAGCAATCTTTAAACTACCTGTCCGAGCCGTTGCAGTTTTCACATCTTTTTTACTTGGTGTTTTTTGTACTCCAAATACATAGAATCCAGCTCCAAAAAGGATGAGGAGAGCTCCTAATATTAGTAATGTCTTTTTATTCACGGTTTATTGAGTAGAAACACCTTTTAATTTTACAAATTCAACAGAGTTTCCTGTTTTCCATATGGAAACATAAACGCCTTTTGTAAGTTCTGACATTTCTGCTTTTATGTTAGTTCCGTCAGCCGCTCCTGACCCCTTTACTATTGTGATTCCTACAGGGATAGTGACATTAACTGATTCCTTTGTAAGATTGGCTGACTCTTGAGCTTTAAGAGCTTGTCGTTCCTCCTGAGTTAATTTTTGTCTTCGAGCTCGCTCTTCGGCAGTAACTTCCTTTACGCCTATCTCATTTGCAATTGTTACCTCATTGCCCTGAATACTGGTAACGTATCCATTTATCTCAGCAAGCCTGACAGGAGAAACGAGAGATTGGTTAGATATGGATGGAACGGCCACTTCTGTACCTTTCTTTGTTGAGTTTATGTAATAGAAAATTCCACCTCCGACAATTCCTGCGATTATTAATCCAAAAATAATATTTTTCATATGGTATTAGTATAGTGTATTTTTAATGCCTTATCCTTTTTGCAAATAAACTTTTACAAAGCTACTTTTAAGTGTTGCAGCTTTTTTTGAAAGCTCATCTTTCTTTCCTTCTTTTGCAAGGCGCAATAGTTCATCAAGGTTTGCTCTGATAGCTTTAATATCTGCTGTTTGGGATTCAGCCTCAATTTGCATAAGGAGTTTATTTGACTCTTCATAGGTCTTTATTACTCCTTCGCTATTTTTTACATCAGCTGCTTCTATGTTTTTTTCCATTGCATCATGAAAATCTGTGAGCGTGAGTGCAAACATTGAAAATCCGTTTCTCTTGAATATGGCCTGAAAAAGAGGGCGTACTTCCTCAAGTTTTTTGTGTGTTGTAGGCAAGTCCCCCGAATACACTCCCGTCTTTGCTTCTGCGAGTATGTTTGAAACCTTTAAGAGATCACTGTTAAATTCTTTATCATTACGGAGGACAAATGGTTTATAAGTATTATATTTACTACTAAATACGGTAAATTCAGCCTTCCATGATTCATAGTTTGCAATAGCTTCATTTCTTTTGCTTTGACCAGTGAGGAAAAGTGTCTGTTTGTAGAATCCATTCATTTTTCCATACTCTTCCAAAAACTTTTTTTTAGTTATTGTATTACTAACAAATCCTCCTCCAACAAGCAAGATTAAGAATAAAATGATGAGGAATGAAAGTTGTTTTACTGATAATGGTTTTTCATTACGATTACATGTCTGTATTTTCAACATGGCATAGAGTCCACAAAACCCCATAAATCCCGTAACAGACATAAGTACTCCAACAATATAGGCGATAATCTGAGGAGTGCCTCCCAACCAAAACCCTCCCACAACTAACGCAAGCGCTCCAATGATAACTCGAGCCACTCTGTCTATAAGACCTTCATTTGATTTGATCATAGGTAAAAGAGAATGAATATATTAATAATACAAGTCAGGTGCAAATTTATTTCACTTGACAAACTTAGTATACTATATTAAACTTACATATAGTTAAGTAAATTATATCACATATGAGAACAAATTGTTCACACGTAGTCCTGGAAAACTTTTTTGAACCCTGTATCCTCTTTCTTTTATCAGAAAAGTCTAGTTACGGATATGAACTAACAAAAAACCTCAAAGAGAGGTGTGGTTGTTCTGTAAATGTAGGGAACCTCTATAGAGGCTTGGGAAGATTGGTAAAAAGTAAAGACATTGAAAAGAAAAATGTAAAAAGCGAGCTCGGACCAAACAGAGTGATGTATGAAATCACACCAAAAGGAAAGATATTACTAAAGGATTGGATAGACGGACTTGAGGAACAGAATAAAACAATTTCTAAATTAATTAAAAATTACAAAAATAAATATGATTCAAGTAACAAGTAAGAATTTCAAGGAAGAAGTTAGTAGTTTCAAAGGAGCAATAGTTGCAGACTTTTATGCAGATTGGTGTGGTCCATGCAAAATGCTTTCACCACTAATGGAGCAGATGAGTAAAGACAATAAAGACTCCAATGTTAAGTTTATAAAAATCAATGTTGACCAAGAACAGGAACTTGCAGGTCAATATGGAGTAATGAGTATTCCTACAGTCATTTTCTTCAAAGATGGCAAAAAGGTATCCCAAAGAGTAGGAGTGTCTCAAAAGAGTGAATATGAAGACTCCATTAAAAAGACGCTTTCCCATGTTCCAGCAGCAAAAGGAACAGGAGGTAAAGTAAAAGTATTTAGTACTCCAACATGCCCTTATTGTCACATGGCAAAGGCATACTTGAAAGACAAGAAAATTGAATTTGAAGATATTGATGTTTCTCAAGATCAAAACCAAGCAAGAGCAATGGTTGAAAAATCAGGGGAAATGGGAGTACCGCAGCTTTGGATCAATGATGAAGTAGTAATTGGGTTTAATAAACCGGTTATCGATCAACTCTTAGGGCTCTAACCTAATAATTGCTACAAAAGGAAAAGGGATTCGAACGAAGCTTCAAAATACAAAGGACCTCCACAACAAGCTAAACAGGGCTAAAAGGTTAGAACCGAGAGCTTTTACCTTGAAGGCTTTTTGGGCTGTTTTTCATTCTACAGGACTATCTTAGGAGTATTGGTGTTCTTGATGATTTTTCAGCAAGCCCCAAGGGGCCAAACTGAGAGGGTAGCGGGGACGTGTAGCACTTTCTATCTTAATGCGGAGGGGGCGGGATTCGAACCCGCGATAGACTTGCGTCTATATACGCTTTCCAGGCGTACGCACTCGTCCACTATGCGACTCCTCCAGTTAAATAAAAATACTTCACAAGTATATCAAATTATACTCAAATAGATAAAAAAGAATTATTAAGACCCTTGCAGTTTTTTAACTTTTAAACTACTATTACCATAGAAATAATGAATCACCGGCTACTTGCACAAACCGTTCGTATTGGTGGATTTGAGTTTGTAGGACCGCTTAAAAATATTAATACTCTTGCGGATGTTATTAATATTGTCTTACCTTTCATTATGTCTCTTGCTGGTATTATTTTATTTTTAATTATTATTTTGGGAGGGTACGATGTGATGATGGCTCAGGGGAAGGCGGAAAAATTGAAAGCAGGTCGAGCCAAAATTACCGCAGGTATTATCGGATTTCTTCTTTTGATTTTGTCATACTTTTTGACAAAGTTTATAAGCTCCGTTTTTAATGTTGGGCAAGGTACGATTTGAATGATGGCCATATAGATACAAAAATTCAGGAATTACTGCGCAAATAGCAAAATCAAGGTATAATATATCTACGGAGCATAAAGAAGGCCACAAAATAATAGTTATTTAAAATAGCCGGGGTGGTGAAATGGCATACACGCAGGTTTTAGGAACCTGTGCCCGAAAAGGCGTGGAGGTTCAAGTCCTCTCCCCGGCACACTACAATCTTCTCAAGTCAAGATTGGCTTGAATCCGCCTGTTTTGAGGAACATTAATTATTCCCAATGATAAAACATTACTTGACTGAGCATCTATTACTCCGAAATTTTGAGGGTCAAGTCGGCCTTTAACTTTGACAGTATCTTGTCGTGCCTGTTCAAGAACTCTTGCAATCTCTTTTGGTTCAAAGCTGGTTACAGGATAAAGACCTACTGAACTCAGCTGAGAAGGATCGAGTTCAGCTCCATCTTCAATAACTCCATTTTGACATGCCTCAGCCAACCGGTTGCCGACCGCTAAGATCATGTCAAAAGGCTGTCCCAACGCCTGATTGACAAATACTTGGAGTAGTTTGCTGGCTGTTCCACTTTTCTGTAATATGGCTGCGGTGCGCAAAAGGTCTCCTCGGTTACGTTGAAGCATTTCCATTAATTGATCAGTTTCATCTTCCTCAAGTAAGGTTTGATTGAAGCCCTTATCATCTCCTTCAGATATTAATGCCATAATTGATATTATTATGTCATAAATTGTCATAATGTAAATGGTTGATTTTCTTGCTTTTCTCTTAAACGTCGTTTAATATATATTCATCGTGGACCCCCCCATCGGGGTCCGGGATGACACATTATGGGAATAAAGGAAGCACTGCTTCGTTTTTTGGAATACAGCGAGTTGGATCGCAATCTCTCACTTAAAACAGTAAAAATGTACGGCTATTACCTTCAGTTTTTTCAAGGTTGGTTGTACGGTCAAACCAATACAGAAGATTTTGATGTTGAAAAAATTGATGAAAACATGATCCGAAACTTTCGTTTGTATCTCTCGCATAACTACAAAAATCCTTTTAAAGGAAATCTACAACGACAGACGCAGAATTATTTTCTTGTGGCACTCCGTTCTTTATTTCGGTATTTAATCAAGCAAAAACTCTCGGTTCTTTCACCGGACGTAATTGAATTGGGGAAACTCCGGGACCGCAAAATTAACTTTCTTGATCCTGAAAAACTTGAACGATTATTCCGGAGTGTTGATACGACCGATGAGTCAGGAGTTCGGGACCGCACCATCCTTGAGGTTTTATTTTCCACAGGGCTTCGCGTCTCGGAACTTGCCGCCCTTGACCGGGAAAAGGTCAATTTAGAATCAGGAGAGTTTGGCGTTATGGGAAAAGGAGGGAAGATGAGAGTTGTGTTTCTTTCACAAGATGCAAAAAACTGGTTGGGAAAATATTTAGGTATGCGCAAAGATCCCTACTCGGCCCTTTTCATTCGCTACTCGGGTCCCATCGGAGAAGATGAATTAACCAATGAAAAAAAAAGGTTATCAGTCCGTTCAATTGAGCGGCTTGTTGACAAATACAGGAAAAAAGCAGGAATACTTGATAAAATAGGGCCGCATGCCCTCCGTCACAGTTTTGCAACGGATTTATTGTCCCACGGAGCGGATTTGCGCTCAGTTCAAGAGATGCTGGGACACAAAAATATTGCCACCACCCAGATCTATACTCATGTCACAAACGCAAGACTCAAGGAAGTGCATGAGAAGTACCACTCAGGAAATAACCAATAAAAATTAAAAAATGACAAAAATAAAAAGTTTTTTACGTAACCATTGGGGATCAATTCTTTTATGGTTGATGATAATTCTTTATATCGGATATTTTTCTGTCTTCACTATTCTTCGGTACCGTACCCTTTATTCTTCATATTTTGATCTGGGGATAATGCATCAGACTGTTTTTAATACTTACAGATCTATCCGCTCTCTTGATCCCAGCCGTTTTTTGGAATTAACCAATCCGTATGGCCCCCAGCAGATTAAACGGATGGCAATTCACAATGACATTCTCCTGGCATTCATCGCTTTGTTTTATTTCATTTATTCAGGTCCCGAGACTCTTCTTATTCTTCAGACAGTTGTGTTGGCAATCGGAGCATGGGCAGTGTTCAAAATAGGACTTATTGTCCTTGAAAAAATCAGATATAAAAATGTTATTGCTCTTCTTTTTGCATTCTCTTATTTAGTATATTCCCCCATGCAAAGGGCAAATATATTTGAGTTCCACGCAGTCACTCTCTCTACTACCTTTCTTCTTTTTATGTTTTATTTCTGGCTTAAAAAAAGGCATGGGTGGAGTTTTATTTTTTTTCTGCTTTCCATTCTTTCCAAAGAACAGGTAGCACTTACCACTCTTTTTTTCGGGTGCTATGTTCTATTTCGTAATCTTATCCAACACAAATTTAAAATCAAAAAAATAAGGCAGATAATTTTCCCCGTAACCATTATTTTTGCAAGTGTTTTTTGGTTTCTTTTTTCCATGACTATTGTTATTCCTTATTTCCGCGGAACAAATCACTTTGCCCTGAGTTATTATGCTGATTTTGGAGACTCACCGTTTCGGATTATTTTGGGTGTGTTAGATAATCCCAGAAGCATTTTTAAATATATATTTCATATAGATACATTGAGGTATTTTTTCTTTTTACTGGGGCCCTTGGGTTTTTTATCTTTTTTTTCTCCTTTTCAACTTCTTATTGCGGCTCCTGAATTCGGGATTAATCTTCTTTCCAACAACTGGAATATGCGTAATATTGTCTATCACTATACCTCGGTAATCCAGCCTTTTGTTTTTATTTCTGCCATCTACGGGATAAAACATCTGTTAGGACTTACTTCCAAAATGAGATTCAATATGCAGCAGATAAGGAAAGAAAAATTATTCGCTTTTCTTTTAAGCTTAATCATTGTATGTTCAGCAATTATTTTTGCTTATTTTAAAGGCCCGCTTCCCTTTTCAAAGGAAAAAGACATTCATCCTTTTTTATACCCTCAGAAAGAAAAAACCGACGCTGCTTTTTGGCAAAATTTATTAAAAAATAAACGATTGAAAGTATCCTCCACAGGTCAGATGGCTCCTTTTTTTGCCTCCCGTCGGTATTTTTACAATTTTTCCCAAGATTATCATCTGGCTGACTATATTGTGTTAAGATTAACCGAAATATATAATTATCCTGAAAAAGACACTCTTATACCGGTTTACGAAAAGCTGAATAAAGATAAAAATTATAAAATGATATATAAAAACGAAGACGTAGAAGTTTACAAAAAAATATGATTAGTATCATTGTCCCGTTTAATAATGAACAGGAAAATCTGCCGATTTTGTATGATGAGATTTCTTCCGTTTTAAACAGTCTTAAATCTGAATATGAAATTATTTTTGTTGATGACGGGTCTGCCGATGAAAGTAAAAAACAGATAGAGCACATTCAAAAAATCCACAAATCAGTTCATTTACTTATACATAGGAAGAAATTCGGGAAAGGAGAAGCACTTTCCACGGGCCTTCTTCATGCAAAAGGAGAGATTATTATATTTATGGATGGCGATCTTCAAGATAATCCCAAAGACATTCCTTTGTTTATCGATAAAATTAACGAAGGATATGATTTTGTAAATGGAGTTAGAGTAGATCGCAAAGACAATATAATTGTCAAAATGTATTCAAAAATAGCACGGATTTTTTTGAATATATTTCTTCATTCTCCCTTTACCGATATTAACTGCGGTTTCAAGGTGTTTAAAAAAGAAGTATTGGACGATATTGTTTTATATGGAAACAGTTTTAGATTTTTTCCATTGGCTGCTTTTTACAAGGGGTATAGAGTAACGGAGATACCCGTGCAAAACAGGGTTCGTAGATTCGGTAAGTCAAAATTTGGGATAAGTAAACTGTTTGTTGGTATTTTTGATACAGTAACGGCTCATTTTTTATACCGTTTCGCGGAGAAACCGCTCCATTTTTTTGGAGCATGGGGTATGTTGTTTTTTGGGGCAGGCTTTTTGATAGCCCTATATCTTACTATTGAACGTATATTTTTTAATATGCTTCTTTATCGCAGGCCCGTCTTGCAACTTGCGATGTTATTGATAATTGTCGGTATACAGATTGTTATGACGGGCATAATTGGCGAGCTTATTGTGTATTTGCACAAAAAAAAGTAATATAAAGGAATGAACCCGATAATCGCGCTTATTATAGCCAATGTCATTTGGGGTATGGCCTCTCCTATATTTAAGCTTTCTCTGCAAAATATTCCGCCCTTTACCCTTGCTTTTATCAGGTTTTTCTTTGCCAGTATCCTGGTTTTATATTTCGGTTTGAAACACTGGAAAAAATTGACTTGGAGAGAATTTTTTACCATTTTAGTAGCTTCATTTTTCGGGATAACCATTAACATTGGTTTTTATTTTTTGGCTCTTCCCAAAACAGTTAGTATCAATGCTCCCATAATTGCCTCTTCTTCTCCTATATTCCTGTTCTTTTTTTCCATTTTTTTTCTCAGGGAAAAATTCCATAAAAATGTATTCCGGGGTATTCTTATAGCATTTATCGGTGTTTTGATTATTGTGTTGTCCCCCTACTTCCTTGATGGTTCACTGACAAAAGCGGCCAAAGACAGTGCTCTTGAGGGTAACTTATACTTAATTATCTCTACAATCGGATCAGTGGCACACGCTCTGATCCTTAAAAAAATATTAAAAAAAGACAATCACTTTCAGATTACTTTGATAACATTCGTTTTTGGTGCCCTGACCTTTTTTCCCTTTATGCAGATGGAGCTTCAGAAATGGTCAATAAGCCTTATTGATTATCGGGGATGGCTGGGTATTATTTTCGGCGTATTATTTTCCTCAGCCATAGCCTATACTCTTTTTGCCTATGGGATTGCTAAAATCGCAGCCCAGGAAATCGGGGTTTTTACTTATATTGATCCTGTTGCGGCGCTTATTTTAGCCGTTCCCTTGTTGGGTGAAGTCCCCAACCTTTATTTTTACTTGGGTTCTTTCATGGTTTTTTTAGGTATATTATTTGCCGAAGGCCGTATTCATTGGCACCCTTTCCACAAAATAAAACAACACAAATTCCACATCATAAATTCTAAATAAGTTTAAAATTCACAGTTTTGAAATTATTTGTAATTTGGCATTTAGAATTTGGAATTTGATCTATAATATAAATATGTCACACAAAATATTAATAACAGGTGCGGGAGGGTATATAGGATCTGTTGCAGCATATCTATTTCTGAGTCAAGGATATGAAGTGGTGGCAATAGACAATTTTTCTACAGGCTACAGAGAGCCGCTTGAATTATTAAAAGAAAAATTTGATAAAAAATTTCGGTATTATGAAGCCGATTTAAAACTTGATCCAGACAATGTTTTTGAAAAGGAACAAGGAATTGAGGCAGTTGTTCATTATGCCGCTTCATGTTTGGTGGATGAGTCCATGAAAAATCCGGAAAAATATTTTTCAAATAACGTTGGAGGGACAAACAATTTACTTTCCTCTATGGTTCGGCACGGGGTCAATAAAATAGTTTTTTCTTCAACATGCGCGGTATACGGAGAAGCTCAATATATGCCCATTGATGAAAAACATCCCCTTTCCCCTACTACTCCCTACGGCGCATCAAAAAAAATGGTGGAAGAAATGATTTCTTGGTATGAAAAACTAAAGGGTCTTCAGTATATGATTTTACGGTACTTTAATGTTTGCGGAGCCTCAGATGACGGAGTTATCGGGGACTCAAAAAAACCATCAACGTTACTTATGCAAAATGCAGTACGGGGAGCCTTGGGAATAGAGCCTTTTGCTCTTACCTGTCCTGAAGTTGCAACGCCCGACAAAACACCCATTCGGGACTATGTCAATGTTGTGGATTTAAATGAAGCACACATAAGCGCACTTGAATATTTGTTCAAAGGGGGCAAAAGCGATATTGTTAATTTGGGTACGGGAAGCGGGAATTCAGTGCTTGAGATCATTTCCAAAGTGCAGGAAGTTACCAAAGTAAAATTTAATATAGGAAAGTCAGAAGCCCGTCAGGGAGATGACGCAAAAAAAATTGCCAATATTACCAAGGCCGATCAGGTATTTGGTTGGAAGCCAAAACGCACAATTGAAGACAGCGTGAAATCCCTCATTGTTTGGTATCAGGCACACCCGCACGGATGGCGCAGTTAATATGAAAGTCAAAAAAAAGGAAAGTATAAAAGTTAAACTTGTTCACAAAGAAATTACCCGCTATGGGTATTTAATGGGCGGTATAATTGTTATTTTTGCCTGTTTTTTCCTATTTGTTTTCATCCGTGATTTGCAAGTGAGAGTAAAGAAAGCAAATGAAGCAAAAAAAATCGTTGCTCCCTATTATGAAGAAAAAGAATTTAAACGGCCTGTTTTTTTGCCCACTCCGGCAAGTCATGAAGCCGTTCTTGAGCCGGTAAAAATACCCATAGTCATGTATCACTACGTTGAGTATGTTCAGGATCCGGGAGATTTTATCCGAAAACGTCTTGATATCGTTCCCGGCTTGTTTGAAAAACACCTGAAGGATCTCAAAAAAGCAGGATATGAAACGTATTACGTCAGAGATGTTCCCGATATTATCAGCGGTAAGATTCACTATTCCACACAAAGCGCAATTCTTTCATTTGACGACGGATATGAAGATTTTTATACAGACGTGTTTCCTCTTTTGAAAAAGTATCATATGCGGGCAACATTTTACCCGATTTATGATTTTATCGGAAGAAAAGGATTTGTTACAAAAGCCCAGATTCAGGAGTTGGTTGATAGCGATTTGGTGGAAATAGGATCACATACACTTGACCATCTGTACCTTAAACTTGTTCCCGATGAGGTTGCGAAAAAACAGATTTTTGAAAGCAAAAAAAAGCTTGAAGAAGATTTCCATATAAAAGTGAGTACGTTTGCCTACCCGTATGGGGCCATGAGTCCTCATGCAATTCAATATGTGAAAGATGCTGGGTATACCGCTGCGGTATCGGTCATTTCAGGTACACTCCAATCGGATGACAACCTATTTTTCCTTTCCCGTATCCGGCCCGGCCTTTTTGGGGAAAACATTGTCCGCAGTATTGAAGCAATGAAAAAATAGGCTTGTTAAATTTATTTTTTCCTCTATACTTAAACTATTACAAATAAAGTAATATATGAGAGCGCACACTTTTTCACTCCCCGATCAGGATAATAAAACGCATAATCTTACCAATTACAAAGGTCATTGGGTGGTTGTATATTTTTATCCCCGGGATGATACTCCGGGATGTACCAAAGAAGCGTGCGGCTTCAGAGATAAAATCCAACCCTATAAGGATCAGGATATACGTGTGTTGGGTATTTCAAAAGATTCAGTTGCTTCTCATAAAAAGTTCGCAGATAAGTATCATTTGACCTTTCCTCTTCTGAGTGATGAATCGGCGGAAACAATAAAGGCTTATGGGGCCTGGGGAGAAAAAAAATTCTTAGGCAAGACTTTTGAAGGAATATTACGGAAAACCTATCTCATTGATCCTGAGGGACAGATACGTAAAACGTATGACAAAGTTGATGTGCTCAGTCACGCAGAAACAATATTACAAGATATAAAAACACTGTCTTCTTAATCTGCTCTTAATGTGTGTTTCTCTACAATAAAGATATTATTATTTTTATAATATCCATATGGAAAAACTGATAGCATATCTGACAAAAAATTTTGTTTCGGTTGTAGCGATTACTTTTTTAACCGGTGCCACGGTTACAACAAGTGTTTTGGGAATGGCAAAAGTCGCAGATACGGTTGGTAAACAAAAACTTGAAGTACCCGAAGTCCGAGAAGCTGAATCAAGCTCTCCCCCTTCTTCTTCATCCCAGGGTACTGCGCAGGTTTCAGGGGGCAATTCTTCCTCTTCAGTAAGCTCCCATCCTTCCTTCATCAAAGGCACTGCGGCAATTGTTACTGGCAGTTCATCATCCAGTACATCTGGACCTCAGGCAAGTACGGGCTGTATCATAACTCTTTTTGGCAAACAATATGATGTGACTACCTTGCAAAACACGCACTCAGGAGGAAATGTTTTTAACTGCGGAACTGATATGACTGCAGTATATCAGGGTCAACACGGATCTGATGTGTCCAGAATGCAAAAATATTTAGTAGCATCAGGCTCCGGAGGACCAACAGGAAGTAGCACAATACAGTCCAATTTTACTTCATCAGCACAGGCAACCAGCAATGGTGGTGAGAAAGAAGAGAGAGATGATAAAAGAAATGAAGATCATACGGAGGAAGAAAGAAATCAATCGGATTCGGAACTTTAACACCAGAGCGTGATTGTGTATCATAAGAGTATTACATGACATATGAATAAGCCAGACGGAAAAACAATCTTATTTTTTTTCTCTGGGGTAACCTTGTTTTTATGGCTTCTGTCCAAATCATCCTTTTCAATCATAACCGATGACCCTCTTCGCAGCACAAGCCAGGTATTTTCGTTACTGGGACTGCTTTTAATGATGATTTCACTTATCCTTTCAACAAGGAAGCGGTTTATTGAAGATGTATTTGGGGGTTTGGACAGGGTATATGAAATACATCATGTTGTCGGGAGTCTCTCATTTATCCTCCTTATTAATCACCCGCTTCTTCTTGTAGTAAAGGCAATTCCTTCCCCGGTTGGTATGGCTCAGTATCTTTTACCGGGGGATTTTTTACCGTATAACTTAGGCATATTTGCGTTATATTTTATGATTCTTGCCTTTATTTTTATGATATTCATTCGCCTACCCTACCATATATGGAAAAGAACGCATCAATTTTTAGGAATTGCCGGTATTTTGGGGGGAATTCATGCGCTTCTTATAACAAGTGACATTTCGGTTTATATGCCTCTTCGGATCTGGATGGTGTTTTGGATTGGTTCGGGAATAATTTCTTTTATATATATTTTTCTTTATTACAATGCCTTGGGTGCTATTTATGCCTATGAAATAATACGTATCGAACGTTTTTTGGATATCATCAATATTTATGCCAAACCGGTCAATAGAAAAATTTCTTTTATGCCGGGCCAGTTTGCATATGTAGGATTTAACAATCCAAGTATTGGGAGAGAACAGCATCCATACTCATTTTCATCGGGACCAGATGATGAAGAACTTCGTTTTTCGATAAAAATGGTAGGAGATTATACGGTGAGGCTTCCTCTGTTAAAAGAAGGCGACAAGATGTATATAAAAGGACCCTATGGGAAATTCGGAGACATGTATATTGACGGAAAAAAACCTCTTGTGTGGATTGTGGGAGGGATTGGCATTACTCCATTTTTAAGCATGCTTCATTACCAAAGTCAGCTTGTGGATGAGAGAGCCATACTTTTATACTATTGTTTTAGTACAAAGGAAGAGGGGGTTTTTATTGATGAAATACAAAAATTAGTCCAAGAGAAAAAATCCATCCAAGTTTTTCCCTGGTGTTCTCAGGAAAAAGGTCGTTTAAGTGTTGATGGGATTATAGATATTTTAGGGAAATATGATGATTATGACGTTCAGATTTGCGGACCAGGGCTCATGATGGAAAGCTTAAAAGATCAATTTGAGGCAATTGGATTAGATGATAAAAGAATTCGGTTTGAAGCCTTTGAAATGATATGATTAAAACATCTCTTAAACAACTAGGAGCTCTTAGCATATTCAATTTTGTTTTTTTCCTGGGGCTTTTATTTTTTTTTACTAATATATACAGACAGCCTTCAAAAATAGCTCCCCCAGTAAAAAAAATACAACCGACGTCAGAAGTAGTCCAATCATCTTCTTCCTCTACTTCATCTTTTGCTTCATCAAGTTCTGTAAGGAATTTATTTAACGAAATTTCTTCACATAATACCCGACAAGATTGTTGGTTAGTTATTAATGGACATATTTATGACATTACCGCCTATTTCGGAGCCCATCCTGGGGGAGATGCACGAATGTTGGTTTATTGCGGCAAAGACGCAACATCTGCTTATCAAACTAAGGACGGGCGCGGACAGGATCATTCAGCTTCCGCATACACTCTGCTGCAGCAATTTTTGATACAATAACCCCATGCGTATTCTTATAGTAGAAGACGATCAAACAATAGCTTCAAACCTCAAAAAAATACTTGAGACACAACATTACATTGTTAAAATTGAGTTCACTGCAGAAGACGGGAACTTTACTGGGCAAAGCGAGGAGTTTGATTTAATCGTACTTGATTGGATGTTGCCTGACGGATCAGGGATAGAAATAGTAAAAAATCTGCGGGGTAAAAATATAAAAACTCCTTGTCTTATGTTAACAGCTAAGTCTCAAGTGGAAGATGTTGTTGCCGGATTTGAAGCAGGAGCTGATGATTATATAATAAAACCATTTACGAAAGAAATACTTCTGGCCCGCATCAAAAGTCTTCTCAGGCGACGTATCACTCCCCTTGTTTCACCACAATTAAAAATCGGCTATTTACATATTGATACTGAAAAAAGGACAGTTACCTATTTGAAAAAACAAATTCATCTTGCTCCTAAAGAATATATGCTTCTTGAATATTTAGTCCTTCATAAAAACACAAGCATTGATCGTATGAAGTTACTTGAAGAGGTATGGGGGGAGACGGTTGACGACCTTTCTAACACTGTTGATGTGCATATACGATATCTTCGGAGAAAAATTGATGAAGTTTATAAAATTAACCTTATTCAAACAGTTAAAAATAAGGGATATATGATATGCGACACTTAAAAACAAAGCACCGTCTCATATTATTATTCACGATTTATTTTTTTATCTTTATTTTGTTGCTGGGAAGTATTTTTATCGGGGTTTTCAGGACGATGTTGGTTTATCAGACAAGAAAAGACATAAGCTTTGAGTTTTCAGAGATTATTGCAGAACATATAGGAATAGATGAAAAAGGAATTTTTTTTAAAAAAGATAAAAAAGGAGACACGCTTCGTTCTCATTTGTTCAATGATGGGGTAAATGCATTGTTTGTTGATGGAAATAATACAGTAATCCGTGCCTATGGAGTGTTTGAGCTGAAGTCAGACGACACTCAAGGGATATTCATTAAAATTAATCAGGCAAAGGCAAAAAATGTTGTTCTACAGGAAGATATAAATTATTCGCGAGAAAAATATGTAATTCTTATTTCTCCCATAAAATTCCAAAATAAAGTAGTTGGTGTCATGGTACTTTCCAAATCGTATTCTCTTGTCCACATAGTTACCAATATGAGTTTAGTCATATTCGGTATTGTTGGGCTGTTGGGACTTTTAGGAAGTTTTGGATTGGGATTTGTTATTACTAACTCAGCATTTTCTCCTCTGTATGAAATTATCCGTAAAATAAATAAAACCAGTCTTGATCAGTTGGATGAGCGAGTTTCTTTTGTCGGCCATCCCGATGATGAATTGATTCAGCTCGGTGATAAATTCAACACCATGCTTGAGAGACTTTCACAGATGTCTGCACGGCAAAAAGAATTTATTGCCAATGCGTCCCATGAACTTAAAACTCCTCTCACCCGGGCAATTACTTCACTTGAGGTGGTAAGCAAAGAAAATATTACTGAAGGTGAACTTCGACCGGTCAAGGAGGATCTTTTTGAAATGGCAAATTTAATTGACGAATTGCTACTTTTGGGGAAATTAAAAGAAGGCTTTGCCCCGCAAGGCGAATCATCGTTGAAAAAAACTCTTGTTTTTATTCAAAAAAAATATGAAAAAGAAATAAATGAAAAAAACATAAGTTTTAGTTTGGAATTAAAAGAGGATTTAGTTTTACCAATTCCTTTTGATTATGCCAAAATAATTTTTGGCAACATTATCTCAAACGCAATTAAGTATTCTCCAACCGGTGGTATGATTGCGATAAAAAAAGAAAAAACAGGAGTCACCATTACCGATAATGGTTTGGGCATGGATGAAAATGAAATGGAGCATATTTTTGACAGATTTTACCGTGGTAAGGGAGCTAAAACCAGTACAAAAGGATACGGCTTGGGATTAAGTTTGGTTAAACAAATTTGCGACATGTATCGTTTGGAAATTCGTGTCCGGTCAGAAAAAAATAAAGGAACCTCTTTTTATCTATCGCCAAAAGAGGCGTAAATATACACGATTTGCTATAATGGATAAATTATGGCATATAAAACGCTCTCCATTATTATTGCAGTTTATAACGAAGAAAAACTTATCGGTAAAACGATTGAAAAAGTACTGAAAGCAGACTCTTTAAATCTTACAAAAGAAATTATTGTCGTTGATGATGGTTCAACTGATCTGACTGCAAAACAAATCAAAAATTACAAAGTAATTTTCATTCAAAAGAAAAAGAATCAAGGGAAAGGAGCTGCTCTTCGGGATGGATTTATGAAGTCCACTGGTGACATAGTACTTGTTCAGGATGCTGATTTAGAGTATGATCCGTCAGACTACCCCACTCTTCTTGAACCGTTTGTGAAGAACGATGCAGATGTGGTATATGGTTCTCGTTTTATTTCTCACCGGCCGCACCGTGTACTTTACTTTTGGCACTCCATCATTAACAGGTTTCTCACTATGCTTTCTAATATCTTTACCAATCTTAATCTGACGGACATGGAAACAGGGTTTAAAGCTTTTAAAGGTGATTTGATACGGAAAATTGCCCCAAATTTACAAACAAAGCGGTTTGGTTTTGAACCGGAAATCACTGCTCGAATATCCAAGATTAAAGAAGTAAAAATATATGAAGTAGGCATATCATATGCAGGGCGCACTTATGAAGAAGGGAAAAAAATCGGGTGGATTGACGGGGTAAAGGCTATATGGGAGATAATATATTTTAATTTGTTTGTCAGATGAAGAAAATTTTTTTTATAATTTCAATCTTATTTTTTCTATTCTTTTTATTTTTCATCAATTTTTCCTCCGACTCGGTTTACCTCTACATTCCTCAAAAAATATTTCTTAAGACATGGCTTCTGAAGGGTATTGTTCCCTTTTTTAATCCTTTTCTTTTTGCCGGTACTCCTTTTATGGCTGATATGAATTTGGGTAATTTTCATCCATTCAGCCTATTTTTCCTACTGCCGTATCCGGTTTCTTTTGCCTTATTCGTAAGTACCGGTATATTTTTATTCATGTATGGATTTTATTTATTTTTCAAGAGAATAACAAAAAATGATAAAGCTGCACTAATCGGAGTTTTATTACTTTTATTTTCGGGTAACGGACTACTTCGTATAAATAATCCGGCAGTATTTTTAGTTCTCATTCATTACGGATTTCTTTTGTACTTTTTAAAGGATCTTGACAAAAAATCAATTAGCTGGCCGCTTGTTTTAACCGGTATGTTGATGACGGTAAGCGGGCACATTCAATTTGTAATGTATGGACATTTATTGACCTTATTAGTCGGTCTGATTGTTTACCGCATATCTTTAAGGCGGATTATTTTAAATAATGCAGTTATTTTACTTGCCATGTGTTGGTATTACGCATTAGCTTTACCGCAAATAATTCAGTCTACCCGTATGACAGTCGACCCGAATTACCTGAAAATCGGCAACCTGGCAATTCAACAATTGGCAACCCTAATCCTGCCCTATGTGTTCGGTATTTTGAAAGATGGTTCATTGTGGAATGCCGGGGTAAAGTACGAAATACTTTCTTCAATTTTATTTATTCCTTTTTTAACCATTCTGTTTTTAAAAAGAAAAATTTCGTTCATTTACCTTATTATCTTTTTTATTTGTCTCATAAGTGCCTTAGGATATGTGGCAATTCCCTTCTTGCGGGGTGCCTCACAAATATTTATCATTATTCATATTTTTGGTTCGCTTCTGATTGTGCAAAATTATGAAATCATAGTTGATTTTTTTTCTCATTTATTACTTCATAAACGCTTTATTTTCCTCTTATTTCTGATAAGTGCAGGCATTGCTGTTTTTACCTTCTCTCCTTTTTTTGCCAAGGTTTTTTTATCCCTGATGCACGCAGTTAAAAAAAACGCACTGCCGAATTTATTTTTTGACCAGCCAACCGTTTCCGCAATCGGAAGTCTTTTCGGATACAGTTTTGTTTTGTGGGTTGTACTATTTCTTTACCTATTTCTGTTTACAAAAAGAAAATCCGCCATAACAATAGTATTTGTGGCATTTCTTATCGCTGAAGGCGCACTGTCTTTTTATTTAAACAATTTTTTTATTCCTCAAAATGTTATTACTGAAAAAGTTTCTTTTCCTAGTCTACTTAATACCCAGGAATACAGAATTCAATCAACCGAGGACGTTGTACCGTACACGGGCTTCCATACTTATTTAGGTAATGTTCTTTTTCGTCCTCCTTTTTCAAAAGAACCCATATTCATTGACACACAGGAGCAAAGGACATTCAAAAAACTCAAGGCCATTTTTCAGTACCTACCTTCAAACTGGGCAATGAAAAATGGACTGCAGACTGTACAGGGGTACAACGCACTGGTACCAAAAAAAATTGCCCTTTTTTTTAAAGAACCGTCCCTTGACTACAAACGCGAGTATGATTATATAATCCAGCGCAATTCGTTATTTGCCCAAAGCGAAACAGGTGCGGATATCAACGTGATTGAAACTTCACGTATCACTATGTCTGATCCCCGATGGGAGCAGTTGGGCGTGAGGTATTTTATTTCTGACAGACCATTAAAAAAATACACCCTTATCTCACAGGATAGGAACAGATATTTTTATGAAAATATAAATGCGCCGTCCATTTTCCGATTCATTGATCAATTTAACAAAGAAGAAACGGTCAAGCCGGTTTATATCGATCCTAACCGAATGAAGTTTGAGATAAAAAAGAAAGATGTAGGGAAAAAATTAGTGATTATCATCAATCCTGACGGGTTTGTTGCAAAACAGAACAATAAGGAATTATCAGTGAAGAGGGAGGGTTTTAATTTAATAATTCCCCTTAAGGGAAGTGGAGAGCTTGCAGTTACCTATTCTCCGATTTACCATTTCAGGGAAACAATTAAAACATTATTAACGCGTCAATGAGGCTTTTAAATAAATACAGAGTTGAAATAGTTTATCTTGGAATATTAGTCTTTATTTATATATGTATCCGTTCTCTTCACTTCTCCCAAATTTTTAATTTCTCCTCTGAGCAGGCTTCTTTTTCAACAACAGCGATGCGGTTATTAAAAGAGCATAAGATCGAGCTTATTGGACCCCCTATTTCCTGGAGATATGAAGGTAGGTATTTTTTTCAGGGGTCCCTCACTTTTTATGCCCTAATCCCATTTCTTATATTGGGCCGGTGGGATCCGGTAGCTTCCACCTATTGGATGGTATTGTTTGGAGCTATAATGTTAGTTTTTTTGTATATCAGCACAAGATTATTAACCAATAGGAAGAAAGCAACGATTATCTCTTTTTTATTTGCAACAGTACCCTTCTATATAGATTATTCGCGTTTTTTTTGGAATCCAAATTTGCAGTTTCTCTTCAGCCCTTTTGTTATTCTTTGGATGGGATTATTTAAAAAATATAGGAAGACTATTTTTTTGTTTTTGGTTTCTTTAACAAGCGGAGCCTTGATGTTGTTTCATTATCAATTTTTTGCAATAATTTGCGGTTTAATTGTTTACTATCTTTTTTTCAGCGGTATTAACGTAAAGAAAAAAATAATCTTTCTTTTAGGATTTCCCTTAGGATTTTCTCCTCTTATTGTTTTTGAACTTCGCAATCATTTTTACAATCTACAGACACTTTTGTTATTTTTCTCCCACGCTAAACAGGTTTTCCCGCAGGGAGGATCGGGGTTAATGGGGATTATTACGTCTTACTATATGCTATGTCCTTCATTATTTTTGACTCTGCTTTTTCTCAAAAGGATAAAAATTATAAATATGAAAGTTATTATGGCGGTTGGTATTATGATATTGATTTACTCATTATCTATTTATTTGCCTGTACCTACACGTGCTTTTGGAATGGCCAGGGATTGGAATTATCTGATGGAGAAAAAAGTCTATGATATTATCCGTGCTCAAAAAATTGAAGGATTTAATGTGGTCAATCTTGGATACGATACAGTTGCGGCAGTGCAGAAATATTTTCTTATCCGTGATGGAGTTAAAGGTAACTGGGAAGATTATTATCATAATAAATATTTATTCCTAATAACTTATCCGCAGGATTATATGAGAAATCCGGCATATGAAATAAATACATTTTCTCCGAACATTGTTCTTAAAAAATGGACCTTAAATGATCGTTATACGATGTATTTGTTGGAGAGAAAGTGATTATGAAAAAATTATTAAACTGGTTAAAAAATCACGAAAGCATTATTAAGCGCATATTGTTTTTTTTTGTATTATCGATAGGTGTGTTTGTTCGTGTATGGAGGCTCTCTTCAAATCCTGCAGGAATCAATCAAGATGAAGCGTCGGCTGGATATGATTCCTGGGCAATGCTTACCTATGGAATAGACAGAAACGGATTTCATAACCCCATGCATTTGATATCATGGGGTGCCGGACAAAGCATCTTATATTCCCTTCTTTCAATGCCCTTTATTAAGATTTTTGGTCTTACTGTTTTTTCCATACGTTTACCAAATGCAATTTTAAGCTGTATAACACTCCTTGTTTTTTACTTTTCTGTAAAAAAAACAGCAAACTTCAAAGTTGCCCTTATTGGGTTGTTTCTTTTAGCGATAAATCCATGGCAGGTTATGGGATCGCGGTGGGGATTTGAGGCTAATTTATTTCCTATGATTTTTATGCTTGGATTTTTACTTTTAACGTATGCAAAAAATAGACTCTCTTTGTTTTATCTTTCGATTTTTTTCTTTGCACTTTCTCTCTATGCATATACACCTGCTTTTTTTATCGTTCCCCTATTTGTTTTTTTTATGGGACTATGGGTTTGGAGGGCGAATTATATTTCTTTTAAGACATTACTGATAAGCCTAATATTATTTGCCCTAATTTCATTTCCTTACGGCATATTTCTTTTTATAAATGCATTCGGATTGCAATCAATTCAGACCTTCTTTATTTCTATTCCTAAGCTTGTTGATACCGGTAGATTTTCTGACATTTTTATTTTATTCCAAAGCGGGCCTATTACAAAAACGTTGAAAAATATGTATGAATTTTTTTCATTTCTTTTCATAAAGCAATCCGACGGGTTAATATGGAACAGTATTCCTCAATATGGGTATGCTTATATCTTTTCTGCTCCATTTTTACTTCACGGTATTATATTAATCTATAAAAATTATAGAAAATTATTCTTTTGGACATTGTGGTTATCAACTTCATTTTTTCTTGCCTGTATCACGGTTTTTAATATGAACAGGCTGAGCATTCTCTTTCTTCCGCTAATATTTTGTATAACCTTATCACTTTCATCAATCTATGAAAAGCACAAAACATTGTTTGCTGCCGCAATTTTTATGTATGTGGTTATTTTTGCAAGTTTTTTAAAGTTTTACTTTTTTCAATATCCTTCATACATAGGCCCAACTTTTTTTGAGTCCCTTGGTGAGGCAATACAAACGGCCTCATCTTTATCAAAAAATTCCCCCATTATAGTTACCGACAAAGTAAATATGCCTCAGATTTATGTTCTTTTTTATGAAAAAATACCTCCGTACAGCTATTTGAAAACCGTTAAATTTAAAAACCCGGGAGCTCAATTTCAACAGGTTCTTTCCTTTGACAGATATTCCTTTGGGATTAATCCTAAAAAAATAGATCCGGGTAGATCATATGTTTTCAAAAATAATGATGAGGAGTATTTTGATAAAGGATTTACGATACAAAGATTTAAATACTATTCGGTTGCTTATCCTTCAGTGAGTGTTAAATGAGAAAGACAGACTAGATTTAAATAGGTAAACCTACTTTTTCCTCATTCTTTGTTCGCCGATAATAAGTCTTAATTGAGGCACTTTCATTATTAAATAACTTATCAGTGCGCTGGTGCCCAAAACTAAAAAGTAATTAAATACGTTATATCCGTATACATTTACTTTGAGTTTGTCAAAGTCCAGTCCCAGCGAATCATTAAATATATAAACAACAAAAGGATGCACCAGATATATCCCGTAAGATAGTCCTGCAAGTACAGCTATTACTTTCATAAATGCACGACCTACATAGCCGTTTTGAAGTGGATTAATATCTAAGGCAATCAGTAAGTTAAACGTTCCTATGGCCAACAATATGTTTGGAATACTCAAATATTCAAAAAAATAGCCGGACCAGATAAACTGCAAAGAATGGATTTGTGCAAAAGATGTATAGTAGTCTCCAACTACCGTCCCCAACAAACCGAGAAAAATCATCAATATATTTACCACCTTTCTTTTATTATTAATCCATCCGTTTCTGACCAATCCTCCGTAAAAATATAAAGGCAGATATCCTAACCATAAAGTAAAGCTATTATAAAAACTACCTTGTCTTAACGTAGGAAATTTGATGACGGTGACGAATATTGTGAAAATTATGGAAAGTTTTGTTAAGTACACTGCTAATTTCGGATCTTTGTCTTTGCCGAATAACACTTGCCATAAAGGGTTAAGTAAATATAAAAAAAATAAGACCCCCAGAAACCACAGAGGCGAATCGGGAAAACCCGGAATATTGCGGAGCTGTTTTTCCCAAAACAACAGCGTATTGCTGTTAATCAGAGAGAATCTATATTGCTTATATAAAAGGTCCAGCGTAGAAAAAAACAACAGTGGAATAAGTATTCTGTTTTTTGTTGTTTGCCAGTTTTCTTTAATAGTACGGTTTTTTCCGATAACCAGGTAACCGCTTAGCATAAAAAAAAGAAGAATTCCGGATTTGGAAAAAGCCATGAAAGGCTCCAGTATAAACCATGTTTTTGTGGCAAAAAAATCAGGCCGGAGAGTAAAGGCAAGAACTGTGTGCAGACCGACAATCATCATCATGGCCAGAGTTCTGATAAGATCAACGTTAAACAACCGCTTCGGTACAGCTATTACAGTTTTCATCTCAATCTATTCTACTATCTTTATCTGGGAAAGTTCAAGGAAAAAGCTTGCCAATAAGACAAATATGTTGAGCCCAAATGAAGGTTTAAAAAGGGGTAGCTAAATTATTAGAAGTTTACTAGTACTATAAGCACTATTTATTTTGCAACTTTACTAAAGTTAAATTATCATTTTAGCCTCAATTTGTTGAAAAATATACATATCTGTGATATATTATAAGCTGTAAAATATGAAAATGAATCTGCTCGCACAAATTACTCCAACTTCTTTACCTCAAGAACGATTTATTCATATTGAATTTTTTAAAAAACTGGGTTATTTAAGCCACAAAGCTAAAAGAATCTTTTGATTTTTTGTCTTTGGGGTTTAAATCCCAAATACCTTTTCTGATGAAGGGAGCAGATACAGCATTTGCCCATATTTCTTCTTCAGAAGAGGACAGGTGACGTGGAGTCAAAAACCCGCCAGCATGGGAATAGACAGCCTCGTCGCACTTTTAAAATACTGGGGCCAACGTGATTCCTTTCCCCTCCTTTTTCTGTGAAATGCAGTATTCATCAATATAATGAGATGGATACGGCGGAGTAAACAGGAATTGGTCTTGCACCGTATATATATTCAACTATGTATAGGGAGCAAGATCAATCTTGAGAATCCATCACAAAGGAGGTGATGAAAACCAACCCGGGAGACGCGCAACTCTACCCCGTGCATAAGCGAAAAGCTTAATGCGAATCCTAAACAGCAAAAAATAAACAATGCTGTCTAAGGAAGAGAGAATCTACAGAAAGGAGTCCGCGAATGAGGATTCGACTTATCGCGATCGGTGCAGTTGTCCTGGCAATTGCTATTGCAGCATTTGCATTCATGAGTCAATCTGGGGCATCAAGTTTCAGCACCCAACGACTGACCATACAGGGCAAAGTACAGGAAGTACACGCTTCGCAGCAGGTATTGCCTGGCACCTTTCGCCTCACTGTCCCCGCGGTCGATGATGGAAAACCATGGAATTATGCCAATCCAAGCAATTGTGCATGTTTCGAATTGGACCCGTCATCGTCGTTGCCTCTGCGCTCTCTTACGTGCGCACATGGGCAACAAGCACCGCCCGGCTTAAGTATCAGCGCAAGCTGTACGATTACCAACTCCATGTTCTATCTGGAGAGGTAATTCAAGCCGGAGTAAGAGGGTTTGGTTTTGTCACTGGTAGTGAACACTGGATCGATTTTTGATCCAAAGGCCACTCGCCTTTCACCCACACAAAACCAAACCCTGCTCTACATTTATTTGAAGTTATGCTGCGATTGTGTTTTGGAAAAAAGCCGTTGCTTCATCAAATTCTTCCACAGTGCCTACGTTGAAATATGGCATATGACGCACAACATGTGCTCCCAATAATCCGGCATTGCACAAAGGATCAGTTAATCCGCTCCAATCTCTACTGTGGGCCAAATCAATATGCTCAAGGGCTTTTTTACTGAATACAAAAAAACCGGTATTTACTAATCCTATGGCATGGGGATGATTTCGATATTCTTCAGGTTTGAGCCGGGTTGACAGAATATGTCCGTCTCTTTCTCTGATGTGGACGAGGCGGTGGCGATATAAATGGTCAGCAGGTGTAACAACCATAGTCGCAAGTTTTCCTTCTTCCATTTGTCTGGCAAACGTAGCAAGGATACTGGCAAGTGGTAACCCCCATCTTATCTCATCAGTGTTACAGGTAGTCATTTCATCCCTTTGAACATAGGCAGAGGCTGTTTGGATTGCAGGAGTAAGACCCGGATCTGTCTGATAAG
>Ga0334722_10000456_pt1 | contig 60990 bp, 51 predicted proteins | sample C3_bottom_MG_FD_207210 | JGI IMG/M metagenome (GOLD analysis project Ga0334722, IMG submission 207210) | Sediment microbial communities from Yellowstone Lake, YNP, Wyoming, USA - C3_bottom | ecosystem: Environmental > Aquatic > Freshwater > Lake > Sediment | place: USA: Wyoming | collected... | reverse complement strand
AACGCCAGGGTGGGGTATGGCTTGGTCTGCGTCACGTTGATTATGGTCGGGCCGGCCGGCTTCTTGAGGGTATAGGTGGTCACAGTGCAGCCTGACCAGCTGGCCTCCGGGTTGGACTCCACGTATTGGAGGATAAAGCTGTTGTAATAATACAGCTTGTAGTCGTACTGTATCGTCACTGTCACGTCGCGCATGTCCACGGTCCGGTTCACTGCGCCCGTGGTAGTCCTCCAGAGCAGCTTGAACGGCACGGACGTGGGTAAGAGGGTGTTAGTGGCAGCGGGTAATTTGGTGTTGTCCGGGAACCCGATGTAGGTCCCGCTGGTTACGCCTGTCTTGATGGTAGCGTTACCCATCAGGTTCACCCACACGGCTCCGTTCAAGTATGACACCTGCGTAAGTATCGCGTTGGTCTCCGTGCTCTTGCCGCTCCACGTGATGGTCATGCCTTTTATCAGCGCCTCGTGCGCGCTCGTGTTCTTCGTGAAGAACTTGATGCCGTTGTGATACGTGTTGAACGTGGTGGTCGGCTTGGAAGAGTCGGTATCGTATGCCACCCTGCCGGGATACGCGGTCAGCGCCACCAGGTTATCGTTATTGTACGCGTCTTTGTCCGGGCTCTCCTTCTCCGCGCAGTCGACCGTCCTTATCAGGTATTTGTATATGGATCCGTCTGTAAGCAGCTGCGTGTCGGAGTATTCGTTGTACGGGTTCAGGCCCTTGACGTGCGAGGCTATCTTGTTGTACGTGTCGGGCGCTGCACGGTACACGTTGTAACCCGTGATGTCGTCGGGCGCAGGGTTGCCGCCGAGCTTGCTCGTGTTGCTGGTCGGGTCGGCCCAGTGCAGGGTAACTGACGGGCTGTCGGCGTTGAAGCAGTACGCCATGGCGTAGCTGTTCGTCGGAGGCGCGGGCGGCGGGCCAAACTCGTTGCTTATCGGGTTGCTGTCTCCGCACGGGACGGTAGCAGTACCCTCTGCGTCGCCAGTCGATTTTTTGCTAAACCTGTAACTGAGGTTGCCGCAGTTGTCCTCGCAGAAAACCGTGTAGAAATAAGTAGTACTGCCGGACGAGTCGAGGCCCCTGTCTTCGATGGCGACAGACTGGTCCTTGGCGACGAAATTGGCGGGGTCCAGGCCATTCCAGGCAAACACGTCAATACCTTCGGCCTTGGTCTGCGGACATCCGCCGGATGTGGTCCTCCTGATGTAAACATGCGTAAGGTCGTCGTCGTGCGGGTTTATCCAGGTGAGGTAAACCTTGTCCGGCCCTGCCACCGCCACGAGCGCCGGGGGTGAGGCAGGCTTGGTCTCGTCCTTGGGCTTGGTGGTCTCGTCACTTACCCGCGCAAATTGGCTGGTATCGTAGGAGCCGATAAGCGTGAGGTCGCAGTTGATGGGCATGACCAGGTAGTCGTACTGCACGCAACCAATCAGACGGTAGGTGTCTACATACGTATACGTGTTCCCGCTAACGGTCACTTTTGCGGGGTCAGAGAAGTCAGAGTCCGGGAAGAGGCTGTAATATAACACAGAGCTTATGGACGTGGGCGCAGAGATCAAATCGTTAGATACCATGCCTACGGTGAACCCGGAGCCGTCGAACTTCTTCCTGTACACCCTGTATCCGACCACGTCCGCGTCGTTGTGCTTTGTCCAGGTCAGGGTCACCTTGCCAAGGTCCGGCGTAGCGGTAAGCGTTACCGCGCCTACCGGGGCGTCAGGGTCAGGTGTGGTGTCATTGACCCCAACACCAGTGGTAGTGACGCCAGTGGATACGACTGCCGACGACTGGCCCACGTTACCGCTCTTGTCGCGCGCCTCTATCTTCACATAATGTTTAACCCCGTTTGTAAGACCGGTGAACGTATATGTCGTGTCGGTGCTGCTGAGGCTTTTGGGGGCTATGTCGTCACAGTCGGTGGTGGTGCCGATGTACAGCGTATAGCCGGCGAGGTCTACGTCCGGCGGGGCCACCCACGTCGCCTTGAGCTTTCCGCACTCGTGTATGTCCTCCACGTACAGCTTGGTCGGGACCGCGGGCGCGGTGGTGTCGCCGCTCTGCCCCTCGATGCCCAGGTTACGGGGCTTCACCTCCGAGGTCAGGCTGAAGTCGCCGGACCTGCCAAGGAGCGTGTCAAGCGCGCTCACCTTCCCGTTGACCGACACGGTTATCTTCCTCACCTTGTCCGCGTCGTCCTGGGATGCCGGAGTAAAAGCGACACCAGTGGAGTCGTAATATTTGAAACTAAGGTCATCTATGTCCTTCGCAAGCACGATGGGTCTGCCGGGTTTTTGCGTGTAAATGTCAGAATCCTTGTTGTAACTCTCCATCGTCGCCTTCACTTCGTGGTTATCAATGAAAACGGTAATGCGCCTGTCAAGGTTGAAGTGAAAGGCCTCGCCCGGGTCGAACTTGGGATAGCCGTGAGCAAGGTCTGCGTATGTAGGGTCGATATCGGAGAACACAAAGCACACGGAATGGTCGTTAGTCACCACCGTGGCGCCCTTCTGATATATGATGCCGTGCCTGTGCAGCGGGTCAAGAACACTGCAGTCCTGCTTGTAGCCCGCCATGTTGAGCCAGCGCGTTATCATGTCCTGTGTGGACCTGACGCTCTGCTGGAGCTCCGAATCCAGCTTCGAGACCCTCTGGGACTTGGTCATGGTGATGTAAAGGGCATAGACCGACGAGATAATGATGCCGGTGATGGCTAAGGCCACCAGTATCTCTATGAGGCTGAACCCTTTGTTTTCAGCGCGGCTTTTGTTATCCATGACCTGTCCCTCCATATTAAAATGCCCTACTTGCTGAAATACGTTATGTATGTGGCATTGCGCGGCACGCCGGACGTGCTCCAGGAAACATCCACCTGGAAAGAAACCATCTTGCCCCTCGGCGTTGCCGGGTCGCTTTCTCGTATCGTCAGCTTTAAGGTGTATACCTTGCCTGCAGCCTTGACCGTCTGCTGCTTGACCATGTAAAGGTCTGGGGTACTTGTTATTATGGTTGTGGTAGGGGTTCCATATTCATATATTACGGCTCCGGTATTTGTTACATCTGTACCCGCCTTCATGTTGGTGGCGGTTGCAGAATATCCGAGGTTCTTTGCATCTTCCACAAGGCGTTTTGCAAGGTTGTCGGCTATGATTATGTCCTTCCCGACCCTCCTGCCGCTGGCGGACGTGGTGATAAGGCTGAGCGTGGCGAGGAGCCCCACGGAGAGTATGGCGGCGGCTATCAAAACCTCTATGAGCGTGAAGCCCCCGTCGTGCTTTTGTAAGGCGTTTTTATTCATTCCACCCTCCGGTCGGGTCGGCCGAATGCGACCATACCCTTACATGGCCCGTCAAACCGGATACGGTTATGGCCCTGTTTCTGTCATACCTGCCGAGCACTCTGTCCGCATCCGGCATCAGGAACACCACGCCGTCGTACGATGCGGAGCCGTCCGGCCTGAACACCACATAAGCCCTGTTGGCGGCACCAGGTATGAGTGTGTTCACGAAGGCCGCCTTGTCGGCGCCAGGGTCCACTGCTGCGTCAACCATATCCTGGGGAAGGTCCGTTGTGTTACGTCCCATAACTATGCCCAGACCAACCTCTGGTATGCTAACGGTCTTAACCAACGAGGTCTTGAGACCCGACACATTTCCCGCCGCTGTGCTGTCGAACCTGTCGGCTTCAACGGAGTTATTGTCTTTGAATATTGTATAGGAGTGGCTTGCCGGGTCGAACTTGACCGCGAACATGGTATTCTCGGATATGGCCCTCATCCTTGCCATCAGAAGGTCCGTGGATAAACGGCGCGCCGCATCGTCGACCCTGAGCTTGGGCAGCATCCCGAGGTAACTCGGTATAGCTATGGTGGCCGCTATGCTTATTATGGCCAGCACCACCACCAACTCTATCAGTGTGAAACCTTTATTTTTCGATGTATTCTTCATGGCTCTCCTCTTGTCAATATTGTAGATGCAAGATGTGTGCCAAACTGCACAGTTTAATATTATATGCAAAATCAAGCAGTTGCAAATCAGTCTAAGATATGGGGAGAGGGATTGTGTAAAGTGTTACATGCCAGAGTGTGTAACCGGCTACACAATGCCATAATCCTTTATCTTCGTAAGGAGCGTCTTGTAGCTCACGCCGAGCATCTCAGCCACCCTTGTCTTGTTGCCCTGACAGGCATCCAGCGCCGATTTTATCATACGCACCTCGGCTGACCTTGCCGCCCGCTCGGCGACGGCCTGAAGGCCCTCTCCCGCTTTTGTGGTTGGGAGCGCCTCGCCTGATGGCACTTCGCAGGGAGGGCATATCCCCAGGTGTTCTGGCGTAATTACGCCACCTTCGGCCATGATAACCGCCCTCTCCATGCAGTTGGCCAACTCCCTGATATTGCCCTTCCATGAACGCCGGGCCAGTTCCGTCATCGCTCCATCCGATATTTTCAACAGGGGCTTCTTAAGCTCTGCACAGTACTGCGCGCAGAAATGCGCCGCAAGCATCGGGATGTCCTCGGCCCTGGCCCTCAATGGGGGTATGGTAACAGGGAATACGTTCAGCCTGTAGAACAGGTCCTCCCTGAATTTACCTGCGGCCGCAGCCTTTGCAAGGTCCCTGTTGCTGGCCGCTACCACCCTCACATCGACCTTGATAGGGCCGGAGCCCCCTACCCGCTCGATGCACTCCCCCTGCAGTACCCTCAGGAGCTTCGCCTGCAGGGATACGTCCATCTCGCCAACCTCGTCCAGAAAAACCGTGCCCTTGTCCGCAAGCTCGAACTTTCCTATCCTCCTTGCGTCCGCGCCCGTAAATGAGCCCTTCTCGTGGCCGAACAGCTCGGATTCGAGGAGGTCTTTCGGGATGGCGGCGCAGTTGATGGGCACGAATGGGCCTTTCGCCCGTAGCGATAGGTGGTGCAGCGCCCTTGCGAACAACTCCTTGCCGGAGCCGGACTCGCCGGACAAAAGCACCGTTGCCTTTGTGGGGGCGGCCTTCTTAATGAGGTTTACGGCCTCCATGAGGGGCGCGCTGGTCCCGATTATCCTGGGAAAGCCGAGCGTATCGGCGAACTCCTCCCTGAGGAGCATGTTCTCCGTCTCCAGCCTGCCGGTATCGAGGGCCCTGTTAATCATCAAGAGCAGGTGCGAGGTGTCGAAGGGCTTTGTGATGAAGTCGAACGCGCCCGCCTTGACCGCCTCGACCGCCGTCTCTATGCTCCCGAACGCGGTCATCACTATTACGGGTATGAACGGCCTTTTCTCCTTGAGCGACTTCAGGAGTTCCATGCCGCTCATCCCAGGCAGCCTGAGGTCCGAAAGCACCATGTCCACACGCTCCTTGAGGACGGCATCAATTCCTTCCTCGCCAGTAGCGGCGGTGATTGCCGCATAGCCCTCGGCATTTAGCGTCTTCACAAGCATCTCCGCCATGGAACGCTTGTCTTCCACCACAAGCACCACCGGCAAGGATATGTCTGTACCCATCAGGAGGTCCTTTCGGGAGGCCCGGCCGGGAGGTACACGGTGAAGGTCGTACCCTGACCTTCGACGCTCTTAACTGCAGCCCTGCCCCCGTGATAAACGATTATCTTCTGGACGAGCGCAAGGCCAAGCCCCGTACCCTTCCCCTTTGTGGTGAAAAACGGCGTGAATATCCTGCTTATATTTTCCTTGGACATGCCGCAACCGGTGTCGACCACGTCCACCTTTATACAGGCTGCTGAAGAGAGGTTGACCCCTTCTTCTGCCGTGTCCGCCATGCGCGCAGCGACCCTGAGGCTGCCGCCATTTTCCATTGATTCCATCGCGTTTTTAATTATATTGACAAACGCCTGCCTGAGCAGCACTGCGTCCCCGTCAAACTCCGGCAGGCCCGGCTCCACTGACAACTCCCTTTTGACTCCCTCGCCCGAACCTGAGAGCGCCTTCATGGACTCCTCAAGGAGCGCCCCCATGTCCACCCTCACTATGTTCAGCTCCGTAGGCTGAGTGAAGTTCATGAACTCCCTTATTATCTCGTCCATTACGGTTATCTCGGCCTGTATGCTCTCCACCGCGTCCCTGCCCGGTCCGTTATCTCCCACCTCCTTCGTCAGGAGCTTTGCATACCCGGATATTACAGCCATGGGGTTTCTCAGTTCGTGTGCTATGCCCGCCGACATCTCGCCTAACACCGTGAGACGCTCCTTGAGCTCCATCCTGTCCTTGAGGTCACGTACCTCTGTAAGGTCCGTGAACACGAGTATCGCGCCCGAGAGACCGCCGTCACCCGCCATGAGGGGAGATACGCCCGCGCCCAGCCATTTCAGGCCGCCGTCTTTCGCCCTGACAGGGCCTTCACTCCTGCCCTCAGGCCTGCCCGCCTCTATCGTATGTCTGACCAGAACGCATATCCAGCTGTCGCCGAAGATGCCCTCCATGCCCGTCCCCTGCACAGAGTCCGGGTCGAGCTGCAGTATATGCACGGCGGCCTGGTTGGCGGTCACCACGCGGCCCTCCCTGTCGAACGTCATCACGCCGCTGCTGATGCTCTTCAGCACATCTTCGTTGTAACTCTCTATGTACCGGGCCTTTTCCTCCGCCTTGTCCTTGAGCTCTTTTAGTTCCTTCTCCTTCTCCTTCAGGCTCGTCACCATCGAATGGAACGTGTTGACCACAAACGACGTGTTGTCCCCAGCCGCCGTTGACACGACATCCGCCTGCCCGGCCCCCCTCGCAGCCTGGGCCAATCTCTTTTGCGAGCCAAAAAATACCTTGAGCACATATATCAGGACGATTGTAAGGAAGAGTATTATCAGCGACTTTAGGAAGAAATAGGTGGTACCGAGCTGGGTGAGGTTTTCGATGTAACCCGCATCGAGCGTCGCCTCGCCCGCAGCCAGCACCCTGCCCGTACCGTCCTTCACGGGGAAATATACAGAGCGAAGCGTCCTGTCTTCCGAATAGTACAAAGGCGAGACTACTGGTTTGCCGAGCCAAACACCGGCAAACTGTTCCTTTGTTATGCCCATCCGGACGGGAGGAAGGCCCCTGCGCGAGTTACCGGACGCCTCCATGACGATCAGACCATCCTTGTCCATGAGCGACAGGCTGACCAGAGACTCCTTTATGGAGATTGCAGAGAGGTAATACGGGTCATTCGTCACCTCGTCGTAGTTTCCCTTAATGTCGTCCGATATAATCTCGGAGAGGTCCAATAACCTCTTAGCCATCTCCTGTTCCAGATAGCTCCTTGTGTTCGACAGAAGCTGGAAACTGCTCAGGCCAAGGTAAAGCGTGAGGAGTATGGAGAACAACACCCCCGCCTTTATCAGACCGCCGAACCTTATCCCGCCGCCGTCAACCATGCGTAGTCCTCTTGAACTGGCCCCTTACTTCTTCTGCGTCATGTTCTCTATAAATGGCTTTATGAGGTCTATCGGGAGCGGGAATACCGTGGTGGTGTTCTTGTCGCCAGCCATCGAAAGCATCGTCTGAAGATACCTGAGCGTGAGCGCGGCTGGCTCGGTCTGTATTATCTTCGCGGCTTCTGTAAGCTTCTGGGCGGCCTGGAACTCGGCCTCCGCGTTTATCACCTTTGCGCGCCTTTCCCTCTCTGCCTCCGCCTGGAGCGCGATGGCCCTCTGCATGCTCTCAGGCAAATCGACGTTCTTCACCTCCACAATGCTTACCTTTATCCCCCAGGGCTCCGTCTGCTGGTCTATAATCTGCTGGAGCTTTATGTTTATCTCCTCGCGCTTGGCCAGCAGGTCGTCGAGCTCGCTCTGTCCGAGCACGCTCCTGAGGGTAGTCTGCGCAATGAGGGACGTGGCATAGTGGTAGTCCTCCACCTCTATGACCGCCTTCCTTGAGTCCATCACCTTGAAGTATATGACGGCGTTCACCTTTACCGTCACGTTGTCCTGGGTTATGACATCCTGAGATGGCACGTCCATCGTCACCGTCCTCAGGCTAACCTTCACCACCTTCTGGACGAGCGGAAGCACAATAACGACGCCAGGGCCTTTCACCCCCCTTTCGAGGTCCACCCTTCCGAGTGTGAATATTACGCCCCTCTCATACTCCTTGAGTATGTTTATAGAGTTGACGAGTATTATGATGATTATCACTACGGCAATCGTGACGCCTGACAGTCCGAACATAACCGCCTCCTTTTCAGGACTTCTTTGTGACCTTCAGTTTGAGCCCATCCACCTTTAATACCGTCACCTTCTCGCCCGACTTTATTGGCCCGTCCGAATACGCTGTCCAGTGAGTACCCGCGAGGAACACGCTCCCCTCCGGGTCTATGTCCGACCTCGCCTCCCCTGTCTCGCCAATCATGCCTTCAGCCCCGGTGGTGACCTTGGCCCTGTGCGCCCTGAGCGCCACGCGGATAAGTATCACGAAGAACCCGGACAGCGTAGCCACCACGGGGAGTATCAGCTTCAGAGACACCCTCATGTACGGTCCGGTCGAGTCTATCAGCATGATGGAGCCGAGTGTGAGGGATATGACCCCTGCCACGCCTAAAAGCCCGTAGCTCGTTACCTTGATCTCGGCGATGAAGAACACAATCCCCAGCAGTATGAGCAGAAGACCCGCATAGTTGACGGGCAGTGTCTGCAAGGAATAGAAGGCCAGGATCAACGACATGCCGCCGACCACGCCGGGGAATATCAGGCCGGGGTTCGACATCTCGAAGAATATCCCCAGTATCCCTATCATCATAAGGATGTACGCGATGTTGGGGTCGCTGATGGCGCTAAGCAGCTTGAGCCTTGCGCCCATATCGAAGCGTTCCACCTTCGCCCCTTTTGTCGTCAACGTGACCTGTCCATAGCCCGTGTCAACTTTCCTGCCGTCGAGCTTAATGAGCAGGTCGTCCATGTTGACTGCTATAAGGTCCACCACGCCAAGCTTGAGCGCCTCCTCGGCGGATATGGACACGCTCTTCCTCACGGCCTGCTCCGCCCAGTCGGCGTTTCTGCCGTACTTCCCGGCAAGCGACTTGATATACGCGGCAGAGTCGTTCTCCACCTTGGCGGACATCGCCTTGTCCATTTCACCCCCGCCCATGTTGACCGGGTGCGCCGCGCCAATGTTCGTGCCGGGGGCCATCGCGGCCACTGGCGAGGCCATAGTGATGAACACCCCTGCGGACGCGGCCCGCGCCCCGCTCGGCGACACGTATGTCACCACGGGTGTCTGCGAGCCTATTATAGCCTTCACCATTATCCGCATGGATGTATCCAGCCCGCCGGGGGTGTCGAGCATAATGACCAGGGCGCGCGCGCCCTCTTCGTTGGCCTTCGCAATGGCCTTATCGAGGTACTCCGCGCTGACCGGGTTGATGACTCCGTTGACCTCGGCAACCAGCACCACGCCGGTCGGCTTCTCCCCGGCGAGCGATGTTGCCGACAGCAGAGTGAGCAGTATGAAGAAGAGTATTCGTTTCATATAATTAATATACATCATTTAAATAAAGCGTGTGGTTAATAACGACAACCTTTCATAACTCCCCCATCCCCCTCTTAACTTAAGAGGGGGACTGAGGGGGCGTTACTGTGGATTCTTCGTTTCACTCAGAATGACATATCGCGTTTGTATTCGCTATTCCACAGGCTTGACCGTTATCTCAGACTTCGCCCTCAACTCCTTTATATACTCCTTCAGCTTCCTGTCGGTCTCCCGCTCCAGGAGCGTCGCGTATATCTCGTCGCTTGAATCGGAGAAGCTTTTGCCCTTGAACTTCTCCTGGTTCTCTGCGTAGTACTTCTTCTGGTCGTCCAGGGTGACACGCACGAAGAACTTAATCCTTCTGTCCACGTACTTGAGCGCAAGGAGCTGCTCGCGGAGGTCCTCTCTAAGTTCGTCCACGGTCATCTCGTCCTTTTTCATCGCGGCCGCAAACGCGTCCTCAGTGCCGAACTTCGCCTTCACGGAGGCGAGCGCTTTGTCCACCTCCTCGTCGCTCACGTCCACAAGCTTGAACTTCCTCGCCTCGGCCAGCAGGAGTTTCCTGTCGATGAGGGAGTCGAGAACCTCCTGCCTTAGCCGCGAGTAGTCCTCGGTGCCGGTTATCCCGCGCCTCAGGGCCTCCTCCTCGACCACCCTGTCCATCTCGCCCCGCGTGATGACGCTCCCGTCCACCTCCGCCGCGACCTTGTCAATCAGGTATGCGTGCAAAGGCGCGGCTGTGCCGACAACCACCAATAACGCGAGTATAAACACCGTCACAAGCCTTGTCATTGATGCCTCACTTGGTCAAAACGCATTACCCAGCGTAAAGTGCAACTCACCCGCGGACTCGTCCGGCAGGCGGTCCAGCTTGAAGCCGTAGTCGAGCCTCAGCGGGCCGACCGGGGTGTCGTACCGAAGCCCGAAGCCCGTGCCGTACCGAAGCCCGTTGGTGCCCAACTGCTGGACCCTTGCGGCGGACACGTGCTTGTTCATAAGCCACACGTTGCCCGCATCCAGGAAGCCAACCAGTCCGAAGCCGTAAGGCAGGGGCACGCGCGTCTCCGCGTTGAACAGCACCATCGTGTCGCCACCGGCAGGCGTGCCGTCGACACCCCTGGGGGCCACCTTGTCCACCTTGTACCCCCTGAGGCTCGACGCCCCGCCCAGGAAGAAGCGTTCGCTGATGGGGACCTCCAGTTCCTTCGAGAACCAGCCCTCGACGCCTCCGCGTGCCGAGAACCCGAACACCACCCCTTTATAGAGCGGGAAGTACCAGCTCGTCTGTGCATTGAACTTCAGGAAGTCCACAGTAGAACCCATAAAACGCGAGGCCCATTTCAGTATCAGCGCGTGCGCCGAGCCAGTGGTCGGATTAAACGGGTTGTCCCTGTAGTCGAAGACAATCGAAGGAGACACGCTTGCGAGGCTCGACTTCTTCCTGTCCTCAGGGGCGAGCACGGTGCCGGGGTTCACGGAGCCGAGCTTCAGGTTCTCGTACTGGTAGACGAGCGACGTCGTTATGTGGTCGCCGTAAGTCTTGTCCAGCCCTGCGGAGAATATACGGTCGTTTATGTTGTAGTTCACCTTCTCGGCGTTCAGGAATACCAGGCTTGTCTTGAAGTCCATAGGCAGGTCCATAAACCAGGGCCATTTGTAGCTAAGCACCCCCTTGTATTCCTTAGTGCTGATCTCACCGCGCGCTGAGACCCTGTGGCCGTACCCGAATACGTTTCTGTACGTCACCTCCGCCGAGCCCCTGAACTTGTCGAAGTCCCCGTAGCCAGCGCCGAACTCCACCGCGCCTGCCGGCCTCTCCTTCATGCTTACCAGGAGGTCTTTCTTAGTATCCGGCTTGTCCGGCTCTATGGGCTGAATCCTGACCTGGCTGAAGAAACCAAGCTTGTATATCTTCTGCTGGCTCATCAGTATCTTTTCTAAGTCGTAAGGCTCGCCGGACTTCACCTGTAGTTCCCGGTTAATTACCTTGTCACGCGTATTGTCATTTCCCTTAAATATTATCCTGCCTATGGAGGCAGGCATGCCTTCCTTAATATCATATACCAGCACGACATCCCTGCCGTCCTCGGAGAACTTTTTCCCCACGTCTATCGAGACGTGCATGTAGCCCTTGCCGGAGTACAAGTTCAGGAGCGCGTCCTGCTTTACCCTCAGCTCATCCGGGCTGTATGCCTTGCCCAAGCCCCCGCCTACTTTCTCTTTTATCTCATCAGTCGTCAGCCCCTTGTTACCCTTAACCTCCACGCCCCTGACCACGGTCAGCGGCCCTTCATTTATGTTTATCTTGAGCACGGCCACCTTGCCGTTACCCTCGAAGTCTATCTCAGGTTCGCCAACTTCCGTTTTCAGAAAACCCCTGGACTCGTAAAGGGACTTTATCCTCTCTGCGTCCTCCTTCGCGGCCTCGTCGGTTATCCTGCGGCTCCTGAAAAAAGAAGACTCCTGAAGCTCCATCGCCGCCTTGAGGTCGTCAGTACTAGTCTCCTTGTTCCCCGCGAACTCTATCCTGCCGAGTTTCACGCGCGGGCCCTCGTACACTACGTACATTACTGAGACCATTCTGGGAGACGCGCTCTCCTCCGTCCGGGAAGTGACCACCGCAAAATACCAGCCTGCTTTTTTGTATAGGTCCGTCAGTCTGCCTATGTTCTCGGAAACGCTCTCCGGGCTGACGTCCCTGTCCTCATAGAAGGTGAGCGCCTTCTTGAGGGCGCTGTCCGACATGGACTCGTTGCCCTCGAAGCCCACATCCAGCTTCGGCCCGGCGTCAACGCGTATATCAACCGATACAGCTCCGTCACCCGCATACGCAATCTTCGGCTCGTCCACCTTGGCGCCTACGTAATCCTTTGCAGTATAATAATCCGAGAGGGCCTTAACGGAGGCGTCCAGGTCCTCTTTCCTTAGAATGTCGCCAAGCCCAAACTTAAGCCTGCCATAGAGCTTCTTTTCCGGCAGTACAAGCACCCCGGACAGCCTGACCTCCCTGACCACGCTCGGCGCACCCTCGGTAATAGCGACGACCAGCTCGGATGAAAGCTCGTCCACCTTGCGAGGCGTGATGATTACCTCGGCCTTCGGGTAGCCCTCGTCCTTGTAGAGCTTGAGCACCGCGTCCTTTGACTTCTGCAAGGCGCGCACGTCTATATAGTCGTCCTCCTTGAGGGTCATGGCCTCTTTTATCTTCTTTTTGGACAGCTCGTCGTTACCATCTACAACAACCTTGGACACCCTTATTCTGGGTACCAGCCTGAATATCAGTACGACTCCGTTATCCGTGTCTCTGCCGTCCACCGCTATGTCGTCGAACATCCCCTTGATGTAAAGGACCTTTATCGCATCGCGAACCTTCAACGGCGAGAAGGCGTCACCGGCCTTGATGCCCGCAAGCCTTTCTACGTCCGTGGGTAGCCCGGCGGGGTAGTCGAACTCCACGCCCGCAACCTTCCCCGGCATGACCTTAGGGCCAAGCTCCGCCGGAGATGCGCCGGGGAATGCCGCAGTCAGGGCTATAAATAACGCTATGCAGAGGAACACGTTTTTCATTTGAACTCGAAGCGATATTTCACGTCGCCTCCGACGCGGCCAAGTTCGTCCCTTTCGGCCACCACGGAGAGGTTATTGTTCACCTTATATTCAAGCCTCACGAACTGCTCCTCGGACGTGCCGAGGTTTGACGAATACGTTATGTAGAACTTGTCCGAGAAAAGGCTCTTGCCGATAGTGAGCCTCGGCCCGGACGACGCGCCCGTGCTCGTCAGGTAGGGGTCTATCTGGAAGCGGTCGAAGCCGGTCACGCGCCTGACCCTCTCCTCGACAGCGTCCTGTATCTGCCCCGTGACGAAAGATGCCGCCTCCCCTGTCGTGATGGCCGTCTCGTGGCCACGTAGCGCCTCGGTGGTCCTGCCCACGGTAAGGAGCGTCATTATGTCCGCGTCCTCTAATGGAGGGTCGGACAACAGCGTTACCTTAAGACGCTCCATCGTGCCGGAGAGTGTCAGTTGTATCAGGTACTCCTTAACCCGGGTCTCCGCCTGGAGGTCTATCAGGGGGTCCATCTTAGTCGGGTCCGCAAACTCAGCCACGCCGTTTATCAGCCTGAACTCGTTGTTCCTGAAGAACACCTGGCCGCTCGATGCCTCGAGCCTGCCCATCAGTACCGGCCTTGCAATCGTGCCCCTCACGTTTAAGTCGGGCGTGACGGGCACCTTGGCTATGTTGTTGTCTATCTTGATGCTCTCCTTGCCGGTGATGTGCAGGTCCAGTGCGGTATCGTCGAAGCGCCCAGGCGTCCCGGCTACGGTCTCCTTCCGCCCTTTCTGGAACTGCAAAAGCCAGCTCTTCCAGTCAATCCTTTCCGAGTACCTCGCCTTCTTTACGGTTATCTCGCCCTCGATTGACCGATGCTTATCCGCGCCCTCCGCATATAATGCGGCGTCCACCGTGACGTTCAGGTTTTCAGGGTACCTGAGCTTCACGTCCTGTGCGCCCACCTTAAAGGAAAAGTTGTCCACTTTGAAGCCCTTTAATGCGCCTTTGCCGCTGACGGTTACCGTCCCGCCGCCAAGCTCCGCCTTCAGGCCGTCGAGCGTGAACCCGCCGTTGTCCATATCGAGACCCGCGCTTATATTGTCGAACTTCTGCGGGAAGTCCCTGAACTTGAGCCCTGCACCGGCCACGCTCACCTTGCCGGATATGGTCGGGTCCTTTATGTCACCCTGCAAGCTTACCTTCGCCTTACCTACACCGTCGATAAAATCCACGTAATCCTCAAGCGGCTTCTTGAGCGCGCCCAGGTCCGCCTGCGCAGCGATGTTTATGTTCATGTGTTCGAGGCTTTCTGCGCCGCCTGATACATCTATGTCCACGTCCTCGCCTTTAAGCTTCATCGACTTAATAGCAAGCGCTCCGCCCTTGTAAGACAGGCCTATGTCCCCAACGTTGTCAAGCCGCCTGCCCATTATGTCCGCAGAGACCTTGGTGAAGTCGAACGCAACCGCCGTCTTGGCAGGCTCGTCCAGGGCGCCTTCTGCGGTGAGGACGCCTGTAGATATGAGCGACACGTCGTCAGGGAGGGCCTTGTATACCACCTTGACGAACGGCTCGAACCGGCCCTCGTCGAACGTCACGCGGCCTTTCCACCTGTAAGGTGTATCAAGCCACAGCGAGCCGTCTATATGCACCTTTTCTCCCAACACCGCCCCGCCGCCGCTCAGCACTCCGTCCTTTATCCTGACGTCGAGCGCGCCTTCTCCAAGGTCGGCATCCTTGTAGTACAGGCGGTACGCACCGAAGCTGCCTGAGATGTCTGGCTCGTCGAAGCTTCCCTTCCCGGTGACGGAGACCGATACGCTCCCTTTTACCGGCAGGCCGGTATTCATCAGAAGGTCGAAGTTGCTCAGGTTGACTTTTGCGGAGGACGCCTTGCCATAGAACGTGCCGTCGAAACGTATACCGCCGGACGCCGTCAGTATGTCTCTGTCCCTGACGGCCACCACCTTCGGGAAGGCGATCTCGGTCTCGGAGAGGACTGCCTGCACCTCGCCTTTGTCCAGTTTCTGTCCGTACACGTCGCCCGCGCCGACGTCGAGCCTGGCGCTCCCGGCGAACTTCTCTAAGGTGCCGTCGAAGCGGATATCTCCGTCTGCCGCGACGTTGACCGGAATTTCCTTGTAGAAAATGCCTATTATCCTTTTAGCAAGGATGTCCCTGACGCCCAGCTTCGCGTGGAACACCGGATGGTAGAAGTCCGCGCCCTCCCCCTTGAAGAGTATAGCCCCGTTTAACAGGAGGCTGCCCTTGTCATGGTTTATGACGAAATCGCTGGCGGAGAGCCGCCAGTTGTTGAGCCTCACGTCCCCGTCTGCACTCTGGAAGGGTATACCGTGCACACTCGCTCCGGATATGTGCGCCTTGCCCATTATGTCCGGCTCGACTATGTTACCACGCATGTAGGCCGTCACGTCCAGGTTACCCTTCATGTCGGAATAACCTATCATGGTGGATATCTCGCTTATGTCGCTCGAACGGCCCTTGATTACCAGGTCGGACTCGCCGGTCAGCTTCACCGCCCCTGTGAAATCTACCACTGTGGCCTTCGTGGAGACCATCCCTTTATCCACGCTTATGTTGCCGTCTTTCAGCCCGAACTCGACATGCACCGCCTTTATGATGTCCAGTTCGCTGCTCACGCCTGAGGCGAAATGCGGGGCCTCGTATCGGGCGAGGTCAACGCTTCCTGCCGCCTGGAGCGCGGAGGCATTAAGCCCGCTGCCGAAGATATCCACACTGCCGGACACCCTGTGCCAGGGGATAAATAGAAGCGCCTTGCTGCTCCTGGTGTAATATCCGCTGATTATGTCTTTAAGCCTCCATGACGACCTGTACGACACCACCTCGCCGCCCATGTCCACAGTGAGGTTTCCTTCCACCGTCCCGCCCAAAAGCCTGCTCTTGAGGCTGGGCAGGGTGAGTGCGCCTTTCTCGAAGCCTATGTCGGACACTATGTCGTCCACGTCCAGGCCCGCGTATGACACCTTCCTTAAGGCGAGCGTACCCTTGCCCGTCAGGTGCGGGTATGTACCTTTGACCGCGCCTTTAAGCTCCGCCTCGCCCTTGGGGCCGTCCTTCCAGACGGCGAACCTGTCGAGCAGGTTCAAGTCCGCGCCCGCGTCCACGTCCAGGTCGAGCAACGGAGCTTTAGACCACATCACAACGCCTTTTATGGCCAGTTTTGCCCCCTCGCCTGAGAGCCTCACGCCTTCTAACCTCGCCTTGCCGTTGTCGTACGACACGTCGCCCGCGGCCGTAGCGCGCACCGGCGGCATCCCGCCACGCTTTGCAGTTATGTCTTTAAGATTAAAACCCACACGGAACACGCCTTCCCGTTGAAGGCGGAAGTCAACCCCTCCGTCTGTAAGCTCTGCGTCAATACCGTTGGCTGTATCTTTGTAATTGATACCTGCGTTAAATACCGTGACCTCCCTCACCTCCAGCTTGTACGCGCCTGCGGCCTTCTCTTTACCTCCGGCAAGCTTTCTCAGCCTGTCCATCAGCGGGTCTATGTTGTAGCCGCCGCCGGGGAGCCTCTTAAGCGATACCGTCGGCCCCTCGACCTGGATACGGCTTATATGGATTTCCTTTCCTATAAGCGCGGGCAGGCTGAAGTAGACACGAAGCTTTCCAGCGCCAAGGGCAGTCTTCGGGTCGTCCTTGTCCCACCCCTTTATATACGGCTTATTGACGTCGATGTAGGTGGGGAAGAAGTTGAACACGAGCCTCTCCATGCCAACCTCATACCCAAGCGACTGGCGCGCCTCTGCGATAAGCCGGCCCTCTATCTTGCCGGAGAAATAGCTGCCGCGCAGTATAAGGTCTATCCCCACTATGAGGACCACCGCGTAGAACGTTATGAGTATAAGCCTTTTCTTCAAGCGCCCGCGCCTCCGACCGCCGCAGTCAGCGCTTCCTTCAGCGCGCCGATTTTGTCCGGGTCGTCAATCTTCTGCCTGAATATGTCCGCGACGTAGAACACGTCCACCACCTGGTCAACCTCGGTGTCCACCCTCGCGGAGGATATGTACCACCCGGATTGGTATAGCACCCTCGTGATGTCATATAGAAGCCCGACCCTGTCAGGTGCGTAGACCTCCACTACCGTGAAGCGGTCGGATGCCTCGTTGTCCACGACCACCTTTACCGGCACGTCCCTGAGCGCAGTCCTCCTGGGGTATGCAGGCCTGGACGGGAGCATGTCGGACACTCGGGCACGTCCCGTCAGCGCCTTCACCAGACCCGTCTTTATGTCCGCCCAAAGTTTATCGTCCTTGGCTGGTCTTTTATTATAGTCCGTCACCTGTAGGGTATCAACAACAATACCGTCCCTGCCCGTAAATATCTGAGCGCTCAGTATGTTCATACCCCTGGCCGCAAGCGCGCCCGCCGTCTTGTGGAATATGCCCATCTCCTCGTGGAGCATTATTGTAAGCTCCGTGTACCCGCGCTCGTCGTGGACGTGGTCCATGACCATACCGCCGGGCTTCAACTCCCTCGAAAGCCTGAAATGCCTGACCGCGCCTTCCACCGGCACACTCAGCAGGTAGCGCGGAGGCATGTTGTCGAGGAACCGCTCCACATCCTGCTTAGTGCCGACACCGCCCGTCACCGCCTCGGCGACTGCCGCCTCTCGCATGCGCGCTTGCCGCTCTCTGTCGTATGCGATGACGGAGACCTCGTCTTTGAGAAATGCCGAGGCACGCTCATACAGTTCCTTTAAGAGCATCCTCTTCCAGTCGTTAAAAAGCTCCGGCCCCACCGCAGACACGTCCGCATAAGTTATCAGGTACAGCATGTCCAGGTACTCAGGCGAGCCTATGATGCGGCAGAACTTCTCGATGACCTTCCGGTCCGAGAGCTCACGCCTCTGCGATATTTGCGCCATCAGGAGGTGGTTTCTGACAAGGAATTCTGTGGCATCAACTCCGGCAGTATCCATACCAAGCCGCAGCGCGGCCTGCCTGACGAGCCTTGCGCCCTGCTCCGCGTGTCCTGGCCCCTTCGCCTTGCCGGTATCGTGAAAGAGCGCAGCCAGAAACAGCGCCTGCCTGTCACCCACCTTGACAAACGCCTCCCTCAACTCCGGGTAGGCCATACCCTGCCCGCCGAGAAGGCCCTGCAGCTTCTTCACGGCCAACAGCGAGTGCTCGTCCACCGTGTACTTGTGGTAGAGGTCATGCTGCACGAGGGCGGACACGGCCCCAAACTCCGGCAGGAACCTTCCGAGCACCTTCGAACCGTGCATCAGGTCGAGCGTCTCGTAAAGCCCTTCAGGCCTGCCTATGATGTCGAGGAATGCCTTGCCACCCTCGTTCGATTCCCTGAACCTGCTGTCTACCGCCCTCACGTTGTCGGCTATGGCCTCTCTCAGCACCTCGCTCATCGGGAGCCCGAGCGAATGGCTAAGGGAAAAAGCTGATATTATCAGGCGCGGCCTTGCTTTCAGGGCGTCCATTGCCTCTTTTTCCATGCAGAGGGAACGGCCCATTACATAGAAGTCGTCGTCTACGCGCTTCCTGGACACCGGCAGGCTGAACCAGGACGCCCTCTTCTTTTGTTCCAGCGCTTTTTCGATGATGCCCTGGGTAATTTCAGATACGCCCCTCGCCCTTATGTAGTAGGCCCGCATGAAGTTCTCTACCGCCATCCTGTTCGGCCTCGGAGTATAACCGAAGTCCGCCGCCGCACTCTCCTGGTGCTCGAATGTAAGGACGTCCTGCTTGTGCTCCGAGAGGTAATGTACCTCGTTTCTCAGCCTCAACAGGTAGTCCTTCGACCTCCTGAGCCTCCTTGCGTCGCCCTCCTTGACAAGCCCCACTCCCGCAAGTCCCTCAAGGCTGTCCACACCGTATTTCATCTTGGCGATCCAGAACGCCGCGTGTATGTCCCGAAGCCCGCCCGCGCCCTCTTTCAAGTTCGGCTCACGCAAGAACACGCTGTCCCCGAACTTCTTGTGCCTCCTGGCCCTTTCTCCCAGCTTCTCGCGCACATACTCTTCCACGGCCCTGGGCTTCCTGCCCTCACCCATCTTTGCCTTAAAAGCCTCGAACACATCCGTGTCGCCGCAGATGCGCCGCGCCTCCAACAGCGAGGTCATTATGGTGAGGTCTTTCTTTGCGAGCGTGCAGCAGTCATCTATGCCCCGCACGCTGTAGCCCAGGTCCATGCCCAGGTCCCACAGCATGTGGAGCGCCCTCGTGGGTACACCGCCGTCTTTTTCACGCCCAGAGACAGCGGCCCTTCGTATGAACATGATGTCCACGTCGGAATATGGGTTCAGTTCGCCCCTGCCGTACCCGCCGACTGCCGCGAGCACCCAGCCGGAGCCCTTATGCGAAACACCCGCCTCGTCGCAGGCCCTCTCGAATACTCCCTTCACTACGTGGTCTGTCAGCGCAGTGTAAGCGCGCACCACCGCCATACCGCCCGCGCCACTGAAGTGCGACTCCCTAATCTTCGCAGCCTCGGCGGCACGCTCCTGCCTGACGCCGTCCAACCACAAAGAAAAAGAGGGGCGCGCGCTCCCCTCTTCGTCGTTTACACCTGTATCAATGTTTTTCAAGTATAGGCCTTGTGTGTACGCTATTTTCTGTCCTTGTCGGCTTCCCTTACGTAGAGCATCCGCAGGTTGTAAAGCATATTTTCGAGCGCGGACTGCTCTTCTGGCGTCAGGTTACCCTTAGTCTTTGTCTTCAGCATGTCGAGTATGTCTATCATCTGCCTTGCGGCAGCAAGGTCCCTTGCGCCTTCAGGCTGCTCCGGCGAAAGCCTCTGGCCCATGTGCATCAGGCACGTTGCGCCGAGCGAGCTTGCGAATGCGAGGAAGTCCACAGGCAGATCATCCTGCCGACGGGGCTCGTCATTGCGACTGGCGTCTCCTGCGCTTCCGGCAGTTGCGTCGCCCGCCGCCGGGCCGTCATCAGCTTCGGCGTTTACCTTCCTTTTGTCCCTGACCTCGAACCCCTTATCGTCCGGCATGAATATCTCCTAATGTGACTAACACTCCTCGCGGTAACAACCTACTTATTGTAGCTGCCTGATTTATCAGGCGCCTTTAGAAATATAATATCAACAGCGCCCCATGAATGGGGCAGCTACAGATTAAGGATACTGCGTCATCCGTCCTAATCCGGGTATTCCAGCTTGGCCCACCACCTGGGGTCAATGTCCTCGAAGAGCTTGTCCCTCTGCTTGGTCAGGCCCAGGAACTCCCATTCGCCCTGCGCGACCTTATCGCCCCGGCCGAACTTCCTTGCCATCGAGGCGAGCCTCTTGAAGTCGGACACGTGCTCGGAGAACCTCATCTCCGCGTAGTCCCTCGCGCTCCATGTGCTGATGAGAAACTGCCAGTCCGAGCTCTGCATCAGGAGCACTTCCCTCGCGGCCTGTTTCAGTATGTCCTGCAGTTGCTCGTCGTCTTTGTCCCCGAACTCGACAGCGAGCGCCTTCATCTCGGTCTCGGCCTCGTACACATGCTTCCAGGTCCACTGCGTCCACTCGTTCAGCCAGATGTAGTGGAACCCACCCTCGCCCCATGAACCTTCCGGCAGGGAGATGAGCGTGCGCAGCTTGTTCTCCTTTAAGTACTTGGAGCCGGTGGTAAGCTCAAGCTCCGGGTCGGCCGCAATGTTCTTCAGCACGTGGTAAAGCCAGCGCGGGCCTTCAAACCACCAGTGGCCCAGAAGCTCCGCGTCGTATGGCGCGGTCAGCAGGCCCGGCGCGCCCTTCTTGTCCTTGTGCGCCTTCAGCGTCTCTTTCACGAGGTCCTTGAAGTGCTCCGCCTGCTCCGGTATGTATTTGTCGGCAACCTCCGGGCGGTACTCCTTCTTCTCAGCGAGGTCAGCCTTCACGTCCGTCACGCGCCAGTACCTCAGTCCCCCAGGGAAATGCTTTTTGTGGAAGTCCAGGTAGTTAGCGTTACCTGGGTAGCCGTGCTCCCCGCTCCAAACCTGTATGCCTGTCTTCGGGTCACGAGTGAGTATGGCGACAGGCTTCTTGCCCGGCTTGTCGCCAACGGCGAATATCTCGTACGGGGACTTCTTCGGGTCTATCGGCCTCGGGCGGTAGTTTTCGCTCGAACGCGTCCAAAGTTTTTCGAGCGCCTCGTAGCGGTCGAGGTAGACGCCTATCGCCTTGCCGCCTTCTAACAGGTGCGAGTCCACGATGAAGAACTCGATGCCGTTCTCGCTCAGGAACTCCTCGACGCCCTTCCTCTCGTATGGCTGAAGCCCGCTGCCCTCCACCGGGGGCGCCCATTTGTACGCGGGCCGGTACGCGCATTCGGGGAGCCAGATGCCCTTGGGCTTCCTGCCGTAGATGCGCTTATATGAGGCCACTGCCTGCTTTACCTGCGCCTGTATGCTCTCGTCCCTCGAGAGGAGCGGGAAGTAGCCGTGGGTCGCGCCGCAGGTTATAATCTCTATGTGTCCCTGCCTCTGGAGGTTCGCAAAAGACTTTACTATGTCTTCCTTGTGCGTCTCGGTGAAGGCGGTGAACGCGCCGGTGTAGAACTCCTCCCACATACTGGCCACCTTCGCGAGGCCCGGCTGTTTTGTCGTCCTGAACTCCTTCTGGTCGGCCCTGGCCGCGATAATCTTGTCCTCCAGGTACCCCTTGAACTCGTCTTTGAAGGACGGGTCCCTGAGCTGCTCTGTGAGCACGGGCGTTATGCCAAGCGTCAGCTTCGGGGATATGCCCTCGTCTATGAGCCTGCCGAGCGTGTCGAGTATTGGGATATAGGTCTCCGCAGCCGCCTCGTTCAGCCAGTCCGTGCCGTGCGGCCATCTGCCGTGCGACAAGACGTAAGGGAGGTGCGAGTGTAGCACGAAGGTAAAGCTTCCTGTGAGTTTTGCAGGCATGTCGCTCCTTGTTATATCGCTGCCACTTTATTTATACCGCCGCCCTTAGCCTTGAACAAGGCGTCGTCAACCCTTTTGACAAGGCTTTCCTCGCTGTCGGTATCCTTGAATGCGGTCACGCCGAACGACGCCGAAAGCCTCGCGGCCACGCCCTCCACCGTAAGCTTCTTCATGGTATCGGACATCCTTTCCGCGCAGGTGATGGCGTGTTCCGGGAGAGTGTTGGGCAACATTATCATGAACTCGTCGTTCCCCACCCTCGCTACCACGTCCTCCGTACGGGTGAACCTGTTGAATATCTCTGCGAACATCACCATTATCCGGTCTGCCGTGTCATGGCCGTAAGTATCTATGATGAACTTGAAGTTGTCCAGGTCGCACATCACCACGGATAGAGGCAGGTTGCTCCTCCTTGCGAACGACACCCCCTTGGTGAGCATCTCCATGAAGTACCTTCGGTTCGCAAGCCCGGTAAGGGGGTCCGAGTCTATCATCCTGTTCTTTTCGTCTGCGGCCTTACTGATAACCTCGTCCTTTTCCTTGAGCTCGCGCCTCAGGGCTTCGACTTCGGCCTCCAGGGCCGAGATCCTGGCCATCGCCCCGGCTTCGTCAAAAACCATTCCAGCCTCCTGACGTTCGGATAACTGACCTTCAAGGTCCATATTCGTATCGCCCCCTTGGTTGGCTTTAATGTATATGGCACAAGCCGCGTATGATTTTCGCACAAAAGCCCGCAATATTCAAGGTAAAAAACGAAACAGGCGGGCCAAAATGGCCCGCCTTTTGTAATGCGGAGGCAATATTACGACTATACCTCCATTATCTCCTTGTCCTTGTGGGCCAGCATTTCGTCCATTTTCTTGATGTAATCGTCGGTCATCTTCTGGACTTCCTGCTCGCCCTTTGTCAGTTCGTCCTCGGTTATCTTTTTGTCCTTCTCCGCCTTCTTGAGTCCCTCGTTGGACTCGCGCCTGACGTTTCTTATAACGACCTTAGCATCCTCGGTCATCTTCTTCGCCTTCTTAACGAGTTCCTTCCTTCTCTCCTCGGTCAGCGGCTGCATGACGAGCCTTATGATGCGCCCGTCGTTCACGGGGTTTATGCCGATTTCGGACTTCTGTATGGCCTTCTCGATGGGGCCGACCATCTTCGCCTCCCAGGGCTGGATGGTTATGGTTTTGGCGTCTGGTATCGCGAGGGTCGCCACCTGGCTTATGGGAGAAGGCGTCCCGTAGTAATCTACCCTCACCATGTCCAGGAGGGAGAGCGAGGCCCTGCCGGTACGGATGGTCGAGAACTCGTACCTGAGAGACTCTATGGCGGCCTTCATCTTCTCTTCGGTCTTTTTCCTAACCTCCGGTATCATTTTTTCCCCCTCACTATTGTGCCCACCTTCTTGCCTGAAATAACCCTGTTGATGTTGCCGGGTTTTTTCAGGTTGAACACTACGATGGGCAGGTTGTTGTCCATGCAGAGAGAGATCGCAGTCGAGTCCATGACCTTGAGGCCCTTGTCCAGGACGTCCAGGTAGGTAAGCTCGTCGAACTTGACGGCCTTTTTGTCTTTGACGGGGTCGGCGGTGTATACACCGTCCACCTTTGTGGCCTTGAGTATAACCTCCGCGCCTATCTCCATCGCCCTGAGAGCGGCGGCGGTGTCCGTGGTGAAGTACGGGTTGCCCGTGCCTGCCGCAAAGATGACCACCCTTTTCTTTTCTAAGTGCCTTACCGCCCTCCGCCTGATGTAAGGCTCGGCGAGTTCCATCATCTCTATCGCGGATAGTACCCTCGTGGACACCCCGAGCTTCTCTAAGCTGTTCTGTAGCGCAAGCGCGTTCAGCACGGTGGCGAGCATGCCCATGTAGTCTGCGGAGGCGCGCTCCATCCCGCTGGCCGTTGCGGCGACGCCCCTGTAGATGTTGCCGCCGCCTATGACCACTGCAAGCTCGACGCCGCCTTTGACAAGGTCCCTTATCTCGCCCGCCACGTCCCCGACCACCTGCGGGTCGATGCCGTAGGGTTGGGAGCCCATCAGGGCCTCCCCGGAGATCTTCAACATCACCCTTTTATACTTGGGGGGCATGGTATCCTCTTTAGGAGTTTACTTCTTGGCCAGTTGTTCGGCGACCTCGGCCGCCAGGTCGCAGGTCTTCTTTGCGAGGCCCTCGCCCAACTGGAAGCGCACAAACCGCCTGACGCTGATGTTCTCGCCGATCTTGGCGACCTTCTCGGTGATCAAGTCCTTAACCTTCTTCTTGCCGTCCGGGTCCTTTACGAACACCTGGTCGAGCAGGCACACGTCCCCGTAGAACTTGTCGAGCTTCCCTTCGACTATCTTGTCCAGGATGTTGTCCGGCTTGCCGGACTGCCTGGCCTGGTCCTTGTATATCTCCTTCTCGCGGGCAAGCACGTCTTCCGGGACCTCGTCGCGCCTGACATACGCAGGGCTGGCGGCGGCAATGTGCATGCAGATGTCCTTTACCATATCCTGGAACTCGTCGGTCTTGGCAACGAAGTCCGTCTCGCAGTTGACCTCGAGGAGCACGCCTATCTTCCCGCCCGCGTGAATGTAGGAGCCCACCTGTCCTTCGGACGCTATACGGCCCTCCTTCTTTGCTGCGGCAGAGAGGCCCTTCTTCCTGAGGATGTCTATGGCCTTCTCCAAGTCTCCACCAGACTCGGTGAGCGCCTTCTTGCAGTCCATCATGCCTGCGCCGGTCTTCTCCCGCAGGTCCTTTACGTCTGATGCGCTGATTGACATTATTCAAATACCTCCAGAAATTCTATTAGTGTGGTGGGCGGTGCCCACCCTACATACTCTTGTCGTCCTGAGTAGCACATTACGGTGTCGCAGACACCGAAGATGAAAGAAGTCAGCCGAAGGACCCACAGTTGACTTTCTTTTATAAGAGAAAGGTGGATTCTTCACTTCGTTCAGAATGACAGGCTGACAGCCATGCGGTGTGGTGGGTTGTGCCCGGCCTTTACGCCGCTTCGCCAGCCTCCGCCTTCTCGTCGGCCTCCGCCTTTGCGACTGCCTGGCGTCCCTCGGCCTCATCCTGGCGCTTCTGTTTGCCCTCGAGCACCGCGTCAGCTATGCGGGAGGTGATGAGCCTTATTGCGCGTATGGCATCGTCGTTGCCGGGTATCGGCAGGTCGATCAGGTCGGGGTCGCAGTTTGTGTCCACTATGCCCACGACGGGTATGCCGAGACGCCTCGCCTCGAGCACCGCTATGTGTTCCTTGCGGGGGTCTACCACGAAAAACGCGCCCGGCAGGGACTTCATATCCCTGATGCCGCCAAGGGTCTTGTCGAGCTGCGCACGCTGCTTTTCCAGGCCCGCGACCTCTTTCTTGGTTATCTTCTCGAAGGTCCCGTCCTGCTTCATGCGGTCTATCTTGTTGAGCTTCTCTATGCTCTTCCTTATGGTCTGGAAGTTGGTCAGCATCCCGCCCAGCCAGCGCTGGTTGACGTAATACTGCCCGCAACGGACGGCCTCCTCTGAGATGGAGTCCTGCGCCTGCTTCTTCGTACCCACAAAAAGCACCGGCTTGCCTGCAGCCGAAACCTCGGCGACGAAGTTGTACGCGTCCTTGAACTTCCTCAGCGTCTTCTGCAGGTCTATTATGTATATACCGTTTCTCTCGCCGAAAATGAACTTCTTCATCTTCGGGTTCCACCTCTTCGCCTGGTGGCCAAAATGCACGCCAGCCTCCAGAAGCTCCTTCATCGTAATCACAGCCATGACAACCTCCCCTTGGTTTTTCCTCCACCCCTTGACCGCGCAGGAAACTCATCAAATGAGCACCGCCCTGCGCTTACTGCCCGAGGTGTGTGTAATTGTGGCCGACGCCCGCCGACCTCCCTGTTGAAACGCTATTAAATACCATATTCCGGGTATATTTGCAAGGAATTTTTATGAACTGGTGTAAGAGAATTGGCTTGACATTCAAGCCACGTCCGTGTTATTGATAATGACATTGGTTTTCATTTCCAAGAGGTGGGGATGGGGAAGAAGGTAGACGGGTTCAACAAATACCTGTCCGAAAAGGGCATGAAGAACACCCGGCAGAGGGATGCCGTGGCGGAGGTATTCTTCTCTACTAACGGGCACATAAGCGCCGAGGAACTCTACCTCAAGGTGGCAAAGGCGCACCCCTCTATAGGGCTTACCACCGTCTACCGCACGCTGAAGCTCCTGACCGAGGCGGGGCTTGCAAAGGAAAGAAGGTTCAGCGAGCAGGGCGTTTACGAGAAGGCCGAGGCGGACAAGCACCACGACCACCTTATATGCACCCGCTGCGGCAGGATATTAGAGTTCAAGGAGCCATCCATAGAGATGATGCAGGAGGACGTGGCCCGCAGGTACGGCTTCGTGGTCGTCGACCACAAAATGGAGCTGTATGGGCTTTGCAGGTCCTGCAGCACGGGCTGATTTTTTTTTGGGAAGCTACTGAAATTGATTTTCAGTTTCACGGAGGTATCGGCAGTATGACGGGCCAGAGGCGAAAGAAGCTGCTCTTGATCGGCAACCCCAACGTGGGCAAGAGCGTTATATTCGGTGAACTGACGGGCAAGTACGTTACCGTGTCCAACTACCCAGGCACCACGGTCGAGGTAAGCCACGGCAACGCGGTGATAAGGGGAGAGCAGTTCACGGTTGTAGACACCCCAGGCGTCAACAGCCTGCTCCCGATGTCCGAGGACGAGCAGGTGACAAGGGACATACTGCTGAAGGAGGACTTCGACCACGTCCTCCAGGTATCTGACACGAAGAACCTGAGGCGTTCGCTCCTCATAAGCCTTCAGTTGGCCGAGATGGGCGTGCCCTTCCTGATGGCCCTCAACATGGCGGACGAGGCCAAGGACGCTGGCATAGAGACGGACCTTGCGGCCCTTCGGGACATTACCGGGGTGGAGACCCTGAGCACGGTAGCCACGCTGCACAAGGGCATGAACAGGCTCCGCGACTCTGTCACGAAGACGAGGCATTCCACTCTAACAATGACGTACCCGGAAAGGATAGAGGAGGCAGTCGCAAGGATGGAGGCCATACTCCCGGATTCGAGGATAACCCGCCGCTCGCTCGGCCTGATGCTGTTGGGCGGGGACGTTAGCCTCAAGGACTGGCTGCACGGGCGGTTGGGCGACAAAGAGATAGACCGCCTGGAGGACATAGTCAACGATACACAGTCAGGCCTGTCCGACTCTCTCGGATACATAATTAACACGGAGCGACTGAAGGTAGTAGGCCTGGTCGTGGACGCATGCCAGACAAGGGTTGCCAGGCCGGAGAGGGGCATAAGAAGCTGGCTCGGCTCCGTCACCATGCACCCCATCTTCGGGATACCGTTCCTGCTGGCCGCGTTATTCGTAGTATACCAGTTTGTAGGGGTGCTGGGCGCGGGCACTATGGTCAACTTCATGGAACGCACCGTATTCGCCGGATACATCAACCCGTACGCGGCCAGGTTTTTCGATACGGTGATGCCTGTCGCGTTCATCAGGGAGCTATTTGTGGGGCCGTACGGGCTGGTAACGATGGCCCTCACCTACGCGATAGCAATAGTGCTCCCCATAACCGGCACGTTCTTCATAGCGTTCGGAATAATGGAGGACTCAGGCTACCTCCCGCGCCTCGCCATAATGTTAAACCGCGTGTTCAAGGTAATAGGGCTTAACGGCAAGGCGGTGCTCCCTATGGTGCTGGGCTTGGGCTGCTGCACGATGGCCACCCTGACCACGCGCATAATGGAGACCAAGAAGGAACGCATCATAGTAACGCTCCTGCTGGCGCTCGGCATCCCGTGCTCCGCGCAGTTAGGCGTGATAATGGGGATGCTCGCCGGCATATCGGCGATGGGTACGGTGATATGGGCGTCGGTGGTGGCAGGCGTGATACTCCTTGTGGGCTTCCTCGCCTCCAAACTGATAAAAGGAGACCCGTCAGACTTCATACTGGAGCTTCCTCCTATCAGGATGCCCCAGCTAAAGAACATAGCCTTCAAGACGCTCGGCAGGATAGAGTGGTACCTGAAGGAGGCGGTCCCGCTATTCATGCTGGGCACGCTCGTGCTCTTCGCGGCGGACAAGATGATGCTCATCGGGCTGATGGAGAAGGCGGCCTCTCCGGTAGTAGTGGGGCTCATGGGGCTCCCGGAGAAGGCAACCGAGTCGTTCCTCATAGGCTTCCTGAGGCGCGACTACGGGGCGGCAGGGCTTTTTGCGCTCCAGAAGGAAGGACTCCTCACGCCGGTGCAGGTGGTGGTGAGCCTCGTCACCGTGACGCTCTTCGTGCCGTGCATAGCCCAGTTCTTCGTGACCATAAAGGAGCGGGGGCTGGCTACTGCGCTTGCCATGACCGCGTTCATATTCCCCTTTGCGGTGCTGGTAGGTGCGGCGCTCAACTTCGGGCTCAACTTTTTGGGGGTTACGCTACAGTAGTAGTTGTTTCATGTAGCTGCCCCATTCATGGGGCGCTTTTAGTAAATTAATGTTCCAACATCGCCTGGTAAATCAGGCAGCTACAATTAAGGAGAACTATATGACGCCGGAAGAAAAGAAAACGTCCGAGTTCGTGATAACCGAGGAGATAATAGACGAGCTGCTTGAGTCCGTGTGGCTCACGGAGGAGCGCGGCATGGACATGTCTAAAAACAGGGCCGGGCTTTATTCGATGCTGATGGAGGAGGACCTGGTGGAAAACCAGTCCGTCGCGGAGGCCGCGCTCGGCCAGGTCGCAAAGTACGGTTACATAAGCATCGGCGGCGAGGGCGTGGCGCTTTCAGAGTCGGGACGCGCACGCGCAAGACAGGTAATCAGGAGGAAGCGCCTCGCTGAAAAGCTCCTGGCCGAGGTGCTCGCCGTTGACCCGCACGAGACGAGGGTATCCGCATGCCGCATAGAGCACATACTGAGCCCGGAGGTGACCGACTCCGTATGCTCCTTCCTGGGCCACCCTCCCACCTGCCCTCACGGCAAGCCCATACCGAGGGGCGAGTGCTGCAAGAAGCTCTCGCACTACATCAGCCCGCTCGTGATGCCTATGAAAGACCTTTCCCCCGGCTCGAAGGCGCGTATCGTATTCATCGCCCCGAAGGACCACAGCAGGATGGACAGGCTCTCCACGCTGGGCATTGTGCCTGGCACCGAGATAACACTGCACCAGAAAAAACCCGCATTTGTGATAAGGGCCGGGGAGACGGAGCTTGCACTGGACGTGGAGATTGCGGGCGAGATATACGTCAAGATAACAGGGTAATACGCTCAGCCCAGATACCTGAGCAGCCAGCCCTCGACCACCTCTACTGCGCCAACAGGGCAAACCTCCTGGCAGCAGAAGCACCTGATGCACTCGCGGTAGTTGATTGACAGGCCGCCCTCGCCCTCGCTTATCACGCCCGCAGGACATGAGGTGTGGCACATAAGGCACATCTGGCACTTGAGCTTGTCTATCTTCGGCCTCGCGGTGAGCGCGTCCTTGAGGAGCCTCCTCACCGGCTCAGGTATGGTCCACTCCGTACTCGAAGTTGTAGGCAGCTTGAAGCCCTCCACCCGCGCCTGGTAAACCCCTACGAAATCGCCCAACAGTTCGATGTCTCCCAGCCCGTCAGGCGCAAAACCCAGCTTCCTTGCCGCCTTGTTTGTGGGGAGCCTGTCGGCGGGCACGCCCAATATCTCCGAGAGTATGAAGTCGAGGGCCACAGCGTCCGGCCCAGCGGCTATGAGTCCGATTTCCCTGGGTATGCCGCTGCCCGGCCCGTTACCCTCCATGCCAACCACCGCGTCTACGATGTTGAGTGTAGGCTTGACTATGCCGTGCAGTTCGACAAGCATCGTGGCAAACGCGTTTCTGTCCACGCCGGCCTTGAAGTGCCACTGCGCCTTCCTGCGTCCCGGTATGCAACCGAATAGGTTCTTGACCGCAAGCGTCAGGAGCATCTGCACGTGGGTCTTGGCCTTGGGCAGGTTGATGACCGCGTCCGCGCGCATCACCTCCCTCGCCACCTCAAAATGTTTGAAGGTGCCCTTGCCCGGTATTGTAACGGCCTCATGAAGCTCCAGAAGCTCCACGCCCTCCTCGGATGCCACCGCCCCTATGCCCGTGACCTCGGCTATCCTCTTGAAGCTCCCGATGGCCGGAGAGTCGGCTATGACCGGAAGGCCGCCCGCCTCCTTCACGAGCCTGACAACGGCCCGCACAACTTCGGGGTGCGTGGTGACAGCCTTGTCCGGGGCCTTGGCCGCAAGCATGTTGGGCTTGATAAGCACCCTCGCCCCGGGCTTCACGAACGCGCCCATCCCGCCAAGGAGTTCCACCGCCCTGCCGACGGAGCGGTATACGAGTTCCCTTTCATATCCCGCGCACCTTACGAGGCCGACTTTGGGTTTCATGGATTAATCTCACTATTAATAGCATTCAAACTCCCCTCTCCCTGTGATAGCTGCTTCCTTTACCCCTCCCCACCTGTGGGGGAGGGCAGGGTGGGGGCCGGGAGAGGGGGCAGGGGTGAGGGCTTGATTGCCCCCCAACAAAAAAGGGACCCCGCTAAAGGTCCCCTGATTTATCTCGCCATGCCTTCAGTACCGTCAAGTCTTGATGATGTACATGCAGGCCTTGCCCTCTATCTTCTTGACGATTTGGTCTTTGTCCAGCTCTACGCGGCTCGTGCCCTCGGTAGCAAATACCACCTTGCCGGACGACATGGAGCGGCACGCTATCTGGTACACCTTGATGGGCTTGCCGCCCACCTTGATGTGCTCGCCCACGATGGAGCGTATCACCTGGTGTACTATGCAGAACGGGTGGAGTATAGCGCCCTTCGTCTTATAGATGTCAAGGTACTTGTCCACTATCTGCTGGTAGAAGTCCGGAAGCCTGCCGTCCTTCATCACGTCGCTTAGGAGCTTCGTCATCGGGCAGTTCTTGAGGATAAGGATGTTGCCGTCCCTGTCTGCCTGTCCCTCAAGGGTGTCGAGCGGGGACTTCCCCTTGTCGTGCTCCTCCAGGAACTTCTCGATGTTCTCGTAGTCCTTCAGGTCGAGCTCGCTGGCGATGTTCTTGCCGGCTTCCTGGAGGTCATGTATGATGGCGAGTATCAGCCTGCTGTTCTCGTTAATTACTTCTTCCGCCCACCTCTTCGTGAGCTTCTTCTCAATCAAGGACATCTTGCACCTCGTCGTACAGGGTCATCGGCCTTGCAAACAACTCCGCACCCGACGACCCCAAAAGGTCCGGAGTTGTAACTATGCCAACGCTCAGGAAGCTACGGCGTACTGCTTCGCCGTATCAACGACCCTGGAGAAACCTGCGGGGTCGGAGACGGCCATCTCAGCCAGCACCTTGCGGTCGAGTTCCACGCCTGCCAGCTTCAGGCCGTGCATCATCCTGCTGTAGGAGATGTCGTAGAGCCTCGCGGCCGCGTTTATCCTCGCTATCCAGAGGTTTCTGAACTCCCTCTTTTTTGCGCGCCTGTCCCTGTATGCGTACTTGAGCGCCCTGTCTACAGCCTCGGTAGCTGTCCTGAACAGGCGGCTCCTGCCGCCGTAGTAACCCTTTGCCAGCTTGAGGACCTTGCTCCTGCGTCTCCTGGCCTTGAAACCCCTTTTTGCTCTCGGCATCTCTAATTCTCCTTCGGAACTAAATTTAAGGCACGCCCGTCAGCTGTGCGGGACGCGCCGCGACTGCCTTTACCCATGACCGCCCCACTCAGCTATACGGGAGCAGCTTCCTTATCATCTTTGCGTCGGTGTTGTTGCAGATTGCGCCCGCAGAAATGTGGCGCATCCGCTTGCCGGACTTGGTGCTCAAGAGGTGTTTCCCAAATGCCTTGCCCCTCTTTACCTTGCCCTTGCCGGTGACCCGGAAACGCTTCGCCGCACCGCTGTGCGACTTGATCTTGTAGCCTGCCATTATCGCTGCCTCCCCTTAGGTAATTTCACATCAAAACGCGCCACGACAGCCTCGTTTTCCTTAAGGCGTCCGTGGGGAGCGTGTAATATACACCAACGAAATAGAGATGTCAAGCCTTTGGCGAAATAATCATAATCAGGGAGCGGCCCTCCTGGGTGGCGGACTGCTCTATGTTGCCCGCGTCGGCTATCTCGGTCGCGACCCGGCTCAAGAGCGCCCTGCCAAGCTCTGAGTGGGTTATCTCCCTGCCCCGGAACACGATGTTCATCTTCACCTTGTTGCCCTCGGCCAGGAACTTCCTTGCGTTGTTGAGCTTGAAGGTGTAGTCGTGCACGTCCGTGCCGGGCCGCATCTTTATCTCCTTGACCACGACCGTCTTCTGGTGCTTTTTGCTCTCGTGGAGTTTCTTGGCCTGCTCGTACTTGTACTTGCCGTAGTCCATTATCTTGCAGACCGGCGGCTTTGCAAGCGGGGCCACTTCGACCAGGTCCAGAGCCCGTTCGGTGGCTACGTTCAAGGCGGCTTCCACCGGCATTATGCCAAGCTGTTCGCCCGCCTCGTCGATGACGCGCACCTCGCGCACCCTTATCTCCCTGTTTATCCTCGCTGTAGGTTTTCCTATGTCCATCACCTCCGGTTGAATTGTGGTTGTTAAACAATGACCGACACATCGCTTAGGCGCTGTGCATTTGTTCATCTTCGGCGACTTCTTCGCCGCAAGGTGAGCTACGGCCCCTACAAATCGGTGGGCCTACTCAACTTGCAATTTCTTTTCCTTTATTTCTTCGTTTATTCTTTTTATGAAATCCGCCTTCGGCATCGCGCCCAGGTCTTTGCCGTCCCTGAGCCTTACGGCGAAAGTGCCCGCATCGAGCTCCTTGTCGCCCACTACAAGTAGATACGGTATTTTCTGAAGCGTCGCCTCGCGTATCTTGTATCCTATCTTTTCGTTACGGACGTCGGCAGTCGCCCTGACGCCTGCGGCGAGCAGCTCTTCCACCGCCTTGAGTGCGTAGTCCGCCTGCCGCTCCGTTATGGTGCAGACCACCGCCTGCACGGGGGCGAGCCATACTGGAAATGCCCCTGCATAGTGCTCGATGAGCACCCCGAAGAACCTCTCAAGCGATCCCATCAGCGCCCTGTGCACCATGATGGGCTGGTGCGCGGCCCCGTCCTCGCCCGTGTACTCAATCGCAAAGCGCTCAGGGAGGTTGAAGTCCACCTGCACAGTGGTGCACTGCCATGCGCGTCCCAGCACGTCTTTAATCTTGATGTCTATCTTCGGGCCGTAGAACACACCCTCGCCGGGGTCTATCTGATAGTTAAGCCCCTTGCCTTCGAGCGCGGCCTTGAGGGCGCCGGTCGCCGTGTCCCAGTTCTCCTGCGTGCCCACATACTTCTCAGGCTGGGTGGAGAGGTATATGTCATAGTCCTTGAACCCGAAGGTCTTAAGGATGAACAAGGTAAAGTCGAGCACCTTGAATATCTCGCCCTCAAGCTGGTCCGGGCGGCAGAATATGTGCGCGTCGTCCTGCGTGAAGCCCCTCACCCTCATAAGGCCGTGCAGCGCGCCGGAGCGCTCGAAGCGGTAGACCGTGCCCAGCTCCGCCCAGCGTATCGGCAGGTCCCTGTAGCTTCGCATCTTAGCTTTGTATATCGCGATATGGAAGGGGCAGTTCATCGGCTTCAGTTCGTAGTCGAGGCCCTCTATCTCCATCGGCGAGTACATGCTGTCCCTGTAGAAGTCCCAGTGGCCGCTCTGCTTCCAGAGGTCTAACTTCGCTATGTGCGGCGTGTATACAAGCTCGTACCCGCCCTTCACGTGCTCCTCTTTCCAGAAGTCCTCTATCACGCGCCTGACCACCGCGCCCTTCGGGTGCCATAGTATCAGGCCCGCGCCGGTCGAGTCCTCGTGGCTGAAGAGCTCGAGGTCACGCCCGAGCTTCCTGTGGTCGCGCCTCTTTATCTCCTCCAGCCTGTCAAGGTATTCCTTCAACTGGTCCGCCGTGGCCCAGGCCGTGCCGTATATGCGCTGGAGCATCTTGTTCTTCTCGTCGCCGCGCCAGTATGCACCGGCAGAGCTGAGGAGCTTGTACGCCTTTATACTGCTCGTGTCCGGCAGGTGCGGCCCACGGCAGAGGTCGACGAACCCGCCCTGGTCGTAAAGCGTTACCGTGTCGCCTTCGAGTTCGGATATTATCTCGACCTTGTAGGTCTCGCCCTTGTCTTTGAACAGGCGCATAGCCTCTTCCTTCGACACCACGCTCCTCACGAAGGGCTTCGCCGCCTTGATTATACCGGCCATCTCCTTCTCAATTTTCTCAAGGTCCTCAGGCACGAACCCGCCTTCCTTGTCGAAGTCGTAATAGAAGCCGTCCTCTATCGCGGGGCCTATGGCGACCTTCACCTGTGGGAAGAGTTCCTTCACCGCCTGCGCCATGACGTGCGACGCGCTGTGGCGGTAAACCTCCCTGCCCTCCGGTGAGTCGAAGGTCAGTATGCGCACCTTTGCGTCCGACACTATGGGAGTGTTCAGGTCGACAAGCGTCCCGTCTATCTCGCCAGCGAGTGCGGCCTTGGCCAGCCCTCTGCCAATGGACGCGGCCAGTTCGGATACTGTGCTGCCGCAGTCTATCTCGCGCACGGAGCCGTCCGGCAGAGTAACTTTCAATTTTGTATTTGCGTCCATTTGCTCCCGCTTTGAAAAACAAAAAGCATCACATAAAGGGGTTGCCTTTTTATGATGCCTGGAAAAACGTTATAGTGTTACAACTGTATCAAGACCCTGGTTTTGGTTTGAAAGGCCGCGTCATTAAGCTCCGGCCACACCTTAAACTTAATACAATAATGCCCTAATTGTCAAGAAATTAATAATTGCCGGGTGGTTATGGTAGGCGCGGGCGGTTTCGAACCGCCGACTTCTACCGTGTCAAGGTAGCGCTCTCCCCCTGAGCTACGCGCCTGCATCCTAATATGTAGACGGGGATTGTAAATTCATAGCGGGCCTTTGTCAAGCAAAATAAAAGGGGGTCCGCGCATTAGGCGCGGACCCCCTTTATGCAAAACTTAACGGGGCTTACTTTATGGAGCTCTTCAGGTCCTTGCCGGCTGTGAACTTGGGCACCTTGGCGGCGGCTATCTTGATCTCCGCGCCAGTCTGCGGGTTCCTGCCCTTGCGGGCCTTCCTCTTGTGCACGGAGAAAGTGCCGAACCCGACCAGAGAAACCTTCTGGCCCTTCTTGAGCGAGGCCTTGATACCGTCCAACGCCGCGTTCAACGCCTTGCCTGCCGCAACCTTGCTGATGTCTGCTGCCTCAGCCATCTTCTCTACCATCTCTGCCTTTGTCAATTTCGTTCCTCCTTTCGATTGTCGCTGAAATGACTTGCCCACGTAAAATCTGTTTCATTCTTCAGGTTGAGAGTATCACTCACGGACGCGCTTTTGTCAAGGATTTTTTTGTGCCTTCAGAATTTTCTGCCCGTATCACGGGGGCCTCAGGCTTTGAGGGCTCACCGACCCTCGTCAACGTGATGCCCATCTCCTTTATTTTCTTCCTCAGCGTGTTCCTGTTTATGCCCAGCATGTCCGCCGCCTTCAACTGGTTGTAGTTCGTCTCCATCAGCGCCATCTGGATCAGCGGCTTCTCGACTATCGCCATGACAGAGTCGTAGACGTCGCCCTCACCAACCCTCCTCGTCTTCTTTATAAAGCAGTGTATCTTGTCACGCAGCATCTCCTCTAACGTGATGCCTTCCGCGCCCTTCATGCCCGCCTTCCCGCCCTTCATTATCACCTCGACGTCCTCGGGCAGTATCGCGGCCGACCCGGAAAGCACTACCGCCCGCTTGATGCAGTTCTCGAGCTCGCGCACGTTGCCGGGCCAGTCGTGGTCCGTCAGCCGCTTCACAGCCTTTGTGGTCAGGCTCTTCTTCGGCGCGCCGAGTTCCTGCGCCGCCTTTTCCAGGAAGTGCTCGGCTAACGCCGGGACGTCTTCTTTTCGCTCCCTCAGCGGAGGCAGGTTTATCTTCACTACGTTCAGGCGGTAGTACAGGTCCTCGCGGAACTCCTTGCTTGTGACTGCGTCGTCCAGGTCCCTGTGCGTCGCGGCAATTATCCGCGCGTCAGCCCTCAGGGTCTCGGACCCGCCTACCCTCTCGAACTCCTTTTCCTGGAGGGCACGCAGGAGTTTCGCCTGGAGGCTCAAGTCCATGTCGCCTATTTCGTCCAAAAAAAGCGTGCCGCCTGCAGCCTGCTCGAACTTGCCTATTTTGCGAGAGGCCGCGCCGGTGAACGAGCCCTTCTCGTGGCCGAACAACTCGGACTCCATCAGCTCCCTCGGTATGGCGGCCGAGTTGACTACCACGAGAGGCCCACCTACTCTTTTAGAGTGCGCGTGCAACGCACGGGCGATGAGTTCCTTGCCAGTACCTGACTCACCTGTGATGAGCACAGTCACGTCCGTGGCCGCCACCCTGCCGACGGTCTTGAATATCTCCTGCATCGCCTGAGACTTCCCTACGATGGCCCCGACCTCGTAACGCTCCCTGAGGGACGCCTTCAGGTTCTCGACCTCTGCGGCCATCGCACGGTTCTCAAGGGCGCGCTGGAGCAGGAGCGTCACCTCGTCCACGTCGAAGGGCTTCGTGATGTAGTCGAATGCGCCGGACTTCATCGCGTCTATCGCGGTCTTCATGGAACCGTGCGCGGTCATCATTATGACGTAGGTGTCTACCCCCGCCTCCTTCATGCGCCCAAGCACGGTGATGCCGTCTATGCCCGGCATCATGACGTCCAGGAAAGCCACAGGGTACGCGCCCGTCTTCAGGGCCGCAAGCCCGGACACGCCGTCCTTGGCCTCAGACACCTCGTAGCCTTCCTTGCCGAGCGCCTTCTTAAGGACAAAACGTATCGACTCGTCGTCGTCCACTATAAGTATTTTTGGGGGCATGTCTACCGTCTCTTCCTTGCGAGCCTGTTTATCTTCTCCTGCAGGAACCACTGGAAGTAGCCGTCATATCTCTTCTGCAAGTCGGGTATCTTCCAGTCGTGCTCGGTGACGGTGCCCCTGCATTTTTTGGAGCCGCATCTACATTCGATGGTGTATACAAGCTTCCTGTCGCTGTGCGGGTGCATGCTCATGGCATAGTCGTAGGCAAGCTCCTCGCCCTTCTTTATCTTCCTCATGGCCACAAGGAACACCTGGCCCTTGAAACCCACGTTAGGGTCGCAGGAGTGGTTCACTATGTGGCTCGGCATAAGCTCCATGTGCGAAGGCTTGAGCGGGCCTATGGAGAAGTAATCCGACAGCTCCATCGGCTTGTCGGCCAGGTCGTCGCCGAAGGTGTTCTCGTCCTCCACGGTGAGGATGTACCCGCCCACCACGAAGAGTATGTCGCCCTTCCTGATATCCTCTTTGGCGAAGGCTCCCTTGCCGTACCTGCCCGTGTCCTCTATCTCGAGCTTCGGGTTCATCCATCCGAACGACCTTTTGTTCATCTGCTGCCACTTCCTTTCGTTTAATTATTAAGTCACCAGCGAAAAAACTATATTCCAATCCCCCCGCCCGTGTCAACAAGATAATGCCTATTTTTTGGGCATAGCCATTAGAGCGAGATTGCCACGTCGTCCCGTTGGGTCGGGACTCCTCGCAATGACATACTAAAAACAACGCCTCTCCCGCGCCGCGCCGCTTTTCCCTTGAAAGCAGGGCACTGGTTATGCTATTTTAAATAGATTTGACAGGTACTTAATATACGTACAGAGGCATCCAAAAGTCATGGAAGACAAATACTATCCTAAGGCCGTCGAGGCCAAGTGGCAGAAGCGCTGGGAGGATACCCGCGCCTTCAAGGTCACGGAGGACCCGGCGAAGAAAAAATACTACGTACTCGAGATGTTCCCCTACCCCTCCGGCAGGATACACATGGGCCACGTCAGGAACTACTCTATAGGCGACGTGGTGGCCCGGTACAAGCGGATGTGCGGCTTCAACGTGCTGCACCCGATGGGCTGGGACTCCTTCGGGATGCCCGCCGAGAACGCCGCCATAAAGCACGCCATCCACCCGCACAAGTGGACCGTCGAAAACATCGCCTACATGCGGAAGCAGTTGAAGCAGATGGGCCTGTCGTACGACTGGGACCGAGAAGTAGCCACCTGCCTGCCTGAGTATTACCGCTGGAACCAGTGGTTCTTCATCCGTATGTTAGAGAAGGGCCTCGCCTACAGGAAGACTGCCTTCGTCAACTGGTGCGGCTCTTGCGAGACCGTGCTTGCCAACGAGCAGGTCGAGGACGGGAAGTGCTGGCGGTGCGAGTCAGAGGTTACCCAGAAGGAACTGCCCCAGTGGTGCTTCAGGATAACCGCGTACGCGGAGGAGCTTCTTAGCAGCCTCGACAATATGCCCGGCTGGCCTGAGCGCGTCCTTACGATGCAGAAGAACTGGATAGGCAAGTCCACCGGCTGCGAGATAGACTTCAAGGTAAAAGACGTGCCCGGCCTCGATAAGATAACCGTGTTCACCACGCGCGCGGACACGCTCTTCGGGGCCACGTTCATGTCGGTCGCGCCTGAGTCGCCCATAGTTCAGAAGCTCATCGCTGGCCGCCCGCAAGAGGCCTCCGTCCGAGCATTCATCGAGAAGGTCGGCCGCGAGAGCAAGATAGACAGGACGGCAGAGACGGGCGAAAAAGAAGGCGTGTTCACGGGCGCGTACGCGGTCAACCCGGTCACGGGCGAGGATATACCTGTATGGGCGGCAAACTTCGTGCTGGCCGAGTACGGCACGGGCGCTGTTATGGCTGTGCCTGCGCACGACCAGCGGGACTTCGAGTTCGCAAAAAAATACGGCCTGCCGGTAAAGGTAGTCATAAACCCGCCGGACAAGGCCCTCGTACCCGCAGAGATGGAAGCAGCATACGTGGACGAGGGCGTGATGACTGCGTCCGGGCAGTTCGACGGCACCCCGAACGTGCAGGGCAAGGTGCGCGTAGCCGAATACATCGAGGGCACGGGCACAGGCAAGAAGACGGTCAACTACCGCCTGCGGGATTGGGGCATATCGAGGCAAAGGTACTGGGGGACTCCCATACCTGTAATATACTGCGAGTCGTGCGGGCCTGTACCTGTGCCCGAAGACCAGCTACCTGTGCTGCTCCCGACGGACGTGGTGTTCACCGGCAAGGGCGCTTCCCCGCTGACCACGTCTAAGGAGTTCCTGTCAGCAAATTGCCCCAAGTGCGGCAAAGCAGGCAGGCGCGAGACGGACACGATGGACACCTTCGTGGACTCGTCGTGGTACTTCCTACGGTACTGCGGACTGGATGACTCCGCGCCCTTCGACAAGGACAAGGCCGCATACTGGATGCCGAAGGGTGGAGGCGTAGACCAGTACATCGGCGGGATAGAGCACGCGGTACTGCACCTACTCTATTCGCGTTTCTTCACAAAGGCAGTGCGAGACCTTGGCCTGACAGACGCCGACGAGCCTTTCACCAACCTGCTCACGCAGGGCATGGTGATAAAGGACGGGGCGAAGATGTCCAAATCGAAGGGCAACGTGGTAGACCCCGACCACCTGATTGGCGAGTTCGGCGCGGATACGGCAAGGCTTTTCTCTTTGTTCGCATCGCCGCCCGAGAAGGACCTCGAATGGGCCGACCAGGGCGTGGAAGGCTCGTTCAGGTTCCTTGCGCGCGTGTGGAGGCTGGTCAGGGAGAACATAGATATATTGACAACCGGTCAAGGCAAATTGTCAGGCGAGCCCTCTGCGAATGTAAAGGCACTCAGGCGCGCCACGCACAAGACCATAAAGAAAGTGACCGACGACATAGAGGACCGTTTCCACTTCAACACTGCGATAGCATCCGTGATGGAGCTTGTAAACGCGTTATACCAGTACGAGGTGGACAAGTCAGACCCGCACTCGGTCGACGCGTTCAAGGAGGCGGTGCAGACCGTGACGCTCCTTATGGCCCCGTTTGCCCCGCATATCACCTCGGAGCTTTGGGAGGCCATGGGTAAAGAGGACACGCTTGAAATCGCACCCTGGCCTTCATACGACCCGGAGCTTATAAAGGCCGAGGACATGCTTATAGTGGTGCAGGTGAACGGGAAGGTGCGTGACAAGATGACCGTTCCTGCGGACGCAAGCGAGGACTACGTGAAGTCCGCAGCCCTGAAGCTGGAAAAGGTAGTCCAGTTCACCGGCGGCAACGCGCCTAAGAAAATTGTATACGTAAAGGGCAAGTTGGTAAGTATCGTGGTGTAACAGAATGTCATTGCGAGGCGCGTATTTTGCGCCGTGGCAATCTCGGCTCAAATTATTAGAGAGTACCAGAATGATTCACTTTACACGACTATTCATAATAGCCGCCTTCGCCGCCCTGACACTATACTCCTGCGGCTACAGCCTGTCCAGGCAGGGCAGCCAGACAGGGCCCTCTGAGGGCGCGCACAACGTGTCCATCCCAATGTTCACAAACGACACGTTCGAACCGCTGATAGAGAGGGAACTGACCTCCGCCCTGAAGGACGAGATAGCCCTGGACGGTCGGTGGGTGCTGACCGACGCGAAAGACGCCGACATCGCCGTGGCAGGCCGGGTGGTGTCCTACGAGCTGCAGCCCCTGTCCTACGACATAAAGGAGAGGATTCAGGAGTACCGCGTGAACATAAAGACTGAGGTGAAGGTGACTGAGGTCAGGACTGGAAAGGTCATCTGGAAGGAAAACGGGATAGAGACATTCTCTGAGTACCGCGTCACGAGGGACATCACAAAGAGCAAGATAGGCAAAGGCGAGGCTATAAAAAAGGCGTCCAAGGACTTCGCGGACGAGTTTATAATCAAGGTGCTGGACAGCTTTTAGACATGAAAAAACTAAAACCGGAAGAACTCTCAGTACATATAGAGAAGGGCGAACTTGCCCCGGTATACCTTCTTGCCGGGGAGGAGGGCTTCCTGATTGAGAAGGCATATGAGCGCCTTCTGGACAGGGCGCTCGTTGGCGCGCCCAGGGACTTTAACTTGGACGTGTTCTACGCAAAGGACGCGAAGGCCGATGACGTGGCCTCCCAGGCGGACACCCTCCCCATGATGGCGGACAGGCGGGTGGTGGTATTAAAAGAGGCCGACAAGCTGAAAGACCCGGCCCCGCTTATAAAGTACATCGGGTCTCCGTCGCCCGGCACCGTACTGATACTTCTGGCCCTGGACCCCGACAAGGCGAAGGAGGCCATCCTCGCCAAGGCGTTGCCGGAAGTCGGCATACACGTGCACTTCTACCCCCTGTTCGACAACCAGGTGCCTCAGTGGATAAGGTCGCAGGCCAGGGGGCACGGCTACTCATTAGACAACGACGCCGCGTCGTATATGAACGAGATGCTTTGCGGAAACCTCGCGCTGCTTGAGGCGGAGCTTGGCAAGGTGTTCAACTACGTGGGCGACAGGAAGAATATAACATACGGAGACGTCAGGGAGTCGGTCGGCGATTTTGGACTGCCTGCCGTGTACGAGCTTATAGACGCGGCCACTGGCAGAAAGACGGGCGAGGCCCTTGAGACGCTTGCCAGGCTCCTCCGGGAAGGCGAAGAGCCCCTCAAGGTCCTGGGCTTTATGGCCAACCACTGGCGCAAGCTCGCGGACGCCAAAGAGCGCTTAAGGAAGGGAGAGCCTGCCGCTCAGGTTGCCAAGGCGCTCAGGCTCCACTTCAGGACAAGCAATAAGTTTCTGGCACAGGCCGAGAGGGCCACGGACACAGAGGTCGCACGCGCATTCCACCTTTTCAAGAAGGCGGACACGGACCTCAAGGGCTCCGCGCTTGGCGAGAGAGTAGTAATGGAGCGGCTCGTGCTGGAACTTTCCGGCGCAGGGGGGTTCTAAATGTGCGGGTTCAATAACGCCATGGACATAAGCGAAGAGAGTGGAGGCGCCGTCACGATAATGCCCGACGGTGCGGGGAGTTGTCAGCTCCCCTTTACCGCCAGTGCGAGCTTGTGCAGTTTCTTCGAAAGGCGGGATACCTTGCGTGAGGCGTTATTCTTGTGGATTATGCCGTGCGATGCTGCCTTGTTGATTACCGGCACTGCCGCAATCAGGGCCTCTTTGGCCTCGTCCGCACCTTTGTCTATGGCGGCGCCGAAGCTCTTGACCACGGTCCTGAGGGTGGACTTTGCGGCACGGTTCCTCTCCCGCTTCACTATGGACTGTTTGTTCCTTTTTTCTGCCGACTTATGGTTGGCCAACTTACTACCTCCTTGTGTTAATGAGGCTAATTGTTTAACACAACAGGAGCGGTATGTCAAGAGATAATTTATGATCAGAGGAATACAACATAGCCTCAAGGCTAAACTTTTCGTGCTGTTCTTCACGATGAACCTGGGAGTCATCCTGCTGGTTGGCGTCATATCATACCAGTCGAAAAGGGATGCCATCGAGGAGCAGGTTGTGAACAACCTCACCATGATGTCCTCCGAACTGGCCGACAAGGTGGACAGGTTCCTGAGCGCGCGTCTAAACGACACGAACGCCATCGCGCTCCACTACTCGCTGTTCAACCAGAAGACAACCACCAGCAGCCAGAACACGGTGCTGGCCAAATACCTGAAGATATACCCCTACTACGAACACATAAGCATAATCAACTTAAACGACGTGAAGACGCCGCGCGCAAAGACCCCAGGCGGCGCCGAACCCTGGTACATGCCTGCCGTCAATGGCCAGGTCGTGTCATCGGACATGGTGCTCTCTCCCCTGACCGACAAGCCTACCATGTCTTTTGCAGCGCCAGTGAAGGACGCAAGCGGCAAGGTAGTCAGCATACTGACCACAAACCTTAACATCGCATATCTTTGGGACATAGTAGACCAGATAGGCGTCGAAAACAAAAATAACGGGCTGTCCGGCTACGCGTTCATGATGAACAGGGACGGCCTGTTGATAGCCCACCCCGACAAGAGGAAGGTGCTCTTCGAACAGGCCCTGCGCGAGAAGAAGGAGATATTCGCCGAGGCGATGACAGCGTTGAAGGAAGGACGCCCCGCCCATGTCCACTATACCTACGAAGGCGTGGCCAAGATGGCTGTAATCTCCCCATGCAATGGCTTTGGCGATTTCAAGGGCCACGGCTGGTCGCTCGCCGTCACATACTCCAGGTCAGACATGCTCGCCCCCCTGCACCAGCTCCTCCGCAAGTACATCTGGATATTCCTGCTGACGTCCATCGTCGCGCTGTTCGTGTCTACTCAGCTCGCAAACTACATAGTCAAGCCGATACTCGCACTAAAGGCCGGTGCGTCCAGGATAGGAGCGGGCAACTTCAGCCTGCGCATCGGGGTCGGAACCAAGGACGAGATAGGGGATTTGGCCTCGTCCTTCAACCAGATGGCCGAGACCCTGGAGACGCGCGACAACCAGCTGAAGGAGTATACCTGGACCCTTACCCGTATCAACCAGGAACTCGGGGTCAAACAGGAGGAGTTGCACCAGGCAAACGAGGTGCTTAAAAGGACGAACGACGAGCTCCTGAGGCTTGAAAAACATAAGGCGGAGTTCACGGCGATGATAACCCACGACATAAAGGCGCCGCTCTCTACGGTGATAACATACTCCGAGATGATACTGAACGGTACCATCGCAGAGGGCGGGGATACACTGAGGAAGGCGATAAACAGCATACACGCCAGCGGGTACAAGATACTTTCGCTCGTCGACAACTTCCTTGTGTCGTCCGCGATAGAGGCAGGCAGGCTCCAGCTCTACATAAAACCGCTCGACATAAACGACTTCGTCGAGGACGAGGTCCCGTTCTTCACTCCGCAGATGGAAAAGAAGAACATATCATTTGCATTCAATAAGGCCCTGGGATTGCCTCAGGTGATGGCCGACAAGGTCCAGCTGGACCGCGCCCTCTCTAACATAATATCTAACGCCATAAAGTTCACCCCACCCAACGGCAGGATAACGATAAGCACCTCACAGTCAGCCGACTTCGTCTCCGTCACGGTCGAGGACACAGGGAAGGGCATAACGGCAAGCGAGATAGATTCCATATTCACCAAGTACAAACGGGCCGACAGCGCTGCCAAGGTAGAAGGGCTGGGTCTCGGGCTATTCATATCCAAGGCCATCGTAGAGGCGCACGGCGGGAGCATAACCGTCACCAGCCGACCCGGCGAGGGCAGCGCGTTCACTATACAACTGCCCCGCGGTGTCCCGCCTAATGCCGGCCAGACAAGATGAGCGAACATGCCAAGCTGACGAAAGCCGTCGGCACGATGAGCATTGCCACCTCCATCTCGCGCGTGCTGGGTTTTGTGCGGGTGATGGTCATAGCCCGGATATTCGGCGCGGGCATGGTGGCCGACGCATTCTTCCAGGCCTTCCGCATAAGCAACATCCTACGTGAGCTGCTTGCCGAGGGCTCGATGTCCGCGGCCTTCATACCGGTCTTCACCGAATACCTCCACACAAAATCAAAGGAAGAGGCCAGGGAGCTTGCGAGCTCCATCTTCTACATACTGATGTTCATCCTGATAGGCGTGACGCTCCTGGGCGTAGCGTTCTCGCCCCAGCTTGTAGGCGTTATCTCACGGGGCTGGGTGAAGTTCCCGGAAAAATTTGCGCTGACTGTTGACCTGACCAGGATAATGTTCCCATACATACTGTTCGTTGGTCTCTCTGCCGTTACGATGGGCGTGCTGAACTCCATGGGCTCCTTCGCCGCGCCCGCGCTCGCGCCCGTGATGCTGAACATCTCGATGATAAGCTTCGCCCTCCTGGTCTCGCCACGGATGGAAAACCCCATCGTTGGCCTGGCGATAGGAGTGGTGTTCGGAGGGCTGCTCCAACTCCTCATCCAACTTCCCCCGCTCAGGAAGAAGGGCATGGGCTTTTATTTCATAGTAAAACCCGCACATGAAGGCGTAAAAAAGATAGCCCGGCTCACCATACCGGTCACCGGCAGCCAGGCGGTGGTGCAGATTAACATCTTCGTAAGCAGCATGATCGCGGCGTATCTCCCGGAAGGCAGCGTTTCCTACCTATATTACGCCATGTACCTTTACCAGTTCCCTCACGGCATATTCGGCGTGTCCGTAGCGATGGCAGTGCTGCCCAGCATGTCGCGCCATGCTGCGGTGGGCGACCACGACGCTTTGAAGGACACGCTTTCTTTCGGGCTTCGGTACATATTCTTCATAATGACGCCCGCGATGGTCGGGCTGATCGTACTCAGGGTGCCCATAACGAGCCTCCTGCTACAGCGCGGGACGTTCACGTATGCAGACACGCTCGGTACCGCATACGCACTGTTGTTCTTCTCTTTGGGGTTGTGCGCATATTCAGGTGTGAGGATAGTCAACGCCGCCTTCTACTCCCTGCAGGACACGAGGACGCCTGTGATGGGCGCCTTCGTGTCCGTCTCCGCCAACATCGCCCTGAGCCTCCTGCTGATGGGGCCGCTGAAGCACGGCGGCCTCGCCCTTGCAACCGCTTCGGCATCCGCACTGAACATGACGCTCCTGCTCTACCTGTTCAGGAGGAGGATGGGCAGGATAGGGGCAAAAAAGATACTGAACTCTGTAATTAAGACAGTAGCGGCCTCGGCCGTAATGGGAGCCGTATGCTACTACCTCTCAATAAGCGACATATGGGCCATGGACGGCAATACAATGAAGAAGGCGATTATAGTCGGCGGCAGTATATCCGCAGGCATGGCGACGTATTTTGCAATCATGTATATGCTTAAGAGCGAGGAGCTGTTCTTTATATTCAACACATTCAAGGCAAGTCTTCTCAGACGGAGGGATGCATGATTTTAGAAATAATAGTAGTAGGCGCGCTTTCGGTCAACTGCTATATCGTAGGCTGCGCCAAGACGCACGAGGCAGTTGTGATAGACCCCGGCGACGATGCCGCGAAGATTACATCGGCGCTAAAGAAAGACGGACTCAAGCTCAAATACATAATACTTACCCACGGCCATTTCGACCACGCAGGGGCAGCCAGGGAGCTTCAGGCACATACGCACGCGCACGTCCTCATCCATGAAAAGGATGCCGCGCTGTTAAAGAATGTCGAGGCACAGGCCGCGCTTTTCGGGATGCACGTGCCCGCCCCACCCAAGCCCGACGGCTATCTAAAAGAGGGCGAAGTCATAAAGGTCGGGGCGCTCGATTTGAAGATAATAGAGACACCCGGCCACACTCCGGGCGGGATAAGCGTATACATGCCTTCCGAAAAGGTGGTATTCACAGGGGACACGCTATTCTGGGGCTCGATAGGCAGGACCGACTTACCCGCCGGTAACTACAAGACCATCATACACTCGCTGAAATCCAAGTTGGGCGCGCTGCCGGACGACACGAAGGTGTACCCCGGCCACGGCGACGACACGGAGATAGGCTTCGAGAAGAAGCAGAACCCGTTCTTCGAGTAGCAAATGCGTAAGCCCGCGCAAAAAATGCACGGGCTCACGGCCTAAGCTTTCGTCGGGGACGCTAACGCACAGACATCAGGTAATTAACGCTGGTTCATATCTCCCACTCCATTCTGTCCCTTATGACTATCACGTCCTTCCTGTCGAGTGCGTCTATCTCGCGCTCTATCTCCATCAGGTACTGGCTCTTGACGTGATAGACGAACACGGGGCCTTTGTAGCCCTTTATCTTCTTAAGCTCTTTGCCCATGCTCTGCGGAGTAAGGTGTCCGCTCAGGTCGGCAAGGAACTGCAGGCGGTTGGGAAACGATGTTTCTATAAATACGGCTTTCAAGTTCTTGCCGAGCTTTGAGGCCTCTTTCCAGATGCTATCGGTGGCCTTTGTGTCGCCGCTGTATAACACCGCCTTGTCGCCTTCCTTTATGATGTAACCGGTGGTCGGCACGGTATGGGCAACGGCGATGGGCTTAAACGTAAGACCGTCCTTGCCGAGCTTTGTCTGCCTGTTGAGCGGGAGTTCCTTGAGCTTGAGCACGGGGTTCTTCGCGTCTGGTATCCTTGTAAAGTCCGGCCATATCTTATTGTTGAAGATATGGTCCATGAGGGTGTCGAGCACCACCTTTATGCCGGCTATCTGCACGGGAGCCTTTATGTGGCCTATGACGTTGTCGGCAAGGAACGGAATCCCCTTGCTGTGGTCAAGGTGCGCGTGCGAGAGGACGATGTGAGAAATGGCCGCCTGCTCGGCGATGGGTAGTCCGGTGGCTATGGTCCCCGCGTCGAGCATGATGTGGTTATTTATCAGGAAGCCGGTAAGACAGCAGCCCGGCAGCTCGGAACCGAAACTTCCCAAGACCTTGATTCTCATCTATCCCCCGTGTTGTTGTTGACTGTTGTAGCCTGTGTCTTTAGCCGTCGACCCGGAATATGGTGACGGGCCTTTCCTTCCCCTTTACCTTCACGCTGTCCAACTCCGTCAATTCCACGCCGTCAAGGGTACATAGGCCCGCGTCCATCCTGCCCTTGAGCTTGGCGTATGTATACTCCGATATTATGATGTGGGCATCGTAGTTCCTCGTCAGCGTCTCGACCCTCGCGCCCAGGTTGACGCTGTCGCCTATGATGGTGTAGTCCATCTTCTTGCCCTCGGCGCCCATGTTCCCGACTACCACGTCTCCAGTGTTCAGGCCGATGCCCATGTCCAGGACCGCCGTGCCCTCGGCTATCCACTTCGCCTGCATCTCGCGCAGCCGCCTGACCATGTGCACCGAGCACATGACCGCGCGCTCCGCCTGGTCCTCCTGCGGCAACGGTGCGCCCCAGAAGGCCATTATCTCGTCGCCCACGAACTTGTCCACCGTGCCGTCCCACTCGAATATTATGCTGGTCATCTCGCCCATGTACTCGTTCAGCCTGTGCACGACCTCCTCAGGCTCACGGCTCTCGGAGAAAGTGGTGAACCCCCTCACGTCGGAGAACATGACAGTTATCTCCTTGCGCTCGCCTCCAAGCTTCGCCAACTCTGGGTTCTTGGCAAGCATATCCACCATCTTGGGTGTCACATAACTGGCGAATATCTTCTTTATGCTCCTTGCCTTCCTCTCCTCTGTCAGGAACCGGTAGGTGGTGACCATAAAGAATATCAGCACTATGGTGAGCGTGGGATAAACCATGCTTATCCAGAGGCCATAGCGCACCATGACGATATAGCAGGCGGCCCACCCAGACACAAGAAAACATAACGACAACACGGAGGCCTGGACCGGGCCGAACCTTGTGATGGTCAGGCCGAGCACTATCCCAAGGCCGAGCATGACAAGCAGGTTCAGCGGTCTTGTGGACTCCTCCCTCCTTGTGAGGAAGTCTTTTGTAAGTATGTTCTCTATCACGGTGGCGTGTTTCTCCACCCCAGGCATGTTGCCGGAGAACGGCGTTACCCTGAGGTCGTATATACCCATCGCGGTCGCGCCAACCAGTACTATCTTGTCCTTGAACGCGTTAGTCGGGGTCCTGCCTTGCAGTACGGCAGAGAAGGAGTAATGATCGAATGTATGTCCCGGCCCGTAATAGTTGATGAGCATGCGCCCGTATTCGTCGGTCGGTATGAAGGTGTCGCCAAGCCTAACGCCTTCTCCAATTTCAAGCGACATTGCCTCCTTGGGCAGGTTAAGGTATTCACGGGCGGCGTCGAGAGCCAGAGAAGGGTAATACAGGTCTCCATAACGGCATGCGAGCGCCTCCCAGCGGATGACGCCGTCGCTGTCGAGGAACGCGTATATGTGGCCTGACGAACTGGCCGCAGTGCTAAGCTCCTCAAAGGGCGGTGTCAGGTCTTCCGCCGTAAGGTACCTGAACTCGCCCTCGTCTCCCCTGCTCGCCACGAACGCCGACTTTTCGAGGAATGCAGGTGCCTCCTTGACCGTGCCGGAAAATATTTCGCCCTCAGGCACCTTCGGGACCAAGGGCAGGATGCTCTTTCCAAAACGGGCCAGCGCATCCCTGAAAGCGTAGTCGCCGCTTACCGAGCCCGACACAAATTTTTTCAGCGCCTCTGAGTCCGGGTCGGCCTGTCCCTTTATACCCAGGGCCTCGTCCAGCTTCATCGCCTGCCCGGCGCTCAGCCCGTCCTCCCTCTCGCTGAATATGATGTCGAAGGCTACGACCTTCGCACCGGCCTCCTTGAGCTTGTCGAGGAGTTCAGCCTCCCGCACCCTGCTCCAGGGCCAGCGCCCGAGGTCCCTGATGCTGCCTTCGTCTATCTCAACAATGGCGACCCTGTTCCCGGGCTCCTTTACGCCCCTCAGCCGAAACCTCAGGTCGAGCGACTTGTCCTCAAGGCCCTCAAGGAAGGTCGAGCCGTGCATGTAAAGGGCCATACAAAACACTGCCGCTACCATGGATATGATAAAACCCACGGTCTTGGCCTTCGAATGCCCGGTCAACATTTTCAGCATAAGCGCCGCCTGTAGTCTGCCCTGTCGTTTAACTTAATTTCACTTATTTGGGCTTGGGGGAACACCACCGCCGCCAGCGCCGCCCGATGGAATAGGACTGATGGTGATGCCCCCGGAGTTAAGTGTAGATGCAGCAGCAGCCAGACCAGTCGACTGGGCCGCAGCAGTAGCGGCAGCAGCCTGGGCAGCAGCGGCGTCAGCAGTGGCTGCATCGGCAACAGCCTGGGCGTCGGCAGCGGCCTGAGCAGCGTCAAGGGCCGCCTGCGCGAGAGCCGCGTCGTCAGGGTTCGCGGCAGCTGCAGCCGCAGCAGCGTCAGCAGCGGCCTGGGCGGCGGCGGCATCGGCAGCGGCTTGGGCAGCGGCGGCGGCGGCAACGGCCTGGGCAGCGGCGGCGGCCTGCGCGTCGGCAGCCGCCTGGGCAGCAGCAGCTTCCACTGCCGCTGCAACGTCGGACTCGTCCTCGGCGTTGACCACGTCTACTGAGGAATAGTTCCCTCCTGACATGTCGTTCAGCATCTCAGGCGTGGCAGGGAACGCCGGCGTCGGAGCCTTGCCCGGTTCGACGTTCGTGGCCATGTTTGCCGTAACGACGGTCTGGCCTGCGGCCGCCCCTAATGCCCTGTTGAATACAAAGGCCGAACCCTTGGTACACAAGACCGTGACCCTGCCGTCCGGGTAGACCCTTACCGAGAAGTTGGTCCCCCTGACGCCTGCGACTGCAGTGGGAGTCTCTACCTCAAACTTGTTGCCAGCCGCCTTGAACGCCTTCGCCACAAATGAACGGAGCGTACCCATCATAAGGCCCAGTGTGGATTTTCTAACACCTTTGTCCGGCTTGATGAGGTACTCCTTTATCTCCAGCTTGCTGTCCTTACCGAGGGTCAGCATAGTGCTGTCCTTCATAAAAAGCTTAACCTTGCCGTCCTTGCCCGTCGTTATGAGGTCCCTGAGATATATAGGCGCGTTCAGCGTCAGGGCGACAGGCGTCTGGGCCTTGTACCTGAGCACCATGGCCTCACCGGAAACCGCTTCCACCTTGCCCACCTTCACTGCCACGGCGGCAAAAGAGACCTCGGCAAAACCAATGACGAGCAACACGGCTAACGCTGACACAAGTTTTTTCATCGTCCTTCTCCTTCTTTTCACTGCGTTGATGCAATAGCGCCCTAAATGGCTAAACCAGTTCTCCGAAGCTGTCCTTCATATCCAGGTACTTTGCAAAACGGAAGAGCTGGTCGCTGTCCGTAACTACCGCCCTTCCGGTAGAAAAGTCCATTATGTGGGCCTTCGACATCTTGGCGAGTATGGCCGACGCCGTCTCCCTCGATATGCCCACCATATTTGCTATGTCCTCCTCGGTCAGGCCCAGGTCTATCATGGTCGTGCCCTGCTTGCCGCTTGCGGTCACCAACCTTGCGATATGGTTCACCACCCTGCCGGTGTTGTCCTTTATCATCAGGTTCTCTATCTGGTGGTCGGCCTCCTGCAGCCTTGCGGCAAGCTTCTTTATTATCCTCAGGGCTATCTCAGGGTTGCCCTTCACCATCGCCTCGAAGGTGCGCCGGTCTATCACCAGGAGCTCGCAGTCCTCAACGCTCACGGCTGAGGCCGACCGCGGTTTGTCGTTTAAGATGGACATCTCCCCGAAAAACTCGCCCTTGCCAAGCACGACGAGCGTCTTCTCGATGTTCCTCACCCTCTTGGTTATCTTGACGCTTCCGCTTTGTATGATGTACATGTCCTGGCCGGGTTCGTTCTCGCGGAATATCACCTCGTTCGCCGGGACCTGCTTCCCGTACTTCTCAAAGAGCTTATCCTCAGCCCCCATCTTTAAAGTTCCTCCAGGTTTCTCGCTAAGGCCCGAGCTCAACCTCGCCCGCCTCTATCGCTTTCAGGAATGACTCAACCGCCTTCGGCTCGAACTGGCTTCCGCTACAGCGCTTCAGCTCGGATACCGCATACTCTATAGTCAGACCGGCGCGGTATGGCCTGCTCGTTGTCATCGCATCGAAGGAGTCGGCCACGGCAATTATCCTCGCCATGAGCGGTATGTCCTCACCCGCCAACCCGCTGGGGTAGCCCTTTCCGTCCACCCTCTCATGGTGGTCCTTCACGCCGGGCACTACATTGGAGAGGTCGGGCACGTGTTCCATTATCTCAGCCCCGAAGGTGGTGTGCTGCTTCATCTTCTTGTATTCCTCGTCGTCTAACGGGGCCTGCTTGCCGAGTATCAGGTCGCTCACGCCTATCTTGCCCACGTCGTGCAGTACGGCGGCGAGTTCGAGGAGCTCTTTCTCCTCCGGGGTCATGTCCATGCGTCTTGCGATTATGGTGGAATACTTGACCACCCTCTTGGTGTGTCCGCCGGTATACGGGTCCCTCTTCTCTATCGCGTCCGCAAGGGCCTTTGCCGTGTCGACGAAGGTCTGGCGGAGTTTGTCGTAGAGCTTTGAGTTCTCGATGGCGACAGCAACCTGGTTTGCCAGCGCCTCGAACGACTCCCGGTCGTCGTCGGTGAAGTCCTTGCCCGCATGCTTGTTAATGGCCTGGAGCACGCCTATCAGCTTGCCCTTGCTCTTTACGGGGACGCACACCATGTTCCTCGTCACGAACTTGGTCTTCTTGTCCGCGCCCTTGAAGAACCTGGGGTCGTTCTGCACGTCGTTTATTATGACGGACTGGACTTCCTTGGCCACCCAGCCCGCGATGCCCTCGCCTATCTTGAGCCTTATCTCCTTTATCTGCCTGGACATCTCGTCCTCGCCCAGCGCGACCTCGAAATATAGCTCGTTGGTCTTCTCGTCTACCAGGAGCAGGGAGCCGACATCCGCGCTCATCAACTTCGTGGCGGCCTCTATCGCCCTCTTCCTGACCTCGTCCTTCCGCAGGGTGGAGTTTAAGAGGTTGCCCAACTCCATAAGCGTGGAGAGGTGCATCACCTTCTCCTCGAAGCTGCCTAAAAGCCGCGAGTTCTCCACCATCACCGAGGCGTGGCCCGATATGAAGTTAAGGAGGTCCAGGTCCTCCCTCTTGAAGGCCCTGCCCTTCCTGTTCATCACCTCTATAACGCCCAATACTCGCCCCGCGACCTTCATGGGGACGCAGAGTATGTCCTTAGTCTCGAAGTCTAAAAGTTCGCTTATCTCCCTGTCCCAGCGCGGGTCAGCGTGCGCTTCGTCTGAGAAATATGGTAGTCCGTGGTTTGCTACCCAGCCCGCAATCCCCTTGTCCACCGGGAAGCGCCAGCCACCCAGCTTCTCTGAGCCGGGGCCTGCGCACGCGTGGAACACAAGCTCCTTTTTACCAGTGCCATGTAATTCTTCGAGCAGCAGTATGGAGCCCGCCTGGGTATCGGTGACCTTCAATATGATGTCAAGGTAATGGCCAAGGAGTGACTTTATGTCGGGGAAGCCATCGAGTGAAAACGGCAGGTCCTTTATCGCGTCCAGCTTCAGGCGCAGCGAGGACATCTCCATTTTCAGGTCGCCTGTCATCATGCGTACCTCGAGGAGTTCTCCAGCCTGGGCGCCTAACTCTTTTTTAATGCTGTTAAGCTCGTCTTGAAAGCCGGGGCGCGCTCCGTCATCCATTTTCGTCTATCCTCCGGTCCGTAACGCTTCTTTTAGGCCCCTGACAAAACCGCCCGCGTCTCTCACGGCAGCGTCTTTGCCCTTGGCCTTCTCTATGATGCCGACGAGGGCGCTCCCTACTATCACCCCGTCGGCCCAGCGTGCGACCTTCTTTGCCTGGTCCGGCCTGGATATGCCGAAGCCGACGCATAAGGGCTTTGCCGATATGCGCCTTATCTTTGCAAGGTGGGACTCGATCCCGCTGTCGAGGGTATCCCTCGCGCCGGTGACCCCCGTAAGCGAAACGTAGTATATAAAGCCGGTGGTGCTTTCGTCCACGAGCTTTATCCTGTCCGCGCTCGACGTCGGGGCCAGAAGGAAAATGACGTCGAGGCCCGATACCTTGGCCTCTTTCATAAGCGACGTCGCCTCCTCCGGCGGCAGGTCGGGTATTATGACACCGTCCACTCCCGCCTTGACTGCATCGGCCACAAAACGGGCCTCCCCATACCTGTGAACCAGGTTGTAATAGAGCATCAGTATTATGGGTATGTCGGTGCTCTTCCTCGTCTCCTTTACCAACCTGAGCACCATCCCCAGGTTGACCTTTCCGGCAAGCGCCCGGATGGCCGCCCGCTGAATAGTAGGGCCGTCAGCGAGGGGGTCAGAGAAAGGAACGCCTAATTCTAACATATCCGCTCCTGATTTTTCAATCTCTAAAATGAGTTTCCCGGTTGTTTTTAAATCCGGGTCCCCGGCCATGATGTATGGGATTAGAGCGGCCTGTCTATTGGCCTTCAGCATTTTTAGTTTATCTGATATTCTGGACATGGTCAGTCTATCTCAACCCCCTTTATATCCGCCACCTGTTTTACGTCCTTGTCGCCCCGGCCCGAGAGGTTGACTATTACAATACCGGACTTCTTCATCTTTGGCGCACGCTTCACCACCTCGGCCACCGCGTGCGCGGACTCGAGCGCTGGTATGATGCCCTCGGTCAGAGACAGGAGGTCGAACGCGGCGAGGGCCTCCTTGTCCGTGGCGTATGTATACTCTATCCTGCCCGCATCCCTGAAGAAGCAGTGCTCCGGGCCTACCGATGCGTAGTCCAGCCCCGCTGATACGGAATGCGTCTCAAGTATCTGGCCGTCCTTGTCCTGGAGAAGGTAGCTCTTTGTGCCCTGAAGCACTCCAAGCGAGCCGCCCGCAAACCTGGCCGCGTGCAGGCCCGACTTTATGCCTTTACCGCCGGCCTCCACGCCTACCATCTTCACGGTCTTGTCCTTTAGGAAACGGTGGAAGAGGCCCATCGAGTTGCTCCCGCCGCCTACGCAGGCGATCAGCATATCCGGGAGGCGGCCTTCCGCCTTCTTTATCTGCGCCTTGGCCTCGGCCCCTATGACGGACTGGAAGTCTCTTACCATCGAGGGATACGGGTGCGGTCCGAACACCGTTCCCATCACGTAATGCGTGGTGCGCACGTTGGTAGTCCAGTCCCGAAGCGCCTCGGATATGGCGTCCTTCAGTGTCTTTGTACCAATCTCCACCGGCACGACCTTCGCGCCCAGTAGCTTCATCCTGAACACGTTCAAGGACTGCCTCTTTATGTCCACAGTGCCCATGTATACTTCGCACTCGAGCCCGAAGAGCGCGGCGGCCGTGGCCGTGGCCACCCCGTGCTGGCCCGCGCCCGTCTCGGCTATGACGCGCTTCTTGCCGAGCTTGCTTGCAAGGAGCACCTGCGCGAGTGCGTTGTTTATCTTGTGCGCACCCGTATGGCAGAGGTCTTCACGCTTTAAATATATCTTCGCGCCTCCGAGCTTTTTAGTCAGCCTCTCCGCAAAGAAAAGCGGGGTGGGCCTGCCTACGTAGTGCTCGAAGTAGTATTTAAGCTCTTTCTGGAATGCCTTGTCCTTCTTCGCTTTCGCATATGCGGCTTCCAGCTCTATCAGCGCGGGCATGAGAGTCTCCGGCGCGTACCGCCCTCCATATACCCCGAAGTGCCCTTTTTTATCCGGTAACATCTTGGCTCCTTAAAAAGACGTGTTCGTTTTTACAGCTTCTATAAACCTTCTTACCTTTTCCCTGTCCTTCTTCCCCTTCTCCGCCTCCACACCGGAGGACACGTCCACCGCGTAAGGATTCACATGCCGCACCGCATCCGCTACGTTATCTGGCGTAAGCCCACCCGCAAGTATTATCCGGCCGAGCTTCTTTGCCTCGATGGCTACGTCCCAGTTGAACGTCAGCCCGGTGCCGCCAAGCTCCTTTTCGGAGAAGGCGTCGAGGAGCAACGCGGATGCGTCCTTGTATGCCTCCATGCAGTTCAGGCTGTCCATGCCCTTTACGCGAAACGCCTTATACCAGGGCATTCCGAAAGACCCGCAATATGCCGGCATCTCGCAGCCGTGGAACTGCAACACCCTCACCGAGCTTGCCTCGACAGCCGTCCTGACCTCGGAGTCGTCCGCGTCAACAAGCACGCCAACCGGCGTAACGAACGGAGGTAGCGCGCGTATTATATCGCCTGCGGCGGCGGGCTCGATGTAGCGCGGGCTCCCCTTCCAGAATACAAACCCCAGCGCGTCCGCCCCGCACTCGGCGGTGTGCAGCGCGTCTTCAAGGTTCGTAATACCGCATATCTTTACACGGACCGTCACAGTCCCGCCAGCTCCCTCAGCTTCCCGCCGTAGTCGGACTCCCGCATGATGGCCTCGCCTATAAGCACTGCGTCTGCGCCCGCCTTCTTAAGGTACTGCATGTCATCGAGCGTACTGATGCCGGACTCGCTCACCACTATCCTGTCGTACGGGATGTCGCTGATAAGCGTGCCGGTGGTCTTTAAGTCCACTTTGAACGTCTTTAAGTTGCGGTTGTTAATGCCCACTACCGCGAAACCTGTATCGAGCGCCTTCTCCAGGTCGTCCTCGTCGTGCACCTCCGCCAGCACTTCGAGTCCCAGGTCCTTTGCGAGCAGGTACATCTCGTTGAGCTGCTTTTTGTCGAGTATCGAGCATATGAGGAGCAGCGCGTCCGCGCCGAATGCCCGCGCCTCGTACACCTGGTACTCGTCGAACATGAAGTCCTTCCTGAGAAGCGGCAGGTCTATGGCCTCCCTTATCGCCTTCAGGAAGGCTATATCCCCCATGAAGTAGCGCCTCTCGGTAAGTACCGATATTGCCCTTGCGCCGTTCTTCTCGTAGGTCTTCGCAATCTCGACCGGGTCGAACTCGACCCTTATTATGCCCTTCGAGGGCGACGCCTTCTTGACCTCCGCTATGACGGAAAGCTTGTCCGGGTCGATGAGAGAGTCCGCAAAGTCCCGCGTCGGCCATATATCACGCGCCATAGCCTTTATGTCGCCGAGCGGGATACGGGCCTTCGTGTCCTTAAGCTCGTCTTTTTTGTCGGCTACTATGCGGTCGAGTATCATCTATACGCCTCGCGTCTGTGTTTTACGCGCATCACTCTGATGGTTTTTTCTTTCTCGTCAAGTTCATAAATTATTCTATAATCACCGACCCTGATGCGCCAGTCACGTTTTGAACCGGTTATCTTCCTGCAACCCCTCGGCTTGGGGTCATAAGCAAGGGCGTTCAGGTGGATGACCACCTTTTTGAAATCTATGTCTGGTAGCTTCTTTAAATCCTTCTCAGACGAAGCCTCAAGAAGAATTTCATACACCGGATTTGTGCTCCTTTAGAAAGTCCTCCAGCTTCCGAAACTTCAACGGCTTCTTTCTCATGTTCTCAAGGTACTTCAGGTCCTCGATGTCCTCAAGCCGCTCAAGCATATCTTCATAGCGGTTTATGTCAAGTATGACAGAGACGGGTTTTCCTTCCCTAAACACCAGCTCTGGTTTTTTCATTGTGCTGTGTCTCATTGCAAATCCCTCCCGTAATCAGGTGCTTAATTCCTTGCTAAGCTCAACCAGCGCATCCAGCTTCTTCGTCGCCGCGCCGGAGTCTATCGCCTTTGACGCGAGCACTATGCCCGCAGCGAGCGTCGCCGCATTGCCGCCCACGTAAATCGCCGCGCCTGAATTAAGCAGCACGATGTCTCTCTTCGGGCCTTTGGCGCCGCCCAATATCTCCCTCGTGATACTCGCATTCTTTTGTGCAGTACCGCCCGCAAGGTCAGCCGCGTCCGCGAGCGTAAAGCCATAGTCCCTGGGGTCCAGGAAGTAAGTGTGCACGCCGCCGTCCTTGACTTCGGATATGCGGCTCTCCCTCGTCACGGTTATCTCGTCTAAGCCGTCCATCCCGTGCACCACCATGCCCCTCTTCACGCCCAGGTTCAGGAGCACGTGTGCGAGCTTCTCGGTAAGTTCCTCCGCATATACCCCGACCACCTGCGCGCTCGCCCTTGCGGGGTTCGTGAGCGGGCCGAGTATGTTGAATATTGTCCTGATGCCAATCTCCGTACGTACGGGCATAGCGTGTTTCATGGCCGAATGTAAAGACGGCGCATAAAGGAAACCTATTCCAAGCTCGTCCACGCACCTGCCGACTGCCTCCGGCTTCAGGTCTATACTCACACCCAACGCCGCCAACACGTCCGCGCTCCCGGAACATGACGACACAGCACGGTTTCCGTGCTTTGCTACCTTGAGGCCCGCGCCTGCCGCCACAAACGCGCATGTGGTGGATACGTTGAAGGTGTTGGCGTTGTCTCCGCCCGTGCCGCAGGTGTCGAGTATTGACTCAACCTCCAGGTTTCCCTCGTCCTCGTCTATACTGACCGGGCGGGACTTGAGCGGTATCCTCATCGCCTTCTCACGCATTACCCGGGCCGCGCCAGTTATCTCGTCTACCGTCTCGCCCTTCATACGAAGCGCGGTGATGAAAGAGGCTATAAGCGCGGGCGTGGACTTGCCGTCCATTATCTCGCGCATGACTCCCTCCATCTCTTCCGTGGAGATGTCTTTACGTTCGACTATTTTCAAGAGGGATTGTTTAAGCATTTGAACCCCGCGAACATGTTAGTTTAATGTAGCTGCCTGATTTATCAGGCGTCTTTAAAAGCGCCCCATAAATGGGGCAGCTACAACGAATAGAGTCAACCCTTACCTGGCCCTCATCATCGTCAGAAAGTTCCTCAGCAGGTCCTTGCCCACGGTAGTTAATATAGACTCCGGGTGGAACTGCACACCCTCGACCATAAACTCCCTGTGCCTTACACCCATGACCACCCCGTCCTCGGTCTCGGCGGAGACCTCCAGGCACGCGGGCATTGTGGCCCTCTTTATAATCAGCGAGTGGTACCTCGTGGCCTCGAACGGGTTCGGCAGGCCCGCGTATATCGTCTTTCCGTCGTGGCGTATCATCGAGGTCTTCCCGTGCATCAGTTTGTCCGCCCGTATCACGTCACCCCCGAACGCCTCGCCTATCGACTGGTGGCCCAGGCATACGCCGAGTATAGGCACCTTGCCCGCAAAATGCTTTATGGCCTCCACCGATATGCCCGCCTCTTTGGGCGTGCACGGGCCGGGGGATACTATTATCCCTTCCGGGCGTGAGTCCTCTATCTCGGCGATGGTTATCCTGTCGTTTCTGTATACCTTGAGGTCCTCACCCAACTCGCCCAGGTACTGCACGAGGTTGTAGGTGAAGGAGTCGTAGTTGTCTATCATCAGTAACATAAATTAAGACCTCTTACCATCTTGTAGGGGCCGTACCCATGTGTCGGCCCGGTATTTTTGTCTCCCCGTGCTTGACACGGGGCCAATGACGCTCGTTAGGGCTGAGTGACACTTTGGGTGGTTACAGCCCCTTCCCGGCCATCTCCAGCGCCTTCAGCATCCCTGCGGCCTTGTTGACCGTCTCCGCGTATTCCTTCGCAGGCTCGGAGTCGGCCACTATGCCCGCGCCCGCCTGCACGTAAACCTTGCCGTCCTTGAACATGAGAGTCCTGATGGTGATACAGGAGTCCATGTTCCCGGAAAAACCGAAGAACCCGACCGTGCCCGCGTACGGCCCCCTCAGGGTCGGCTCAAGCTCCTCTATTATCTGCATCGCGCGAATCTTGGGCGCTCCAGACACCGTGCCCGCCGGGAAGCAAGCCCGCATAACGTCGTATGCGTCCGAGCCGTCCGCAAGCTCACCCCGCACATTAGATACTATGTGCATAACGTGCGAGTACTTCTCAATCACCTTCAACTCGTTAACCACCACGCCGCCGGGCCTGGATACCCTGCCCACGTCGTTACGGCCCAAATCAACGAGCATTATGTGCTCGGAAAGCTCCTTCGGGTCGGCCAGCAGCTCTGCAGCGAGCGCTTCGTCCTCTTCTTCTGATGCGCCACGCTTACGCGTACCCGCAATCGGACGGAGTTCTATCCTGCCGCCTTCAAGCCTGACCATCACCTCCGGCGAAGACCCCGCGAGCGTGAAGTCCCCGCACCTGAGGTAGAACATGTACGGCGACGGGTTTATCACCCTGAGGGAGCGGTAGACGTCGAAGGGGTCTATCTTCACCTTCTGCTCGAAGCGCTGGGAGAGCACCACCTGGAATATGTCGCCGGCCTTTATGTACTCCTTGGCGGCCACTACCGCCTTCTCGAAAGCCTTTTGGGTGAAGTTGGACTTCACCTTGCCGCCAACGCGCGGCTTCACGGGCCTCCTTTTCGGCTGCCTGCCCGAGAGCTTCTCGATGAGGGCGTCTATCTTGGACACAGCATCTTTATAAGCCGCCTCTGCCCCGACGTCCCCGACGTGCGCGTTTGCCACTACCTTTACCTTCTGCGCCACGTTGTCAAACACAAGCATGGTGTCGGTCAGCATGAAGTACAGGTCGGGGCATCCGTGACCGGGCTTGTCGGCCGAGTGCGGTATGTCCTCGAAATGGCTTATTATGTCGTAGCCCAGGTAACCTACCGCGCCGCCTGCAAAACGGGGCAGGCCTGGTACCTCTACCGGTTTGTACCCGGACATCACGCCCTTCAGGAATTCGAGCGGGTCGCCTGACCACTCCTGCTCCGTCGTCACGCCGCCCCTCTGGACATAGCCCTTCCTGCCCTCAGTCCATACCACCACTGAGGGGTCGGAGCCGAGGAAGGAGTAGCGCGCCCATTTTTCGCCGCCCTGCACGCTTTCAAGCAGGAACGACGGCCCGCCGGTATCAATCCTCATAAACGCCGAGACCGGGGTCAGCAGGTCGGCCAACAGTTCCTTGTATACAGGTATCAGGTTCCCCTGTCCTGCATGAGCCACAAATTCGCTTAGAGATGGGTAGTACATTATAACCCTGAACGTCCCTTCGAGTTGCCCGTTTGAAATCCGGAATAATCAAATAACCGCTAAAGTTTCAAGCACTAAAAGACGATACCATCAACAGAGCCAAAGTTAACACGTTCCCGGTTTAGTGTCAAGTATTTATAGGCATTGCAGAATACCGAAAATGGAGGTGTATATGCGGACTACAGCACAGCCCCTGACCATACTCTCAAGGCACTACTATATCAATAAGCAGTACCAGTCGAAAATGATACTCAAGTTCTGTCTGCTGGCCTTGTTGAGCGGTACGCTTTTCTGTATATCGTTTTACGCCGCTATGGACAGGGACATAAGCGGCGGCTACGGCCAGGCGCTCGAAGGCATGCGCTACATAAGGGAGGCCATGATAAGGAACTTCCTCTACACCGAGGCCGCCATAATAGTGCTTCTGGGCATTGCCGTAGCAGCGATAAGCCTCGTCATGTCGCACAGGATAGCGGGTCCGCTGTGGCGCTTAGAGCAGACGGCAAAGTCCGTCGGCGAGGGCGACCTGACCTGCGAGATACACCTGAGAAATACAGACGAGATAAAGTCGCTGGCAGACCAGATGAACAGGATGACAAGCAGGCTTCGGACCAGGGCAGGGAACATAAACACGCTTTACAAGCTCCTTAGTATAGACATAGCCCGCCTCAAGGAACGCATCGTTATGGGAGGGGGTAGCAAGGAGGAGTCGCTGGCGCTCGCAAGAGAGATACTGGACAGGTGCAAATCTCTGTCCAGCGCACTCAGAGAGATAAAAACCGGCTAAACGGGACTGGAGAGGGCCGAGATGAGAAACATAATCATTATAACTACGGCATGCATGCTCCTGACCGCAGCAGTTGCCATAGGCTTCAACGAGGGCGAGGACGCGCCGCACGCCTTCACGGACAACGACTGCTTCATGTGCCATTTCACCCTGCCGAGGGAGGGTGAGACCACCCGCGAGCCACTGAGGTTCACCGACACTATAACAAAACTGTGCTCG